>Ga0316231_1003054_pt1 | contig 15169 bp, 12 predicted proteins | sample TBH18027metaG_FD_206002 | JGI IMG/M metagenome (GOLD analysis project Ga0316231, IMG submission 206002) | Freshwater microbial communities from Trout Bog Lake, Wisconsin, USA - TBH18027 | ecosystem: Environmental > Aquatic > Freshwater > Lake > Hypolimnion/Profundal zone | place: USA: Wisconsin...
CACTCCCGTAAGGGCGGGTACCGATAAGTTTGTAAACGTCAAAAACAATATCCAAATAATTCCGGCTATGGCCGCTGGCAATGCAGTAATAATGACGAATGGGTCTAGCCAGGATTGGAAGTTCACCACCAGTATTAAGTAAATTAATACGATAGATCCGATCAAGCCTAAACCTAGGCCAGTGAAAGCAGAGTTCATTGTAGAAACTTGCCCTCTCAATTCTACGGTTGTACCTTTAGGGATATTTTTCGCTTCTTCCTCAATAATCCGATTGATGTCAGATGCGACCGCCCCAAGATCTCGACCCTGAGTATCGGCATAAATATCAAATGAAGGCTTAATACTGTCATGCGTTACAACCGCATCTGCAAAATTTCTTCTAAGGGATGAAATTCCACCAAGGATTGTTCCTGTTGAAGCATTAGAGCCGGCCACCGGAATATTCAAAAGATCCGAAATACTCGAAACTTGTATTTGCGGCGTTTGAACAACTACCGGATAAGAAATACCATTGGATGGATTCAGCCAAAATGCTGGGGCTACCTGACCACTACCTGCCAACGTAGTCACCATGTTGTTGGTGATGTCTCTTTGCGTTATGCCAATCTTCGCAGCCTGAACACGATCTACATCGACATTAATCTGCGGATAGTTCGTTGCCTGCTGGATTCGCACGTCTGCGATTCCGGGGATTTTTTTAACGCGCTCTAGTAATTTTGCCGTAAAGGCGAAGTTTTCATCACGCTTAGCCCCCTTTACGATAATATCGATAGGAGCAGGGGCTCCAAAATTCAGAATCTGACTCACAATATCCGCGGGCAAAAATGCAAAACTAGTTGATGGAAACTTTTTAGGCAGCTTTTCTCGTAACTCCTTTACAAATTCATCGGTTGGTGAGTGCCCCTTGACTAGAGAAACCAAAATATCACCATCTTGTGGGCCAATGGTACCCGTACTGCTATATGCCATATTAATTCCACTGACAGATAGCCCAATATTGTCAACAATACTTTCAATTTGGTCTTGGGGCACCAAGCGACGAATCTCGGCCTCAATATCGTTAAATTGACGCGCGGTTTCTTCCAGGCGAGTACCGACTGGTACTCGAACGTGCATCTTAATTTGACCACCATCAACCGCTGGGAAAAATTCTCGTCCAAAAGAGAAGATCAAAAGATATGAGCCCAATACGCCCACCATAAAGATAACTATGAACTTTTTTTGATCCGTAATAACTGATTTCAAAAAATCAAAATAACGTTTTCTTACGGAGTTAAATACGTTTTCAAATTGGTATTGAAATTTAGCTAGCCTACCTTTAATCCTGACTACTCGATTAGTATGATTAATATCCATCATCCAGCGCAAATGTCCAGATGCATGCTCATCATGACCATGAATTTCTTTTAAAATGAAATTTGCAAAAGTAGGCACAAAAGTGCGTGACAGGATAAAGGATCCAATCATTGCAAACATCACAGCCTTAGCCATCGGTACAAATAGAAATTTAGAGACACCCTCTAAAAAGAACATTGGTACAAACACAATACAAATACATAGTAGCGCTATGAATGCCGGCCCTACAATCTGTGCTGCGCCATCTAGGATTGCGTCTTGAATCGGCTTTCCCTGCTCTAGGTGCCAGTTAATATTCTCAATTGTGACTGTGGCATCATCAACCAGAATACCTACTGCCAAAGCAAGACCCCCCAAGGTCATAATATTTAGGGTTTCTCCGGTAATGTTCAACATCATTACAGCAAACAAGATTGCAAGTGGGATTGAAGAAGCAATAATCACTGTTGATCGCCAGCTCCCCAAAAATAATAGGATCATTAAACTGGTCAATGCTGCCGCAATCAATCCTTCATGAATCACGCCACTAATAGAGGCTTTTACAAATACTGATTGGTCACCATTAATATTGATATTTAATTCTGGAGGCAACGACTCTTTAAGTTTTGGAACCAAGGCTTTCACGCCATCAATGATGTCTAGAGTAGATACGGCGCCTGATTTAAGAATAGTCATCAAAACCGCTTTGCCGCCATCCAATCGCACTAGATTCGTTTGCGGCGGAGATCCGTCGCGGACTTGAGCTACATCCCTTAGCTGAATAACTGCACCATTTGCTAATTTAATCGGGAAGTCAGCAATCTCCTTGAATTCATTTACGCCATTATTTAACTTAATGCTGTATTCATACTCACCAATTTTTTGTGTACCTGTTGGAATGATTAAATTTTGCGCCGCTAAAGCACTAATCACATCATTTGGTGTTAACTTTCTCGCCTGTAAGGCTGCCAAACGTAAGTCAATTTGAATTTGCCGTGTCTTTCCCCCATATGGTGACGGTACTGCACTGCCAGGCACACTTGCTAGAGCGGGTCTAATAAAGTTTTGTCCATAGTCAAAAATACGTTGCTCAGATAGGGATAGACTAGAGAGCGCTAATTGCACGATTGGAACTGTGGCGGCGTTATAGTTCAAGATGAGTGGCGGCGTAATGCCTGGCGGCATCTGCTTAAGAACCGTTTGTGAAATCGAAGTTACTTGTGCTGTCGCTAAGCGAATATCAACACTAGGCTGAAAGAAAATCTTGACAATTCCATAGCCAGGCAGGGATTGAGATTCAATATGCTCAATGTCATTTACTGTTGAGCTTAATGCGCGCTCATAAGCATAAACAACCCTTCCTGCCATATCCTCAGGCTGCATACCTGTATAAGACCAGACTACGCTAATGACTGGAATACGAATTTCTGGAAAAATATCAATAGGGGAGCGAAGTGCGCTAAAGATCCCCATTAGAGCTATCAAAATCGCCATCACAACAAATGTATATGGCTTTTCTAAAGCTAATTTAACTAACCTTATCATTTTTCAATCTTTATTAAAACTAAATTTAACGATGGCATTCATAGCCCCTAAATTTAATTTGATTGTTTATTAAGACAACGCGCTCATCAATTTACACGCAATTAAATCTATCAGGGTATAAACGGTGTTGAGGGATCGATAACAATAGGAGCCAGCAAAGATGGTTCAGGTTGTTTGCCCTCAAATCCTAGACTGGCCGAGGGGGCCTATAGATAGAAGATGGTGTACCGCTAAGGACATTGCCAACAATGCTGATGGAAAAACCTGATTCAGCACCCATGGGAAGAAACACCAATGTATTCCCATTAATGTCACCTAGAACATGAGCGCTTAAGTGAATTTTGAGATTTGGTTCTTTTTGCTCCAGACCCGATTTAGAAGAATCATCAAAGAGTTTAATATCTTTTTGAGCACTTACATAGACTTGGGTTCTCTGGACTGCATTTTGAACAAAAATTTGCGCGCCAGAAGTCTTCACAAGTGCGAGAAATATGCAGCTTGTTAAAACTAGCAATTTAATAAATTTTTGCATTCGAAGATTAGATTAGGTCCAACAGATTCTGTCAAGTCATTACTTGGACGCGATGTAATTATTTGCTGCAACGCAATATATTACAAACCTATTCGCCTTGAGAAAAGATGAGTTTTAAGACCTTTTAATTCATTTTAAGACTCTACAATCACAAAATCTTCATGCGCCACATACCCCTTTCCCTTCTACTCTTTGGGCTATACTGCTCAATACCTACTTTTGCAAATGACTTCGATTCCCAACGTAGATTTATAAAATCCCCACAGGAACTATCTGACATAAAGGTGATCGAATTTTGGGGTTATGAAAGCAACAAAGGGAATGATTCATTTAGCAATACGTACAAGCTCAGGTATTACAACCCTTTAGATATCGGCTCATGGCAAGGCAGACTTCGTCTTGACACCTCGGTTATTTCTACGAATAGTAACAACACACAAGCCAATAATTCAGGGCAATTTAGTGCAGGCAATACGATGCTGACTGTATGGGGACAAGATAAGGATTATTTACCTAATTTAAACGCAACCATGGGTGCAAGAGTTGTATTGCCATTTGGGAATAATGGGCAATGGGCCGTTGGGCCTCAAATCCGCTGGCTTTTTAAGCCGAATGAGGGCGGCAAAACACTAATTTCGGACTTCTCTCCCTTACTTCGCTATATGTATGGTTTCAACACAAAAAATAATTCCCTGGAAGTAAACCCTAATCAACCAGTCCTGCAACGCAATCTCCAAATTTATCCCACCATTGGGGTTGAAATTACCCCAAGCATCCATATTCGCTTTTGGGATGAAAACGGCATCATATTAAATACTGCTGGAGGTAGCTGGTTTGTCCCTATCGACGCCATGGTCACCCACAGACTCTCAAAAGACTTTTTATTTGCAGTGGGTGCAAGCAAGCAGTTAATAGATACCTACAGCCAGTACAACTGGTCGGTCTATGGAAAAATTTCCTATAGCTTTTAGGCATCCCGCTGACTAATTCTAAAATCCATCTGTTGACAAAAATTTAACCCAAAAAGGTTGCCATTGGTTTAACATAAATTTTTCTTCATACAACTAAGCTAAAGATTGCAATGAAATCGAACGAACTATCTAAAAATATATTAAGACTTTTGGCAGTTATTGCCTTAGGCTCTTTTCTGTCAGCTTGTGCTGGAAATGCCAGCTTTAGTACCTCAGAATCCTCTGGCTCAATCCAAGGCTACCAAAGCATTCGAAAACCAGCCGTTGGGCAGCAGTGGGTATATAACGTTAGAGATCTTTATAACAATCTTGTGATTGATACCATCACAGAAACTGTTGTATCTGTTACGCCAGTAATTGAAATTAAACGCGAAAGCAAGAAGCATGGTCAGTTGGCTTCTGAGATTCAATCCAACACCGGACTGGCACTACGTGACCCCTACTGGAACCCGCCAGTCAATTTTATTAATCCAATGCCTATGTGGCCACAATCCTCAGAAAAATCACAAACTTTTGTAACACGTTACAAAACTGGTGAAGACAATGTCAGCACTTATCATTGGTCATCAACCATCACATTTGATGGCGCCGAAACCTTGAATCTTGATGGTAAGCAATTCAATACATTAAAAAGTAATGACTGGATATACTTCGTAAGCAATGACTTTTCACGCCATACATCGATGCGAACATCCACCATGTGGTTGGCACCAGAAGTTGGCAGATGGATTATTAGAGTCACAGATGGCTCATATCTAGACTCCAATACAGGCATTGGTGGTGATCGCTATGAGAGCAGGCTGCAATATGAATTAGTTTCTTATAGGTAATCTCTTGTTACATTGATAGCGCCATAATTTAATAGGCCTAACGTAATTTCCGGTAGGCCTATTTTTTTTCCCTCAATTACTTCATCTTACATCTATCAAAAAGTATGACGCATACCTACTCCGTAAGTTTGCTGCGTACTAACTGTCTTGCCACTCAACATACTACCTGCTGGTAATGGCTGAACATTTGAACCTGATGTATTCACGTTACCAATACCTAGATACAAATTAGTACGTTTACTCATATAGTAGTCAAGCATTGCAGATTGAAACTGCTGCACACCACCCAGCTGTGTGCCTGATTGCTGGGTACCTGCATAGTAATAACCAATCGAACCAATTAAGACTTGGGTGAAGTTATAGTTAGCACCTACCCAATACACATTAATGTTGTAATTATTTCTATTGGGCGTCCAGCTAGCAATCGAAAATCCACTAGGTAATACTGGCAAGCCAGAATACATTTGCAAATTGCTTGGCGTACCAATAAACATGCGCTCATATCCAGCTTTCAGATTGAGTTTATCTGTAGCCTGAAATTTACTAGTCAGTTGCAGTGCCGAGGTATTTGCTAAGGTAACTAAGACCTCATTTGTTCCCGCTTTTATTGCGCCAACTGGGGAAGCAGCACCATTTGCTGTAGAAATGGTCGTGCCATAGGAGATTCCAGTTAACTTAGTCGCATCCGTAGTATGGGTAGCAATTGCTTGTACGCCCCACTTAGCCTCTTCGTAACCTAACTGAAAGCCACTAGTAGTGCCAGCGGAGTTATTGCCTGCCACACCACCAGGTGCGTACATGGCCTTGAGATTAAAGCCATTGTATTTTTTAGCATATTGAATGGCGCCACTCACATACGCATTATCCGTATAACCACCACCACCGTAGGTTCCCGAGAAAGCGATTGGGGAAAACATCTGCGCATTGACTGGGTTATAGCTGCCAATATTTTGCAACATGAGTCCTTGCTGGCGCCCTAGTGTCAAGGTGCCGTACTGCTCATTACCGATACCAGCATAAGCACCGCGCCCAAATAGTAGGCCTTGGAGCGCGTTATCACCACCTTGGCTAGCGCTCGAAGATGAGCCATTACCGGCCATACCATTACTTGCAGTGACACCTGTTGCCGCATTAAAGCCTTGCTCTAATAAAAAGAAGGTCTTAGTACCCCCGCCTAAGTCCTCAGAGCCCTTAAAGCCCAAGCGACTTTGACTCTCGCCACCCGTCATAAATCCAAAGACATTACCGTTTTTAACACCGGGATAATTGAGTGGTGCACCCGAGTTGCCCCAAGTTGAGGTATTAAGATTGCCCGCATTCGTTTGCGCCATCACACCTACGTCTAACAAGCCATAAACCGTCACACTCGATTGTGCTTGTACTACTCCAGCTGCACAAAGAAAACTAGCAGCTAAGGCGAATTTATTTAATTTTTTCATAAAGTACTTAATTGAAATCCCTTGACCAATGTCAAGAAATTAAGATCCGTTAAAAGACAAAAACCACCACACTTGCGTGTGATGGTTTTCCTGACTACGTTGCTACGAAATGCTTAATACGTTTACTGTAACATTATTTATATCTAGATAACGCGATATGGGCAGCGCCATCTCTAAACATCGATGTGGTCTGGCTGCAAATCAACCAAGTACCTGTTGATCATCACAACATAAGCCATTTCAAGATCCTTTGCAAAAAGTGGCGTATTAAATAGAGAAGTGGATGAACGGTTATTAGCCAACTTCTGTTTAATGGATGTAAATTTTTGATGGTTGGTAGCTAATTCAATTGCCAGTGCCTCGTACTCTTCTTGGGTGGTCGCAATAAGCTCTGGTAAATCAATTGCATTTAATAGGCTGGCAGCTACACGACTAGCAAAAGAATTGCCTATTAGAGTAATAATCGGAATCCCCATTTTTAAAGAATCAACTGCTGTAGTGTGAGCATTGTACGGATGAGTATCCAGAAATAAGTCCGCAATTGCATACCTTGATAAATGATCGGCCATAGATTCCAGCCTTGTAGCAAATATCACCCTACTAGCGTTGATACCCCGCACCTCAAATTCAGCCGTAATATTTACTTTAAATTTCTCGTTATTTTCCGATATCCACAAAACACTATTTTTAGCATTCAATAATATTCTTGACCAACTATCTAAAACTTTAGCATTAAATTTATAGTTGTTATTGAAGCAGCAAAAAACAAAAGCATTTTCTGGTAGCCCACATTCTTTTTTAGTAAATAGTCTTGAGGAGGCAATTCTCTTAGAATCATCAACCATATAGGTATGAGATAGACACACCACTTTTTCACTATAAAACTGGCGATTTGATTCTGGGATAATAATCTTGTCAGCCAAAATGTAGTCTATAAATTCAACGCCAAGCGTGCCAGGGTAGCCCAACCAATTTATCTGAATAGGTGCAGCGCGATAGGAAAAAATTCCAGTTCTAGCAGATTTGGTGTGGCCTGCCAAATCAATTGCTATGTCAATTTCCAACTCTCTTGCTAACCTAGCAATGTCTAGGTCCGACATATCTTCAGCATCTATAAAAATATCAAAGGCTTTTTTAAGACGCAATCTTGTTTCATCACCGTCAGGGGCCCCCTCCAAAGAGAATGCATAGACCTCAAACTGAGCCCTATCATGAAGCTCAAAGAGTTCAGAGGTAAGAAAGGAAACGGGGTGATTTCGAAAATCAGGCGAAAAATAAGCAAGGCGAATTTTTTCAGACTTTAGGCGCTTAGAAATGGGTCCCAAAATAAGATTAACTGGATATCTATCTTGAGAATAGATCTCAGAGCAACGCTTATGTAAGGAAGCATCATCAGCTAATGAAAGCAGCACAAAAGGTTGAATAATTTTTAAATTCGATAGTACTTTGTCGGCAATACTTCTTATATCTTCCTGAATATTTTTCCATGAAGATATTTTCATTTTGGCATGAATGAAATAGCCATATACCCAATTAATATCCGACTTGAAACTGAGAGCTTTATCGAAGTGGATTATCGCTTCGTCAAGCCTCTGCAACTCATTCAATGTGACGCCTTTACTGGCCCAGGCCTTGACTAGACTGGGATCTATTTCCAAGGCCTTATCGAAGTGTGCTAATGCTTCATCGAAACGTCGGCACTCATTCAATGCCATGCCTCTATTCAATAAGGCCTGATGATAATCAGGCTTAAGGTTTAGTGCTTTATCGTAGTGGGCCAGCGCTTCGTCAAAATGCCTCATTTCATAAAGTGTGGCGCCTTTGTTGGACCATGCCTCGTGATAATCAGGCTTTAAGTTTATTGCTTTATCGTAGTGGACCAGCGCTTCGTCAAAATGCCTCATTTCATAAAGTGTGGCGCCTTTGTTGGACCATGCCTCGTGATAATCAGGCTTTAAGTTTATTGCTTTATCGTAGTGGACCAGCGCTTCGTCGTGACGTTGAAGTTCATGCAAGGTAACACCTTTGTTATACCAAGCCTCGTAATAATCAGGCTTTAGGTCAAGTGCTTTATCGTAGTGGACTAGCGCTTCGTCGTAACGTTGAAGATCGTTTAATGTGATGCCTTTATTAGTCCAGGCCTCAACAAACCCTGGATCTATTTCCAATGCCTTATCTATAAATATTAAAGCTTCTTCATGCCGCTGAAGCTCATTTAGGGTCGAATTCGCATTTAATAAAGCTTCAAGAAAACTAGGATTTATTGATAGTATTTTTATGAAAATATCTAAAGCATCTTGATGCGAACCCAGTCTGGTGAGGCTCACTCCATAATTAAGTAACGCATCAATATTATTAGGAGAAAGAGTTATGGCTTTTTTATGATATGGCAAGGATTCATAATCAGCCCCAGATTCTTGTAATACTTTGGCCAAGTCATAATAGAGTGATGGATCTTTTGGGGCTATCTTTATGGCATCTCGTAGCAGATCTATCGCCTCCTTGTGTTTTGACTGTATAGCACTAACGATTGCTAGTATATGTAGAGCGGAGACACTCTTAGAGTCACTTTGTATGACTCTTTTTAATATTGAGCTAGCCCTATCAAAATTACCGCAATGGAAAGATTGAATAGCCTGCTGAAGCATTTGTTGAAGTTGGGGATTCATCAGATCATTTTAAAGCCCTAGCCCGGAGGACATCAATCATAAATAACTCGTTTTGGCAGACTGTAGTGGTGTCAGGGGTATCGCGTTAACCACGACGTTTCATTCATCTTAAAACAAATACCGTGCATTAAGTAACTCAGCCTTAATAATGCGCCAGAAATGTCTTCGTGCCACCTTCACAGTTAGGACATTGAGGATGCTATTAGTTAAACCGCTAGGAATTCATAAACTCCTGCAAAAGCACCGACCACTCAACCGCAAAAAACAATCCCATAGGCAAAGCTCAATCGATAACCAGTAAATGGCATATATAAGACACCAAAGAAAAAACCCATCATATTTCTATGATGGGTTTAATTTACAACTGATTTCAAATTTTACAACTAGCTTACGCTAGCGTTAAATTAGAAAGTGTGACGCATACCTAAACCGTATGTGAACTGTTGGTTAACCAATACTGAACTAACAGTAGTACCAACAGCTTGTGAAGCAGAAGCCGCGGAACCAGTAAAGTTCACTTGTGAAGCAGCTGCATACAAGTTGGTACGCTTGCTCAAGTAGTACTCAGCCATTGCAGAGATGTAAGTAGTTTTTCCAGCCAATGTTGCACCAGACTGGTTTGCATTCTGTTGATAGTAACCCAATGAACCCTTAACTACTGGCGTGAAGTCGTAGTTAGCGCCTACCCAGAAAGTATTCTTGATCAAAGGTGTTGTAGCTGCTGTGTATGAGAGCACGCTAAAGCCGCTACCGTTAGGCAATACTGGTTGACCAGAAACATACTGGAAGTTTGATGGTGTGCCCAAATTCATGTATTGCATACCAGCTTTCAACCACAACTTGTCCATTGGAGAATATTTACCAGTCAACTGAACTGAACGTGTGTTGTAAACAGTTGCAGCAACTTGGTTTGTGCCAGCAGTTGTTGAGCCAGTAGGACTAACCGTACCAGCTGCAGTTGAAATAGCCTGACCATAAGATACGCCAGACAATGCTGTTGCATCTTCTTGGAATGAAGTGATAGCTTGGATGCCCCACTTAGCAGTTTCGTAACCAATTTGACCTTCTAAACGTGTACCAACGCCGTTGTTACCAGCATAGCCACCAGGTGCATACAAGGCGTTTACATCAAAGCCCATGAACTTTTCTTTTAACTTCAAAGCGCCGTTTGCACGTGCATTGTCAGTTGTAGAGCCGCCACCGAATGTACCGGAGAACGCGAGTGGTGAGAACTGTTGTGCGTTAACTGGGTCATAGCCACCGATGTTATCCAACATCAAAGTTTGTTGACGACCTAATGTCAATGTGCCCCATGTGTCATTTTGGACACCAGCGAATGCGCCGCGGTTAAACAATTGACCTTGGTTTGAAGAGTCACCAGTGTTAGATAGGTTACCCATGCCAGCAGTTGTTTTTCCGTTACCTGGCAAACCAGAAGCGTACTGTGAACCGTTATCAGTGTTAACACCTTGCTCTAATGTAAAGATCACTTTAGAACCACCACCGATATCTTCCATGCCTTTGAAGCCCAAACGGCTGGCAGATTCGCCACCTTGCATAAAGCCAAAAGAGTTACCGTTACGTGGGGCAGATGAACTGCCTGCACCACCCAAACCAGCAGAAGTACCGCCAGTAGAGCCGTTCAACATGTTTGAATTGCTTTGACCCATAACACCAACGTCTAACAAACCGTATACGGTTACGCTGGACTGAGCTTGAGCAGCGCCAGCAAATGCTGTCATTGCTGCGATTGCTAATAGCGATTTTTTCATTCTTTAAATCTCCATAAATTAAAAGTAATGCCCAAATAAAACCGGGACCAATGAATTTTGCTTCTTTTGCCCCACTAGACTGGGGGTAAGGGTATTTAGGAGCTCTTTTTGCTTGTCAAAAGGTAGTTTTTTGGCTTTCTTCGTTGTATCTCGACAACAAGCCCTTTGATTTCTGTCTTTTATGCCCTCTAGATGACAAAATTGTCATATGGCAAGTCGCGAATTCTTAAAAATCCTTAGTTCCGCCCGATTGGGTGACGTTTTAGCACAACAAAAACTAGCATCTGCATATCTGACTGGGGACTTTAAAACCCCTATTCAACCTTCTAATGCCTTGATTTGGCTAGAGAAATCATATACTTCCATTCAAAATCAATTACTTGGAGATCAAAGCTCAAGTAGTCTTAAAACTCTAAAGGCTTTATCAAAAATTGCTAGCGTCCCCTTAGCTTCAACCTTCAATTCCCCCGCTTTTGGCTTTGGCTGGGACTCATTTTGGCAATTAGCCACAGCTGACACAACTACTGAATCGCAAGCCGCTGCTAAATGGCAACTCATTCACTTACTAATTGACCCGCTTCACCAAGAAACCCAATCACAGCTAGTTGAATGGTTAAAGAAAAGAAATTTTTTTACGCAGATACCACAATTAGTTAATCTTGATTTCAGTGGCCTACAAAATATCACCATGCAATATCTTCATGAGCTTGCCGAATCTGAATCTGATTTCACAACACAAGCAAAAGAGTTGCTCATCAAACTTCAACCAAAGAATGAAGCCCTCTCAACTCTTTGGAAGAATTGGAATGAATTTCGCAATGAAGAAGCGCTTATTCAAGCGGCCGAACTTGGGCTCACTGTAGCAAAGCTCACCTATGGATTGCGTTTGGCGCAACTAGATATCCAGTTACATTCTGAAAAGGAGGTACACATTAAATCTAATGCCTCCCTTAAAAAGGCGGCCCATTGGCTGGAGCTCGCAGCAAAAGATGGCAATCGCGATGCCTGGTATGCGCTTGGGGAGATTTATAGACGCCCACAGTTCTCTGGATACAGCGCTAATGAAAGTGATCGTTGCTTTGATCGCGCCGCAGATCTTGGTCATGCCCAAGCGCAATTGCGCAAAGGAGCCAACCTTTGGCGTAAGCGTGAAAAGATTGAAGAGAAGGTGCGTGGCCTACAGGCTTCCTATTGGGTATGGCAAGCCAATCAACAAGGAGTACCCGAAGCCCAAGAGCTACTGAGCAAGATTTTAGAAAGTTACCCTAATCCCAAAAAGAATGAATGGCACGAACTAGCACTATGCGCAGAACAAGCCTTAAATCATCACGCTGAACATAAACTTGATTTGGATTGGATATTACTTTGCCATCGACTCATCATTGCAAATCAATTCGACTTCAGCAAAGCAGAACTGTTACTAAGTGAAGTTGGCCAATTACAGCACGAGCATTGTGTAGCTGTTGACATCCGCTGGGAGCTCCCCAAGATATTACCCAGACTGATTCAGATTGAAACCATTCAACAGCGCCGTGCATTACTTGCTGCCGGAAAAGCATTTGTAGGGGCAGAGCATGATATTGAAGGGAATTTACGTCAAAGACGCTATCGCTTTGATAAGGTAACGGCCTGGCTAACGGAAACCTTTAAAACTCAAGCAGACGCAGAGGTAGATTGAGCTTCATCTTCAGATGGCTTAGGCACGTAGAAACGCGCAACCAAAAGACCCAGCTCGTATAGCAAAGTCATTGGCACAGCCAATAGGAGTTGTGACAACACATCCGGTGGGGTCACAATCGCAGAAATAACAAAAGCGCCGACAATCACATAAGGGCGAATTTCCTTCAGCTTAGCTAAGGGCACCATACCCATTCGTACCAACACCACGACAACTACCGGCACCTCAAAAGTAATACCAAAGGCAAGGAAGGTTGTCATTGCGAAGCTCAGGTAGTTATCAATGTCTGTAGACATCTCGGCACCCAGTGGTGCGTTATAACTTGCCATAAATTTGAAAACTGTCGGGAATACCAAGAAATAAGCAAACGCCATACCAATAATGAATAGGCTGTAACTACTCACCACCAAAGGCAAAATGAGTTTGCGCTCATGAATATATAAACCAGGGGCGATAAATGCCCACAATTGGTACATCACCACTGGAAGTGCGATGATGAAAGCAACCAACATGGTAACTTTCATGGGCACGAAGAATGAGCCAGTAACATCCGTCACAATCATCTTGCCGCCTACTGGCAAAGCTTGCAATAAAGGTTGTGCAAACAGATGGAAGATATCTGGCGCCCAATAAACCAAGCCAACAAAGACAATAATAATTGCTAGTCCAGCTTTAATAATGCGGTCACGCAATTCAAATAAATGGGAAAGGAATGATTCCTGTAGTCCCTCGTTTGGCTCTGACGAGCTCGAATCTGAATTTGAATTATTTTGCGTCATAAGAAAACTGTCTTAGCTCTTTTGTTTTTGTTTTACTTAATTACTGCTTGAGCTATGGTGAAAGCGCTTCATCCGGGCCGCGCCAGATTGCACACGAGTCCTAATGCCTGCGGAACGCTTGAACCAAACTGGCCTGGCTGCACGCCTTACGCCCCAACTATTACGGCCTTGACGCTTAGATTTGCGCAGCACTTCTTTTTCATCTAGAAACGGTTTCGTGAAATTATTATCGAAAATATCTGCTTGGTCACTCAAGTTGGCGCTGGCCTCTTGCACAGTAGAGTGAATACTGTTTTCCACCTCTTTTAGGACCGAGGCACTTTCTTCACGGAGCTGCTTGAATTCTTCAATCTCCATTTGGCGATTGACTTCAGACTTCACGTCAGCCATGTAGCGCTGCGCCCGGCCAAATAAATTGCCAGCCATACGCGCTACTTTAGGCAAACGCTCTGGACCCACTACTATCAGAGCGACTACTGCAATCAGTGCAAGTTTTGAAACTCCGAGATCAATCATGCGAGCTTAATCATTACCAATGCATTTCGCATCGGTCTCTTACTTGACGTCTTTAGCGTGGACATCAACCGTTTTTTCAGCGCTTGCTGAGCTTTGTGGAATTTGCTCGTTGCTTGGATCTTTTGATTCTTCAGGTGTCTTCATGCCATCTTTAAAGCCTTTTACAGCGCCACCTAGATCTTGACCGATATTGCGCAATTTCTTGGTACCAAATACCAACATCACAATAACCAACACAATTAACCAATGCCAAATGCTGAATGAACCCATGCTTAATCTCCTAGGATTATTTTTTCCAAGGACGCGGACCGCCCATCACATGCAAATGCAAGTGATAAACCTCCTGCCCTCCATCTGCCCCATTGTTCACCATCAAACGAAAGCCACCATCTTTTCCAGGACGGCAGCCTTGCTCTTTGGCAAGACGTGGTGCTAATTCCATCATTCTACCCAGCAATGGCACATCCATGGCTTCAGCCGACTCCAGCATAGGGATATGCTTTTTAGGAATCATCAGAAAATGAATCGGCGCTGCTGGGTTGATATCCTTGAATGCGTAGACATCTTCGTCCTCATAGACCTTCTGGGATGAGATTAATCCTTGGGAAATCTTACAAAACAAGCAATTTGGATCGTGGCTCATTCTTTATCAGCGGCCTTTCTGGCGGCCTTTTCCTCAATACCTGAAGTTCCCAGGCGACGGTCTAGCTCGGCAATCACATCTTCTGGACGTAGATTGAACTGAGATAAGGCAATTAAGCAGTGGAACCAAAGATCGGCTACCTCACCCACTAGAAGCTTTTGTTGCTCCGAGGCTAGATTCGATTGGCGGGAATCCTTGGCTGCCATCACGGTCTCGGTGGCTTCTTCCCCAATTTTTTTCAAGATCCCATCATCCCCTTTGGAAAACAACAAAGCGGTATAGGAAGTCTTAGGGTCTGATTGGCCGGATTTAAATGCTTCACGGCGCTGATCCACCACATCAGCCAAATGGGCTAATGCGGAGTCTAAGTTAGGCTTGGCAGGTGTATTACTAGTCATAAAGTGATTTTATGTCTTTATTGGCTTTACTTCTTTTTTACTGCCTGCCTAGATCTTTTTAG
>Ga0316231_1003055_pt1 | contig 15168 bp, 16 predicted proteins | sample TBH18027metaG_FD_206002 | JGI IMG/M metagenome (GOLD analysis project Ga0316231, IMG submission 206002) | Freshwater microbial communities from Trout Bog Lake, Wisconsin, USA - TBH18027 | ecosystem: Environmental > Aquatic > Freshwater > Lake > Hypolimnion/Profundal zone | place: USA: Wisconsin...
GCCACGGCTTTACGTGGAAGCGAAGTCGTTCCTCAAACTGCGCTCGCAACGCAACAAAATGGTTAAGGCGGCGCGCAGCCACCAGTCCGACCCGCCCGCCCCGGTAAAAGCCGACGTTTAGTACTTATTGATGTATTTCCATACTGAGGGCGGCGCTTCTGCGTCCGCCCTCATTCTCTGTTTGAGAACAAGAAAGAAGCGCGAAATCCCATGGCTCACCAAAAACTCTTGCCGCGGCAATACCTGATCCTGGGTCTGGTTGCCGTAAGCGCTCCACTGGGCGACACCTGCCTTTCGCGCGGCATGACGCACCTGCCGGCGATTTCGCTGGCGCACCCAGCCACACTGATCGCAGCGGTGTTTACGCCGTGGATCGCCGTGGGCATTGCGCTGCTCATCGGGTTCTTTGCCAGCTACCTGACGGCGCTCTCGTGGGCCGATCTTACCTATGTTCTTCCAGCCACGGCCTTCGGCAACGTGATTGTGGCCCTGCTCTCGCGCTTCTGGCTGCAAGAGCCAATATCTCTGGAACGCTGGGCGGGGATTGCGCTCATCACCGTTGGTGTGGGATTTGTCGCCAATGGGCCTTCGCTGACTGAAAGACCCGCAGCTGGCATTGAAGTGGAAGCGGGGCAGGCGCAATGATAATTTCCTCCTCCTCTGCACAGCCCGGACTCTGGACCGCCACCGCAATGATCGCCGCCATCGTGCTCAGTTCCACCGCAGGCGAAGTGCTTACTGCAGCGGCCATGAAGTCAATAGGCGACCTAGACGAAATCCGCGCCCACTCCGGGATGAAGGGCGCCATTCGTGCCGTGGTCACCTGCCCCCTATTCTTTGCAGGCGTCAGTTTTCTGGCCCTGGCCTTCTTCTCGCTGCTGTTTGCCTTGAACCACTTGAATCTGAGCCTGGTAGCTCCGGCATCGGCCTCACTCACGCTCGTGACCAATGCAATTGCAGGAAAAATCTTCCTCAAGGAAAACGTCGACCGTCGGCGCTGGACCTCGGCCGTACTGGTCTGCATTGGTGTCTACCTGCTGGCGCACTAAAGCAGAGCACATAAGCTGAAAACAGAAGCGCCGCGCAAGAGAATCTTCTGCGCGGCGCATTTATTTCCAGCTTATAAAAATCGCATGATGCCTTGTGGCGCCAGGTCGGGATTGAGAATCCTCTGTGGCTCGCCGCAAGCCGCGCAAAGGGCCTCAGCAGCCAGATGGCCTGACCGCGCCGCACTCTCCATCGTGGATGGCCATCCGGTCTGTACCCAGTCACCCGCTAGAAACAGATTCGGCCACGGCGAAACGGCGGTTGGCCGCGAAGCGTCAATGCCGGGAGGAACGCCGAAGGTGGCGCGAACTTCCTTGATCAGCGCGACCTTCTCCAGCTTCGCTTCCTTCACCAGCGGGAAAAACTCCGCAAGTTCAGTCAACGCCTGCTGGATGGCCGCATCCCTGGGCAGCGCCGCAAAGGCACGCGTGGCGCTCACCACCAGTTCGATGTAGTGCCCGCCGCGCCCCGTCTGCAGCCGCGACTGGTTATACATCCAGTGAATCTCGCGGTCCAGAAGCACGGCATGATCCAGATCCGTAATCGCGCGATCAAACCATAGATGCACGCTGCAGATGGGCCAGTGCTCATGCTGCTCAATCTGCCGCGCCAGCTTGTCTTTACCTTCCGCCTCAGGCAGATGCGGCAGCAGATTCTGCGTCGCCTCAAACGGAAGCGCAACAATCGCAAAGTCAGAGGTCAGCTCGCAGGTGCGGGTTCGGATCGTCCACTGTCTTGCCGCTTCGTCCCACGCGGCGCCCTCCAGATTTGTATTCAATCGCAAGCTACCGCCGCGCTGCGCAATAAACTGTTCCACACCGGTATACAGCTCGCTCAGCGGCAGGCGGCTCATGCCCATGCTCCCTGCAAAGGCTGAGTTCATAAATAGCTCGCGAATCACTTTAGCCGCATAGGGCATGGCGATGGAGTCAATCTCCGCATTCAGCGCGCTGGCAATCACCAGCCGCCAGAAGCGGTCGAGCGCGCCCTGCGTCTGCCCGTTGCGCCTGAGCCATGCGCCCAGTGACTCCGTGGAATCGGCTGGCACCGGACGCATGAGAACTGCAAATGCGCGCGCCAGTGCGAGTTTGTCGGCAAGCGAGAATGCATGTGCAGAAAGCAGCTTCGGCAGGCCGTGCAAGGGAGCTGGAAGCCAGCCTGGCCCCAGATCAGAGCGCCGTCCACCGGGCTCGATCATCGTCATGTCGCTGGTCCAGTAGATACGGTCCGCAACACCGATGCGGCGATAGAACCCTACAAGATTTGTGCAGCAGCCAAACAGAACATGCTGGCAGTTATCAATCACCTCATTGACGCCGGGATGCAGATAGGAACTGGCCCGCCCACCCAGGTAGCTGCGGCGCTCCACCAGTTGCACGTGCAATCCCGCTTCTGCCAGGGCGCAGGCCGCGCTCATGCCGGCTACGCCTGCGCCGATCACGGTGACGGATTTTTGTTCACTCTGGGAAGGCCCGCTCAAGTTCTCTCCGCTCCCGCTCAGGCGACCAGCCGGGCCCACGCCATGCGCGTCAGCCCTGCGATCAGAATAGCGAGCTTTTGCCGCAGGGGTACGCTGGCGCGGCGCGAAAACACATCGTAGTCAGCGCGGTGGATGCGCTTGAGCAACGCGTGATAAATAGAGACCAGCACCAGCATCGCTGGACGGCTCTCCGCATCAATGAGCGGCAACAATGCCTGGGCCGAGCAGTAGTAATCTTCCGCGCGCTGCGCTATCTCCGCCAGCAACGCCCGTTCATTGGCGGTTGGCGGCGCGCCCGCAGCGCGATGGAGCAGCGAGTCGAGCGGCACCTTATGGGCAGCTAGATCTTCAAGGGGCAGGTAGACGCGGTTGCGGCTGGCGTCCTCGGCCACGTCGCGCAGAATATTGGTCAGTTGGAATGCGATGCCGGTTTCTTCCGCCAGCTTTTCCGCGCGAGGGTCTGTATATCCAAAGATTCGGATGCAGACCAGGCCGACAACCGAGGCCACCAGGTAGCAGTAGCGGTAGAGGTCCGCAAAGGTAGCGTAAGTGTCCGGCGCATCCGCCACTGCCGGATTCAAGTCCATGGTCACACCCGCGACCAATTCATCCAGCAGGCTTAACGGAATAGTGAACCGGCTGGTGGCATCGCGAACGGCAACAAATACAGGGTCGCTGGTTTGCGCACCTTCACAGGCGGCGCGCCATGCTGTCAGCCACGCTTCAAGGCGAATGCGGCGTTCAGCGCAGGTAAAGCTCTCGTCGTCGGCCAGGTCGTCGGCCTGCCGCATAAAGGCATAGATGGCGCAGATAGCGTTCCGCCGCGCTGTGGGCAGGGCAATAAAGGCGTAGTAAAAGTTCTTCGCCTCGCGCCGAGCGATGCCGCGGCAGACTGCATAAGCCTCGCCGAGAGTGGGTGCGTTGGATGGATTTTCTTGCGTCAAGCCGCCTTCTCTGTCGTGCCTTTGCCGAGGCGGAGGAATGGAAGCGCTTTGCCGCTAAGAGCGCGCAGCGCAAGTGCTATTTTAGTCCACTTTGAAATGGCGGGCCGTGCGCTGAGCACATCGAAGTCACGGTTCTCAATGGCGCGCAGAATCTCAAGCCCGCCGCGACTGAACAGGTCAAGGTCCAATGCCAGATCACGATTAACCTTGCCGATCAACGGCAGTCCCTGCTCAAAGAGCGAGCGCGCGTAGGCAACCTGATGGCGAAGCAGGGCGCGGAACTCGGGCGTGGCGTCGCCCTTTGCAATGGCCTCGTCCGTAACGCAAAAATCACGCATATCGTCCTGCGGAATGTAGACGCGCCCGCGAGCATAGTCCTCGCGAACGTCCTGCCAGAAGTTGGCAAGTTGCAGGGCAGAGCAGGTCAAGTCTGAAAGCCGGAACTTCTCTTCATCTGCCTCGCCGCAGGCGTACAGAACCAACCGGCCCACGGGATTAGCCGAGTAGCGGCAATAAGCCAGTACATCCCGCATGGAACCATAGCGAGTAACAGTTTGGTCCTGGCGAAAAGCCGTAAGCAGATCGGCAAAAGGCTCCTTGGGTATGCCACAGGCACGGATGGTTTCACTCAGAGCGACAAACACCGGATGGCGCGCGCGCCCCTCATAACAGGCATCCAGTTCACGGCCCCAGAAGTCCAGCAGCGCCAGCGCCTGAGCGGTGGAGCCTACCTCGTCGCCAAGATCGTCTGAAACCCGGCAATAAGCGTAGATGGAGTGGAAGTGGGGACGCAGTGCCTTGGGCAAAAACCACGAGGCAACGTGGAAGTTCTCATAGTGCGACTCGGCCAGCTCCCGGCACCAGGCGCGCGCCTCGTCTAAGGTGGGCGCTACCTTGGGGACGCGGTAAGAGGCGGGCAGCGCCGCCCAGCCGCGTTCCAGCAGCTCGTCCTGGTCTTCCTCGACGCCCTTGGGCAGCACTTCCCTCTCCAGGGCATTCTTGTCTGGTTGCATGGTGGCCACAGTCATCGTCTTGCCTTAGGGAACTATCGCGGTCTTGATCTCGCTGCCACGGTTCATCAGCTTCTCAAAGACGCGGTTAAGTTCGTAGAGGTGAGCGTGTCCGGTGATAAAGGCTCCTGCCTGAAAGCGCCCTCCGGCTATCAGTTCGAGGGCCTCACGGCAGATCGTCGGGGTGTGATGGAATGTGGCGCGCAGCGTGATGTCGCTGTAGTGCAGCCGATTGGTGTCGAGGGTGACGTGCGTATCCGCCGCGCACCCTCCAAAAAAATTCACCGTGCCGCCCTTGCGAACCAGCTCGACAGCCTCCTGCCACGCCTCCGGCACTCCCACGGCTTCAATGGCAATATCCACGCCGCGATCCTTGGGCGTAAGAGCGCGGGTTTCGCGGATAGCCTTGCGGATGCTTGAGGTCTGCACAACATGGGCCGCGCCCAACTGCCGCGCCGCTTCCACTTGCCCGTCATGCTTCACCAGCGCAATAACCTCGTAGCCGGCCAGCGCGGCAACATGCAGAATCATCAGGCCCAGCGGGCCGCCGCCGATTACGGCAACTGTATCTCCCGTGCGCGGATGCGAATCTTCAAAGCCATGCACCGCGCAGGCCAGCGGCTCAGTCAGCGCCGCATGCTCCAGCGGAACATGAGCAGGCACGATCAGCGTGTTCTTGGCGACAATGCGCGCCGGGATGCGGATGAACTCAGCATAAGCGCCGTTGTTGAAGAGCAGATCGTCGCAAAGATTTTCCTGGCCGCGACCGCAAAAATAACACTGCCCGCAAGGAGCTGAGTTGAGCGCAACAACGCGGTCACCGCGTTTGAAGTTGGTAACGCCCTCGCCCACCTCCACAACCGTTCCCGCCAGTTCGTGGCCAAACAGAGCAGGAGGCACAATCATGCGCGCGTGGTAGCCGCGGCGAAAAACCTTCAGGTCCGTTCCACACGTAAGCGCCGCGCCCACGCTGACAATCAGCTCGCCGGGCGCAGCCTCTGGAACAGGCACATGCTCAATTCGAATATCTTCACGACCGTGGAGGATTGCGGCCTTCATGGTTGTCGCCATCAAGTCCCTCCTAATGTGCTCCAACGCCAGGCACAGGCTCAATCATAATCTTCATTGAACCCGCTTGCGGGTGAGAAGCGATTTCGATGGCTTCCACCGCCTGTTCAAGCGGGAAGCGGTGAGAGATCAGTTGCGTCAGGTCAAATCCATTTCGGTAGCCGCCGAGGACCAGGTCCGTGACTTCATCCAGAATTGTGAACGAGGATGAGTATGAACCGAGCAGGGTCTTCTCGTCCATACAAACCGCCGCCGGGTCAATAATAGTTTCGCTGTGCTGAGTCTGCGCAAACAGCATGATGCGGCCGCCTGGCCGCGCCGCCGCCATGCAAGTCTTGATGAGCGCATTCCCTCCCACAGCCAGAATCACGGCGTCCGCGCCGCGGCCTTCCGTTGCGGCAAGGGCGCGCGCCACCACATCTTCCGTGCCGGCATCAATCGGGTGCTTCAACCCGAAACGGGCAGCAATGGCGTGGCGCTCCGGGAACATGTCCGAGGTGAGCACACGCGCGCCGGTGCGATTGGCAAGCGCCGCATGCATCAGTCCGATCGGGCCTTGACCGATGACCAGAACCGTATCGTCAGGGGCAAGATTCAGCAGCTTTACCCCCTTCAGAACGGTGTTGACCGGCTCAATAAAGGCCGCCTGCTCAAACGGTACGTCGTCCGGAATCCGCACCACGCCGCGCAGCTTGACGACGAAATCCATCACGCGAATGTACTCGGCAAAGCCGCCGCCGGAGGGTTCAAAGCCGGCGCTGGTGCCCACCTGCTTGTAGACCAGGCACTGCGCGGGCGTCTGCTTGCGGCAATAGAAGCACTCCCCGCAAGGCACGTGGTGGAAGACCATGACCCGCTCGCCAACGGCATAGCTAGTGACGCCATCGCCAACCTTGACGATGGTTCCTGCCATCTCGTGCCCAAAGATGCGGGGCGCGGAGTGGGAGCCGGTGTGAACCTTCTTCAGGTCCGTTCCGCATATGCCGCAGGTGGCAATCTTTACCAGCAGTTCGCCAGGGCCAATGGACGGAACGGGAACAGTCTCCATGCGTATGTCGTTCACGCCACGATAGACAGCGGCACGCATGGTCGAGGGGATCTTTGGCTCGATGTGGCTTTCAGCGTTTGAGATTTGAGTCGCCATTCTTGTTTGATGCAGCTCCGGGTTTATACAGGTTTTCTAGCAGAAGGTCCCTGATGGCTTGGGAAGCCTTCTTGCTATTCTCGCCCATCCGGATGAGTGCGGGCCAGTGCCAGGGGCGGAGAATGGAAAAAAGTACAAATCGGGCCAGTTGAAACCGCCCGTCAGCCGTGATAAAGCGATTGAAATCAGGCAGTTTATCCGTGAGCCCGTCGCTGACGCCCTTGATGCAATCAAAGGGAATTTCCCGCATGGCGGCCAGGCGTGCAATGGCGGCTGCTTCCATGTCAACCAGGCCAGCGTTGTAGGCCGCGGAGAGGCGCTGTTTTTCGGCTGCGTTGGCAACCTTGGGGCTGGTGACCAGCCAGATTTCGTTTTGAAAGGGCACGGCTTCACCCGTACCGTTACACGAAGTCAAAAAACGCTCGCCGGTGGCCACATCGATGACGGTTGAAACGCGGTAGGCCTTACCGGAAACGTATGAGTTGCTCAGCGCGCCGACCCAGCCAATGGAATAGACGCGGTCAATGGGACCGTCTTCTTCGACTGCGGCGAAAGCGCGAGTGGCGGCTTGCTGGCCTGCGCCCGCGCAAGCTGCGACCCATTCGCCTTGACCGAGGGGCCAGGTCAGGCGCCACAAGTTCACATTGCCGCGCCTTTCGTGGACCCAACCCTCTTTGGCGTTTGCGTCGAGGAAGGGCTTCAGTTCGCCAGGCAGCGCGGCGATGATTGTGGTTCTGGTCATTTGCGCTCGTCTGGAGCATGTTCCTGGATGATCTCGAACAGGCGCGCGCGGTGGCATCGCGACTCGTCTGCACAGAAGCAACCGATGCTGATTGGGGTTCGCGCCGCGACCTCAGCGACGAATTCGACGGTTTGGCGGGCCTCCGCACTCGCCATAAGCTCCTTTTCATAGCGATCGAAGAACGTCTTCCGTTTCGCGGGGTTTTCGAGATCGAATTCCTTCAGTTGCGACAGGAGTTTGGCGCTGGGCGCAAGAACTGGGAACCACACATCGAAGTAGCCTCCCGCAACCCAACGGGTCTTCGGTACGCCGCGAGGTGGACGCCTTGTCACCCCTACGCGCAATCCCTCTCCGGGCTGGGGAGGCGTACCAATCTGAAATGTCGATAACTTCAGCTTCTTCTGAATGGTGTCTCACCTCAAACGGTCGAGCCGGACCTGTCTTTCATTTCAATATACGGCTAAAACCTGCACCAAAGATGAGAGAACAATCGAGGAGAATCTAGGGCGCATAACCATGGGCGCGGAACCACTCGATAGCGGCCCGCATCGCAGGGTAGACAGGGACAATATGGAAGTCCAATTCCTGCTGGGCATGCGCAGACGAGGCGTACATCTTCTTGCGGCCCATGCGCACCTCTTCCAGCGTAGCTCGCGGCTCCTTGCCTCTGATCCGCCCGGTAATCCACTCCTCGAAAAACGCATAGGTCGCGGCCACGGCAAACGGTATCTTCACCGTGGGAGATGGTATGCCCGTAATCGCCGACATCTTGTCCAGAATCTGCTTGAGCGTCAGGTTTTCGCCGCCCAGAATATAGCGATGGCCGGGCTGCCCCTTGGTCAGGGCAGACACGTGCGCGCGTGCAACCTCTCGCACATCCACCAGATTCAGGCCCGTATCCACATAGGCGGGAAACTTGCTGTTGAGAAAGTCCACAAAGATGCGGCCGGTGGGCGTGGGCTTGGCATCGTTGGGGCCGATGGGCGTGGTCGGATTCAGCACGATGACCTGCTGCCCTGCCTGCGCCGCGGCAAGGGCCTCCTGCTCGGCCATGAACTTTGAGCGCTTGTAGTGGCCCACCATGTCAGCGAGCGAGACCGGCGTGTCCTCGTTGATGACAATTCCATCCGTCCGGAAGTGCATGGTGGCAACGCTTGAGGTATATACAACGCGCGGCACCCCAGCCTCCCGAGCCAGCTTCAATAGCTCCCGGGTCCCATACACGTTGGCGCGATACATCGAGGCGGGATCGGGAATCCAGAGCCGGTAGTCGGCGGCTACATGGACCACGGCATCGCAGCCTTTGAGCGCGGGAGCCAGCGTCTCAGGCTCCGAGAGGTCGCCAACGTGCGTATCGCCCGCGATGCCTTCAAGATTGGCCAGATTGCTGGTCTTGCGGACCAGAAGGCGCAGATCAGCGCCCTCGGCGGCCAGCGCCTTGGCCACATGATGGCCTACAAATCCGGTGGCGCCTGTAAGGAAAACTTTCATGGTCATTTTGTGAGTTATCTGAAACCACCAATAACTGAATTGCCAGAAAACTCATCTATACGAATGTGTCATCGAAATCCAGAATGATCAGGTCCACGTCACTTGGACAAAGCCTTGGAGAATACCCTGAAAGGGCAAAAACCTTCCTGCGAAGTCTTTGCTGTGCTGCATCCTCGCTTACACACACATTGTTTATGTGAAGTTGACGCATCGCAACCCTCTCAAGATAAATCCTTGAAGCAATTTCTCTCTTGTAATCTTCAACTTTCTTTTCAAGCTTAGCCACATTCTTCGCATTCTTTTGAGATTTGGCACCTATCAAGGCGCCACCTAGCGAACCGCCTAAGGTCCCAACAATCGCAAGGGCAGAAATAATAATTTGCGCGTCCATACACGACTCTCCTGATAACTCGAACTATTGTACAGGGCCGAACTAATCCAGCGCTTCAGGAACCAGCGCGATGTTCTTCTCTCCAGCTGCCTTCTTCTCGTTGTAGGCCTTTACCCAGTCTTCCCAGTGCTTGCCTGCGGCGCGGTCTTTGCCACTGAACTCCACACGGGCAATGTCAGAGTAGCTAACCTTCCGCTTCTCCGGCGCGCTGGGCGTAAAGTACTGCAGAAAGGACTCAGCCAGCGTGGGACCGGATTGGCAGTTGAAGATGTACGCCTCAATGCGCTCCCCGTTCTTGAGTGTCAGGGTCACATCGCCGCGATAATCCAGTGCCTTGTCGAGTGCCTGGCGCAGGTCTTCGTCGCTGGCCAGTTCAGGCACCCAGCCTTCGAGCCTTTCGTGCTCGGCTCCGGGCGCCAGTTCCAGGGCTTCTACTTCTTCGCGAGTGTACTTGAGAACTTCAGCGGTCATACGTGGGTCTCCTCCAAGTCACTTGCGGGGCTTTCAATCTGAACCAGGGGCGTCGAGCCATGGGGCGCTGCCTCGCTCAGCATATCCAGCGCGTGCTTGTCAGGATACCTGCTGAAGGTGCCGCGAATCATGCCCAGAAAGCCCTTCCACGAACCAAATCCTTCAATCACGGCCGGAGCCTCATAGCCGCAACTCACCATGCAGTTGGCGCACTTGGGGTTGCCGCTGGGAACGCCGTAGTCTTCCCACTTTGTGGATTCAAGCAGTTCCTTGTAGCTGTTGGCGTAGCCTTCCTGCAAAAGGTAGCAGGGCCGCTGCCAGCCGAAGATATTAAAGGCCGGCATGCCCCACGGAATGCAGTCGTAGTCCCGGTCGCCCATCAGGAACTCGAGAAACAGGGGCGACATATTGAAGCGCCAGGTAGGCTTGCGGTTGGATAGAATGGCGCGGAAAAGTCGGCGCACGCGCGCGCGGCCCATGAAGCGGTTCTGATCGGGCGCTTTGTCGTAGCTGTAGCCAGGCGACAGCACCACACCCTCCACGCCCATGCCCATCACTTCATCAAAGAAGCTGCGCACGCTGTTGGGGTCAGTGCCGTCAAAGAAAGTGGCATTGGTGGTCACGCGGAAGCCGCGCTTCACCGCCTCCTTGATGCCCTCTACGGCAATGTCGTAACCGCCCTCGCGGCAAACTGCATAGTCATGGTGTTCGCGCTGCCCGTCGAGGTGGACCGAGAATGTGAGGTACTTTGACGGCGTAAACTCCGGCAGGCGGCGCTTCAGCTCAAGCGCGTTGGTGCAAAGGTAGATGTACTTCTTCCGCGCAATCAGCCCCTTCACGATCTCAACAATCTGCGGATGCAGCAGGGGTTCGCCTCCGGGGATAGAGACCATGGGCGCGCCGCATTCGTCCACCGCGGCAAAGCACTCCTCGGGGGTCAGTTGCTTCTTCAAAATATGAGGCGGATACTGCACCTTGCCGCACCCGGCGCAGGCCAGGTTGCAGCGGAAAAGCGGCTCCAGCATCAGCACCAGGGGATAGCGCTTCGTGCCGGTCAGCTTCTTTTTGAGGACGTAGGTGGAAACCGTCCACATCTGGGAGATAGGAATAGCCATATATCTGTTAACCTCCAGCGCCGTTGGCGGCGCGATCCATAGACCGCTTGTAGCTCGTAAGAGCCATCAGCGGAAAGTACTGGCGATAACCGTGGTAAGCAAGGTAAAAGACCCTGGGAAATCCCGTTCCAGTGATAATGCTCTGGCGCATTGCGCCCTCGCCCATTGACTCGTCCCACGCGCCCTCGGGCAGTTGATTCGTGAGCAGCCAGCGCACGCCCTTGGCAATGGAGTCCGAGCGGTCGTCTCCCGCCGCCAGCAGGCCCATCAGCGCCCAGGCCGTCTGCGAAGGAGTGCTTGGCCCCACGCCACGCGTGTTGGGATCGTCGTAGCTGCCGCAGGTCTCTCCCCAGCCGCCGTCAGAGTTCTGCACCATGCGTATCCACTCCGCCGCCTGCTGAATCTCCGGCTCCAGATGATCGATGCCTATCGCATCCAGGCCGCGCAGCACCAGGAACGTTCCGTAGATGTAGTTCACACCCCAGCGGCCAAACCAACTGCCGTCCGGCTCCTGCTCCTTGAAGATGAACTTGATGGCCTTCTCGACACGTTTGTCTTCGCGCGTATATCCGTAGATGGCCAGCATCTCCAGAATGCGTCCGGTAATATCCACCGTCGGCGGATCCAGCATCGCGTTGTGATCCGCAAAGGGGATGTACTGGAAGATCATCTTGGTGTTGTCTTTGTCGAAGCTGCCCCAGCCGCCGTTGCGGCACTGCATGGCAAACTCCCAATCGATGGCGCGCATGGCCACTTCGTGCTGGTAGCGCTCGCGGGGATTGTCCACCTTGTTCAGCGCCAGCAACACCTGTGCGGTGTCGTCGGTGTCGGGATAAAACTCGTTGTTGAACTCGAAGTACCAGCCGCCCGGCTCCACGTTGGGAACCTTCACGGCCCAATCGCCCTTGTGCCGCACTTCCTTTGACAGCATCCAGTCGGCGGCCTTGATCATGCTCGGGTGGTTACGCGGAATGCCCGCCTCGCCCAAAGCGAAAACGGCCTGGGCGGTGTCCCAGACAGGCGACACACAGGGCTGCATGCGGAAGGTCGGCTCCGGCATCACATCGCTGGCCGGCTCCTCGATGCCCAGCTTTTCAAACTCGTCGCGCGCTCGAATCACCTGCGGATCGTCTTCGGAATAGCCCAGTGCGCGCAGAGCGATAATGGCATTCAGCATAGCCGGATAGATGGCGCCCAGGCCATCCGTCATCTCCAGACGATCAAGAATCCACTTCTCTGCCTTGCGCAGCGCAAGCTTCCGGACCGGACGCAGATGAACCGCTTCGGCCCAGTGCATCAGCCTGTCCAGAACAATGAAGAAATTCCGCCATGAAATATGCGACTTCCGGTCCCAGTGCAGGCGAAGCTTCGCCTTGGCCCGGCCGCCCACAAACAACTCGTCAATGCCCTGCTCCGCAGGAAGTTTCTTGAAAGGCTTGCGCGCGTACATGATCGCCAGCGGAACCAGAATCGACCGCGACCACGAGGAGATCTCATAAATATTGAAGTAAAACCAGTTTGGAAAAAGTACAATCTCCGGCGGAATGGCAGGCACCGCATCGTAGTCGTACTCGCCCAGCGCGCAAAGGTACATCTTGGTAAAGGTGTTGCAACCCACCACGCCGCCATGCGCCAGAACCCACGCGCGGCATTTGGCCATGCGCGGTTCATCCGCGCTCAGGCCCATGATCTTTCCCGCCGAGTAGCACTTTACTGAGAGTGAGATATTGCCCGGCCCGCCGGGATAGATGCTCCAGCTTCCGTCCTCGTTCTGGTAGCGCATCATCTCTGCGAACGCGCGTTTCAGCCGTCCAGGATCGCCGCTCTCAAGCAGCGTGTGCAGAAAAATGTAGTCGGCCTCGAGCATCGCGTCCGCTTCGAGTTCGCCGCTCCAATACCCTTCAGGATGCTGCCGGGAGAGAAGAAAATCCCGCGAACGCACAATGGCCGACTCAACTTCCGCCAGGTCCGCGTCGATCCGGCCAAACCTGGGCACCGCGGTTTGCGTCTTTCCTTGCTGTAGACTCATGCGGTTTAAAACGCCTCAGTTCCTCGATTGGATATTCGGACCTGCTCAATATTCAGCCACGGGCGCGCCAACATGCAGTGCGCCCTCGCTGTGGCCTTCCTGATGCCAATGAAACAGCCATTAACGCACTGGAACTGCCTCTGCCCCATCGGCGCTGCCAATGGCCTGAATAATCTCGGGCGGCAGGCCAAAGCGAACATTTTCCGGCATTACTTCTACTTCTTCGACGTTATCGTAGCCGTTTTGACGCAAATAATTGACCACGTCCTCCACCAGCACCTCAGGAGCTGAAGCGCCCGCAGTCACAGCAACATTGTTTACGCCCACCAGCCAAACCGGGTCAATGGCCTGCGAGTTGTCAATCAGATAGCCGATGGTGCCAAGGTTGCGTGATACCTCAACCAGGCGATTGGAGTTGGAACTGTTGGTCGAACCCACCACCAGCACGAGTTCTGCATCGTGGGCTACGTTGCGAACCGCCACCTGGCGATTCTCCGTCGCATAGCAGATGTCCTGCGAGTGCGGGCCCATGATGTTCGGAAACTTGATCTTGAGCGCATGAATGATGTCGCGCGCCTCATCCAGCGAGAGAGTTGTCTGGGTCAGGTAAGCCACGCGGTCAGGATCAGGAACCTGAAGAGCGTCAACCTCGGCCACGTTTGAAACCACCTGGGTAACCTCAGGAGCTTCGCCCAGCGTGCCTTCGATTTCGTCGTGGTCGCGGTGGCCAATCAGAACCAGAGAGTAGCCCTGCTTGGCAAACTTCACGGCCTCAATGTGGACCTTGGTAACCAGCGGACAGGTGGCGTCAATCACCTTCAGGTTGCGGCCCTTGCTCAGGTCCCGCACCGCAGGCGAAACGCCGTGGGCCGAATAGATAACGCGCTGGCCATCGGGCACATCGTCGATTTCATGAACAAAAATCGCGCCCTTTTCCGCTAACTCATTCACTACATAACGATTATGGACAATCTCCCGGCGCACGTAAATCGGCGCACCGAAGGTTTCAAGAGCGATCTTTACAATGTCGATCGCGCGCACTACTCCGGCGCAAAAGCCGCGAGGCTTGAGCAACAACACCCTCTTGTGACTGGGGGAAGTCCCGGCAGTGTTACCGTTTGGGGTGGAATCGAGGACAGTTGTGGTCACATTGCTCAGTATACCAATGGGTAGGCTTCAAGGACAGCGCCGAAGAGCCCGAGGAGCAAGCACCGCGACCTCGCCAATCAGCCATCCACGGTCTTGTCCCTCTCCGCGGTTGGTTTTCCCCTCTTGAAAGTCAGAATTGCGCCCTTGCCAGCCACCCTTTCAGGTAGCGTGCATCAGCCGGATTTGCCGCCACAATCGCCTGATAATGAGCAGCCCGCGCCGCAATAAAAGCCTGCACCAGCGCATCCGGGTCGGCCGCATTCACCGCCGAAACCGTATGCGGCCCCCAGCCGCCATCCACGGTCAAACTCCCGCCCAGCGCGTTGACGGCCTGCTGAAGCGTCTTGACCGCGGTCCCCGACCCCCCATTGACGGCAAAGTCGAATACCCGCTTGGCCACATCGTCCGAGTTGAGTTGACCAAACCACTTGTTCCAGAAGTGCGCCTGGTAGAAAGCCTCCACCGCCGGCACCCGCGAAGCCTGGGGCAACGCCGCAATCGAGTCAAACTCCGTGGGCCACGCGCCTGAGTTGATGCCGCTGATGGCGTAGCAGGGGCCTACGCAACCAGATGGTGCGGCATCCGGCACCTGTGCGCACGCCATCTGCGTATCTTCAAACTGCATCGTCCACTGAAACGCAATATCAAAATCTGCCATGGTATCTCCGGCCTCTCAGGCGTGAATCGAATGGGAAAGCGTTGTTGGTGAGAATCATCATATATCGGCAATGAAAGTGGAGATGCAGGCAGGAATCAAGACATACACAATGAGCGCGCTCATCCTGGCGGACAAACGGTCGGTGTTTCAGCCATTCCATTGCTCGTTCTTCCGCACATCAGACGCGGAAGAACGAGCAAAACCAGTTAAGGTTCAGAACTGCAAGCGCCAACGACGCTAGTACCGCCGGTCCCGATCCCGGCCCCTGTCCATCATGTGATGGAGAGCGCGATCGAGAATATGCCGGGCCTCATCGATGTGCCGGATGGCTCTATCCTGAAGGCCGCGATAGTCGCGGTCGTCGTGTCCCCGGCTCATGTCATCGCGGGCGGCATCCAAAAGAGACAAGGCCGAGCGCATGGGCCGGTC
>Ga0316231_1003058_pt1 | contig 15162 bp, 15 predicted proteins | sample TBH18027metaG_FD_206002 | JGI IMG/M metagenome (GOLD analysis project Ga0316231, IMG submission 206002) | Freshwater microbial communities from Trout Bog Lake, Wisconsin, USA - TBH18027 | ecosystem: Environmental > Aquatic > Freshwater > Lake > Hypolimnion/Profundal zone | place: USA: Wisconsin...
AGAAGCGAGCTTAGCTCAAGACAAATATTTAAAAGCTCTTGAAGGTCGAAATGGAGATTCGAAGCATCAGGGCAGGGGAATTCAGCCAATTGGCATTGGTGCAATATTTATATCGTTTAGTATGCCGGAGCTGAGCATTAAACAAATTATTGAGGACGCTCATCGTTATCATATTTCAGTGGTGGTGCGCGGCTTATATAAAAACTCTCTAAGAGAGACAGCAGATAAGATAATGAAATTAACTAAAGAGAAAAATCAAGGAGGTATTTTAATTAATCCGCTCTGGTTTAAAAAGTATGACATTAAAGCAGTGCCCGCAGTTCTACTCGCCAAAGATAGTGAAACAAATAATATTCACGACGTTGTTTATGGCAATGTCCCTCTAAAAAGAGCGCTTACTATAATTGCAGAAAAAGGCGAATGTGCATTTGAGGCAAATAATATTTTGTCTAGGGATAAAATATGAGATGCATCCCTCAGCTAATCTTTATAATAATAAGCTTAATTTTTGCTTCGGAAAGCTTTGCTGAAAAGCCATTTAATTTTAATGAAAGCTTAAATGAGTTTTTAAAGGAAGCGCCTGGGTTAAAAGATTCTGCAGTTCAGAAGGCTGCAGATCCTAAATACGATCCTAAAACGAAAGTAGATGGCTATACTGATCAGCCAAAAGAGATTGGTCATTATCATGAAGATGGGTCAGATGCAGCAGGGATGGAGATAGATGCAGCAATAGCGGTAAAACCAGGGCTAGAAGGAAGTCCAAATGGCAATGCTGGACAAGCGGTCATCCACAGCTTTAAAAAACGTCCGGTTTATAAGCTTACATGGAATGACCCGGATATACAGAGCGCAAAAAATGCAGAAGATCATCCAGAAAAACATGTGAAGCTAGATGTAAGTGTTGGGCCGATAGGTGGAAAGAAAAAGACCACCAAGTGTAAAGAAACCTTTAACGATAAAACTTGTACTGAACAAGTGAGAGCCTTAGTCAAGGTGTGTGAAAAAGTACCTAAAATTGCAACTTCGACTAGAGATATTATTTATCCCAATTGCCAACACTTAATTATAACGCAGCATGAGCGTAGTTACTGTCCGGCAGGCTATGGACAAATGTTTTATGCAGATATGGTGCAGACGCGGGACAACCATTGGGATGATATACGGTTTTGCGCAAGGGCATTACCTGCTGGCGAAGGGGCTGAGTGTTTTTCTGGTGCTTATTATGTAACGAGTGATAGGGGTAGTAGAGATGTGGGGCGAGTTACAGTGCCTAAAAAATTACACGCGCGCATAGGAATGAGTAATGTTTACTATGGTTTCATAATAGGAACTATTATTAATGAAACAACAGGACAAACTATTCATAGTAATGCTCAATTTAGCAATGGACAGGTTATTAATTTACCCTATTCAGAAACACAAGATCAAATATTCAGATTTTATGCAGTTCAACCGCAAAGTGGTGTTTCAGGCGGGCGTTTTTTTAGGAGGCTTCCGGAGCATAGACCAGGTGTAATGGTTTTATATGTTGAGCACACAAATAAAGAAAACACCGCTAATTTAGAATCATGGGAAGAGGTAAATTGTATTGAAATATAAATACCCCATTATATTATTTTTGTTTTTGTTTGCTGATATCAGCTTAGCCGCAATCAATTGCTCTAATACAAAAGAAGAATGCATTGAAGGTGGCGGTGCGAGGGATTTTAATGGTGCTTCCGTTACTCTTCCTTGCTGGAGGTATCGAACCACTTATGAATGTAAAGCAGACGTTGCAAACGATTGTGATGCTCTGAGGATGCAGGGATGTTATCAAGCCACCGCCGCTTGCAAAGCGACATGGAGTGGCGCCTGCGCAGTACAAGAAGAGGTGTTTAAATGTCCTGCTAAAGAATGTAAAGAAACAGAAGGAAATGTGTGGACTGATGACCTCAATTGCATCGATGGCGGCTGCATACCAACAGTTTCATCTAAAAACGAAAACTTTGGTAAGGCAGCATCTAATTTAGCTGTTTTAAATGAAGCGGGTCGTGAATTTAGAGAGAATAATAAAGGCGAAATAGAGGTTAAAAAACCCTATATTTTCAGCGGCCAATCAATGGAATGTTCAAAGAACATAGCTGGTTATAAAAATTGCTGTGGTGTAACGGGTCACGGTTGGGGACTAGGTTTTCTTGCTTCATGTGATGAAGAAGAAAAAGTTCTAGCCGAAAAACGCGGAAAAGGGCTTGCAATTTTCATGGGTGATTATTGTCATAACAAAGAGTTGGGTATATGCACTTCACAGCATTATGTGTACTGTGTTTATCCCACAAAAATAGGGCGAATTATTCAAGAGAAGGGTGGGGTAGAACAACTACATAAAAGTCTTGGCAATGCCGGAGATGGTTCCGCTCCAAGATGCATAGGCTTAACTCCAAAGGAATTAAGCGAAATAAATTTTGATAAGATCGATTTTAGCGAATTAGTAGATGAGCTTAAGGGAAATCTAAATAATAAAGGTGATCCTCAGGCTAAGTTTAACGAGGCCAAGGGAAGGGTAAATTATGATGATGCTAAGACAAGGTCGGTTGATAAAAATCTCAGCATACCCCAACAAGCATCCGGCAGAATTAAGGATTTTTATGAGCGCACAAAAAAATAAGATACAAGCAATAGTGTTTTTTGTTCTTGCCATTAGCCAATGGTTTTTGACGGACTTCGCCATAGCCGAAACCAAGGCTAAAGGATGGCATTGGTACAACGAAATATATTTGCAAGATAAAAAAGAAGAAAAGAAAAAAGAAGTCCTGATTAAGGAGCCGGAGGCCAAAGAAGTTACGACAATAAAAAAGGAAAACACAGCAGTAGAGCAAATAATTGTTTTACGTAAAATTGTGGATGAAGCAAAAGCCAAGGCTGTTCTTTATCCAACAGTAGAGAACTTAAGAGAATATATTATGTTACAAAACTACGTAGTAAACCAGGCGGCATTATTTAGCCGTGTTTGGCAGAAAACTTTACTCGAGCATCCTGAGCTTGATTTTACGGTAGATCATCCAACACAGAATGCGCTTCAACCTATAGTGTTAAACGAAGAGACCAAGAAAGAGGAGGCTGCGGTAAGAGAATATAGCAAGTCTTATGGGATGTTCTTCTTTTACCGCGGAAATAACAAACTTGATGAGGCTATGTCTGAGACAGTACAAAGCTTTAGTGATGCATATCACGTTAGCCTTATTCCTATAACAGTAGATGGTAAATCCCTTCCTATTTTCAAGGAGAGCGAAACTGACGGGGGTCGAACCAAGAAATTAGGAATAAAGTATTTTCCTGCATTGGTTTTAGTGGATCCATTATCACGAAAAGTTATTCCGCTGCACTATGGGTTTATTTCATTCACTGGGCTGCGGGCAAGATTTCTACAACTAGCAACAGATTTCAAAAAAGGAGAATAGTTATTATGTTAAATAAAATGTTTAAGCTAACGCTTTTAACGGTACTTGTGGTAATGCTAACAGCGTGCACTGGCGGTACACCACAAACCCCTTATGATGCGCTTAAAGGCGCGTTAAATGTAATTAACAGCGTAGGCCATGGGCGCGGGTCCGCATCCACATCCACATATACAGGAGAGCGATCGCCATTAATCCATAAAGATATTTACGCACGTTCAAATAAAGATAAATTGATATGTTTTTATCAAGGTAGAAATCAACACAGCGGCAATTTTGCAAAAACCCTAAAAGAATATGCAGACAAGTCATGGCTACAAATTGACGCATATACACTAGACCATCATTCACTTATGGAATTTCCAAATAGTAAAGATGCTTCGCCAGAGATTATAGCTAAATATTTTGGGCGTGAAAATCCAGGATTCAAAACCCCAGTTCTTTTTTTAGAGCAGCATGATGCTCACACGCTGCAGGTATCAGTTGGAAATATTTCGCTTATGCAGCTGGTGAATAAAATGAACCAAATAGCGGAAAATAGAAATAGAAATCATTAATAACATTTATGAGGAGACAATATGTGCTTAGCTAAAACGTTTAAAGTTTTAATATTATTAATTCTTTGTGGCGCCACCTGTTCGTGTAGCTATAATGCTGCCACTGGCGACAACAGCCTACACAGAGCTATAGATAGCTTTGGTTTGCGTATGGGGCTTACAAAACCAGACCCCGGGAAAAGATCACCCATAATCCATCGTGCAATATATGATTTTTATAAAAGATATGAGCTGGTTTATTTCTATCTTGACAATGGTCCTGTTAGCAAAAAGTTTGAACAAGATATCAAGAAATATGCTTTCGATTCCTGGATTAAGCTGAGCACTTGTTCGATTAATAAGAAAGAACTGCCGTATACAAAAGAACAGTTCAGTTCTCTTTATAGATCTGGCAGCGACCCCTACTTATTTTTCTCCACGCTTTACAAGAAAAACCTACTTAAAACGCCAACGCTGGTTCTGCTGTTAAGAGGCCCTTATCCTGAAGTTTTTCCTATAACAAAAGAAGTTATTTCTTATGAAGAACTTGTAGATAAAATAAATTCTATCGCTGCAGAGCATTGGTTGACGCTATCTAAAATAGGAGATTTTTCGCTTGATGTAAAATAGGAGATTTTCGTTTGAGGTTTGGTTTATTTAGCGGCACGTAAAAAAGAGGGCTGTATAATAGTAATGTGTAATATAACATGCTACAATACATTATGATAAAAAGTTGGCGACATAAAGGATTGAAGCTTTTTTATGATACTGGCAGTACTGCCAAAATACAGCCCAAGCACGCAGCTAAGCTGCATGATATTTTACAATTACTAGATTTTATTACTGATCCAAAGCAAATGAATTTTCCTGGATTTGAGCTTCATGCGTTAAAGGGGAAGTTTAAGGATTTTTATTCGGTAAAAGTAAACGCCAATTGGAGAGTGATTTTTGCTTTCGAGGATAAAGACGCTATTTTAATAGATTATATTGATTACCATTGAGGTATATTATGATACATGAACCAAAACGTCCGGGTAAGATGATAAAAAGCTTGTGTTTAGAGCCATTGCAACTTTCTGTTTCACAAGCTGCTAAGCTTTTAAAAATATCTCGGCCAACATTTTCTAAGCTGATTAACGGCCATCTAAATATAACACCTAAAATGGCTATGAGATTAGCTATAGTATTTAATACTTCTGAAGAGCTATGGATTAATTTACAAGCTGGCTATGATTTGTGGTTGGCTCGCAAGGCCAGGCCAAAACTAAAGTTGAGTCCGTTTGTAACGAATGATCAGTTCCGCAACTGCGCCAATAGATAACAAGAGGAGCCAATGACTAAAACCAATTATCTGTTCGGACAGTTTTTCAAAAGAAGCTTAGTTCTTGCCGTAATCTTGCTAACCTGCGCAAGTGCTGTGTATGCAGAAGCAAATACATATAGTCGACCAACATCCACATATGTGAAAAACAGCTTAGCTATTAAGTCCGTTAACTACAAAACTGATAAACCACAATCAAGTACGATTAATCCGATAGTTCATCTACTCAACCAAGAGTATGAATTTATCTTCTTCTACGAGTCTGGGTGTGGGTATTGTATAGAGTTTGCACCAATTTTAAAAAAATACGCGGGCGCAGCTGGTATCAAAGTGATTGCGTTCGCTCTTGGTGATGAGAATAAAGCCCAGCCTCTTTTTGCAAACAGCACTCTAGTGGATCAAAACACAGTAGCGCAATTCTTCGGTCAAGGGGTAAAGATCTCAACTCCAACTCTTTTTATTTGGAACAAACGAAATGGACACGTTTATCCTGTAGCAAGAGGTATGCATACTTATGAAGAACTTGATTTTAGGATGAATGAACTTGCACCAAAGATTTTAAAAAAAGAGCTGGAGTATCGCTAGGAAAATAATCATGCATAATCATAAGCAATCAAAATATAAGCGTAAAAATAGATGCAGAGCGATCATCATGGTTTTTATAGCATTATGTACGGCTAGTTATGCAGACATTAATTCTGACATGACAGATTTTTTTAGTAGCTTGGGATATGACAATCAAAATATCACGGAAGCCAGCTCTTACCAAGGGCAAGCAGCGGGTTACTATTCTGGAGGCAGCATGGTAATGCGCGGGAGAGTGCGCAATATCCAGCTAATGAATATCGACCTCCCAAGTATTAAAGCAGGATGCGGTGGTATTGATATTTTCCTTGGTAGCTTTTCTTTTATTAAAGCAAGCGCGTTTGTTGATTTTTTAAGATCGGTTATGAATAACGCGGCAGGGTACTCTATGAAGCTTGCGCTTGAAACGATGACTCCGCAAATTGCCCATACGCTTGCATGGGCTCAAGAAGTTGTGCAAAAAATTAACGCGACCAATATGAATTCATGCGAAGTGGCAGAAGGTTTAGTTGACGGCATGTTTCCAAAAGCTAAGAAAGCTGATGAACAGGTTTGTAAAAACTATGGCGGCGTAAAGACTCAAATGTTCGAAGATTATGCGGGGGCTCGACAAAGATGCGGGCAAAGCCCGGGCGACTATCAAGCCGCAATGAACGCTGCAGAAAATGACCCTGATTTTAAAGATGCAGTATTACGAAATAAAAATATTGTTTGGGAGGAGATAAAAAAGAAAAGCTTTCTTGCTAGTGACACCGATCTTCGTAAGCTTTTCATGTCAATATCAGGTACGATAGTTTTTGACCAAGACACCCAAGTTCACATTTATCCTCCTTTAGCAAAGGACAAAGGGTTGCTTAAAGCCATATTAAGCGGCGGTACTGCTAAAGCATACACGTGTACTGACATAGATAAGTGTATTAATGTAGGCACTGGTGACATTAATATATCCGAAGCAAATGCGCTATATAAAAAAGTCGAAAAAGCTATTCAAAACATATGCGATACATTGAGCGATAAAGAAAAAGATAAAAATGGACTGTCGGCTCCAAGCAAGAATTTTCTGCAAATGACAAGAGTGCCAGTTTTAGAATTTATTAAAGTTCATTTGACGGCCGGTGATGTAATTGCAGCTACAAGCATAGCGGACTATTCTGAAGCCATAGCCAAGACTATGCTTAAAGAATATCTTAATGAAGCGTTAGATACAGTAGAGCACAGTCTTGCCGGAACCAAATATCCGCCAGATACCACCAAATACTTAGTAGAACAGATACAGCAGTCACGAAACTATATAGATAATATTAAAACCGAATCAAGAAATGATATCCACGAGCTAATGAATCATATTGAGCATTCAAAACAAGCGGAAAGAGAAACGGCATCTAAAGTAACAGGGCAAATGAAAAATCTCATGGGAGGTGGCTAATGCAGGATTTGGTAATGCATGTAACCGCCAACGGCGATCTTGCACAAGCAGTATTGAATGCGGTAGGAATGCTATTGACCAGCGAAACCTTTAAAACAGCCATAAAAATCTCAATGGGTTTTGCTATTTTGGGTACAGGAATCAGCTATATTGCAGGTCGAGATATAACTGTATTTGCTAAATGGTTTATCATCAATTTTTTGGTTACAATAATCATGCTTCACCCGCTCCCGGGCGACAAGAATTTAAGAATCATTGATGACTCTAATCCGATGGCGTCAAACCTTACGCTAGGAAACATACCGTATGGGCTTGCAATACCCGCACATTTTATTACAACTTTCAGCCATGGGTTAACAGAAGTGTTCGAAGACGCTTTCCACATGCCAGATGAATTTCAATACAATAAAACCGGGATGCTTTTTGGTTCAAGACTTTTTAGATTATCAACAGAAATTAATATCACCACCCCTGAACTTAAGGCTGAACTTAATCAATATATCAAGAATTGTATAATACCAGATGTTAATATTTTAAAATCATACAACCTAGGAGATGTTTCAGAGTCTAAAGGTCTTACCAGCGTTATCTTTGATGCAGCTAACACTAGTGGTACTCGCGGGATCTACCTCTATGGTAGAGTGGAAACATCAGATGCATTAGGCGTAAAAGGCCCTACGTACACAGCCCCAGCTTTTCATACATGCAAAGTAGCGGCGCCCTTACTTGCGAAGTATGTTGATATAGAAATCAATAAAGGAAGCGGTTTTCAAACTCTTGCCAGAAGCTTATTCCCGTCGAAAGATCATAGCGCTAAAGATGCAGCCGGGAAATTTCTTTCTGGCCTTACTAATGCATACACAGAACTTAATTATCCCACCCTAGCTGACGCTGGGCTGGGCTTGGCTAGGCAAAATCTATTAATTAATGCGTTAAGAGATGGATTAAAAGCTTATTCTGCAGAGGCAAACGACGCTGCTGGGTTATTAAATCTAAGTTCTAGCCAGGCTATGGATAGAATGAGAATGAATCTAGCCACATCGCGCAACATGGCTTCCTATACCATTCCAGTGATTCACACAGCGCTTCTTTTAATGATGCTAGGGCTGTTTCCGGTAATAATCTTATTAGCTCTTCAGCCGAGTATGTTTTCGAAAATAATTAAAAACTATTTTTATACTTTGATATGGATTGAGTCATGGCCTTTAATGTTTGCATGCTTAAATCTTATAACTACCTTTTATATTAAATCGCGTACAGGAGCAATTGGAGGGGAAGGCCTAACCATGTCGAATATTGATCTGTTAGCTCTTGAGCATTCTGATATAGCAAATATGGCCGGCTACCTCATGATATTAATTCCGTTCATATCGGGTGGCCTTGTTTATGGAATGTCATCAGTGTTTACTAGTGCCGCAAGCTACATAGGCGGCGTCATGCAATCTTCAGCTACCGGAGCAGCTACTGAAGCAGCTACTGGAAATCTCCATCTTGGGAATGCGAGCTGGGGAAATGTTAATGCTAATAAACTAGACACTAATTATTCAGTAAGGGGTGGAATGTATAGCGAGCAAACATCATCTGGATTAACCATGAAAACTACTGCTGATGGTAATGCTGTAGCTGATTCTTCAGAGATCCAATCTAGACTACCGGTTCACTTTAAGGGAAGCGAGATGATAAGCGCAGCATTATCGGAACAAGCAGAAAAAGCAGAAAACGCCGGGATGCAAGATCAACAAAGCATAGACCGCTCAATATCAAGCGCGATGACAAATTCAAAGGTGTTAAACAATTTGATGGATGAACATAAAAATTTAGGACATGACCATGCAACTAAAGCCGTGCTGTCTCAAGGAGAAAATATCAATAATATGTTATCTGTTGCAGAGTCTGTAGCTAGCAGAGAAGGAATAACCAAAGAAGATGCGCTTAGAAGAATGAGCGAAGCCTATGCAGATGCCAGCCTTAATCTTAGTGCTGGTGTCAAAGCAGGAGGGTGGTTTTCTGCTACTGCTAGCGGTAATGTTGGTGCAAAAGGAAGCACCTCAAGCGATGCAAGAACTGGTCACACTCAAGGGAAAGACATTAACATTACTGGTGAAGAAGCGCGTAAATTTGCTGAAAATTACGATAAGGTAAAATCATTTGATATCGGAAAACATGCAGGAGATGGCGAGTCCAAAGTTGCTCAACTTATTTCTGGTATTTCTGCAGACCTTCGAAACGTAGAAACCTTTTCAAAACAGCACAATATTCATGTATCTCAGGCGCAAAGTTATAGAGAATCAGCAACTACCGTTAAGCAAAACTCAAGCCAAGTAGACAGCGATTATAATCAAATTCTTGTTCGACATGTATTACAAGCTGAGGGAAAAGAAAATGCTCAGCGCATATTTGCCGGTCAGGATTATGAGTCTATTAGGAAGCTTGAAGGTTACGCCAAAGAATTGTCTCATAATTTAGACGTATTAAATAAATATAGCGGCTGGTCTGATGGCGTTAATCCTAAGGCATACTATGAGAGACAAGCACAACAAACATCGGGCATGGACTATGAAACTAAGCTTAACAGAAAATATAATAAAACAGATGCATATCTGCAAAAACTTGGCGATGACAGAGGAATACCAACTGAAAAACAGTTTGATAAAAAACATGACGACATTATAAAAGAAGTGGAAAGCGGGCAACAAAGTATAGGGCAAAAAATAGACACTGATAAAACAGGTATTAAAAAAGATCATAGAGCTTTTGACACAAAGGTGAAACAAGAACACGCCGAAGGCGTCAAAAAAGCGCATACACCCGTAAGCGATGATGTTTTTCAACATAGAAAAGAGTTGAAAAGAGGTATGAAGGAATGGACTACAAAACAAAGCGATCATTTGATGAATAACTTATTTAATCAAAATAAAGAAGGCGACAATGATAAATAACAATGCTGATGATTTTTATAAACATATACAGCAGAAACTAAACATGATGGATCCTTCGCTAAAAGAAAAATATGAAAATTTTCAGAAGGAAATTCCATGGCTTATAAAGGTTCAAAAAATATTTGGCATAGCTGCTGTATGTGATCTTTTAGCATTTCCGGTGCTGATGTGTGTCTGGCGTAATGGTCCTGACAATGATGGCGTGATTATGCTTATCCCCATGTTTTTTATCCTTATGTTGATTGTTGGCATCCTCCGCTCAAGCTTTATTAAGAGAGCCAGAGAAATAACTGATGAAACTGATTTGCCTTGGACGTCATCACTTAAACTTTTAAGAGCGCATCCAGAGATTAACAGGTATCCATCTCCATGGATGAAAAGAGACGATACGTACAAATGGCAAACACCAAGCCATGAATCCTCAACTTCGAGCGCGCCAAGAACATCATCTTATGATGATTCAACATCTCATGCGCGTAATTACGACTCCTCGCATGACACTTGGGATTCAACAGCTAATATATCTCACCGAGATGATAGGCCTTATGTATCGCCTTCTTCAAGCTCGTATGATTCTTCAAGATCTACGTCTAGCTCTTCATCATTTAATCCAGCAACAGGCTTACCAATGTGTGGTGGTATAGACACAAGTGGTAATCCTTATGGTGGCCGTAGATAAACATAATATAAATAGGAACATGTATATGACTGAAAATAATATTGAACACAACAATCCAAATGCAGTATCTTCTGAAGGTGGTGCTATTTCATCAACACCTCCACCAGGGGTAAGTAAATCTGAAAGTGGATTAGTTCCAAACACTCCGCCGTCGCTCATATCGCTTACCCAATTTGTTTACTTTTGCCAAGGGCTTTCGTTCTTTTTTGGCATAACTGCAATAGTTGGAATATGCGTAAATTATTTAAAGCGCGATGCAGTAAAAGGCACTATATATGAGTCTCATTTTTTGTGGCAAATAAAGACATTTTGGATAGGCTTGGTAATTTTTTTTGTTGGATGGCTCACAGCAATATTCCTTGTAGGGTTTTTTTTCATAGTGGGATCTATAGTATGGAGTATATATCGCTCAGTTAAAGGTTTTTTACTTTTGCTGGAAAACAAACCAATACCAGACCCAAATTCTTTGTTATAAAAAAACGGGAAGATATCGAGGTCAACCATTTGTCTGTTTTGCAAACGTTTATGAAGTCAGCAGTTTTAGTTGGTAGGTTATTCACACATAAAATTTTAAGGAGGTAAGTTTGTGTCGATTAGTACATCAGTTTTTGAGCTTTACGAAATAGGCCCTGGACCATCTAGTTCTCATACTATTGCACCAATGAGGGCTGCTAATGATTTTATGCGGCTGCTGCATGCTATGGATAATAAAAAAATTGCTAATGGCAAAACTTTAGAAATACGTTTATTTGGCAGTCTCAGCGCTACTGGTAAAGGGCATGGAACTGATAGTGCTATTATAGCTGGTCTGCATGGACAGACGCCAGAGAACTACTCTCAAGAGTTTTTGGATAAGCAAGCAAGAATAAGCGATAAGCAACCTTCTATTTTGTTCGATAATAAAACGAATCTTATTTTAGGTGTCAACATTATTTTTGATAACCTGCAACATAGTTATCCTTTTAGCAATACGATTCTTATGCGTTTGCTTGACGGCGATGATGTGATACTTGAGAAAGAGTACTACTCTGTAGGTGGCGGATTCATCCAGTGGAAGGGTTGGACAAAAGTTAAACTGGGTGATCCTGTATACCCTTACTCAAGTATGCAGGAGCTCAAAGAGCAGCTTGAAAAGCACAAGATATCTTTTCATCAGTTAGTGATGGAAAATGAAAAAGCTATTACAGGTAGCACAGAAGAGGAAGTTAATAATAAGCTAGAGATTATTCTGCAGGCTATGGAAAACTCTGTTAACAGAGGACTTAAGCAAGGAGGGATTTTGCCGGGGCCTATTGGACTGCATAAAAGGGCGTATGAGATGATTACCGAGGAAAGAGAAAAAGAACCCAGAGAGGACTCTTTTCTTGTGCTGTTAAATTCCTACGCATATGCGGCTGCAGAAGAAAACGCCATGGGGCATAAAATAGTTACAGCCCCAACCTCTGGTTCGGCCGGCGTAATGGCTGCAGTTGTTTACATGCTTATGCATGATCGTCAGTGTTCTAGAGAAAACATAAAAAAAGGACTTTTGGTAGCAGCAGCGATTGGATTTCTTGCTAAACACAATGCAAATATTTCAGGTGCAGAGGTAGGATGCCAGGGTGAGATTGGAGTAGCATCAAGTATGGGAGCAGCCATGCTCGCATATATAAATGGCTCATCCATCAATGTGGTCGAGAGCGCAGCAAAATATGCTTTAGAGCACCATCTTGGAATAACCTGTGATCCTGTTGCAGGTTGTGTGCAAATTCCATGCATATCGCGCTGCGCCATGGGTGCGATAAAATCTTATAACGCTTTTCTGCTCGCATCTTCTACAAAAGATGAATCAAATAAAATAAGCCTTGATGTAGTAATTAAAACCATGCTCGATACTGGCATGGATATGTCAAGCAAGTATAAAGAAACATCTATGGGAGGTCTAGCCACTCATATGGTGACTTGCTAATTTTATAATAATGAGGAATTAAACGATGGGTGACAATTTAATATTTAATACGCTGCAATACTCAAACAGACTCAAGAAAGCAGGTGTTTCGGAAGAACAAGCTAATGTCCATGCAGAAGCTATTGCTGATCTTGTAGATAATAGAATGGCGACCAAGAAAGATTTAGAGCAGATAAAAAACAATCTGCTAATAAAGCTTGGCGGCATGATGGTAACTGGAATTGCATTGATAGTTTTTTTACTACGTCTGTTTGAAAAATAAAAAGATACTGTTGCTTTGATTTTTGTTTTTGTGTGCCTGTGTTTCATTGGTTTTACCCTATAAATATATGAGGAATATATGGTGCGCCAAGTAAAGTGCGCGATTACCAATCGGTGCAAGTCCGATCTACGCAAAGACTAGCCATCAACGTAGAACCGAGCTTTGAACTTAATTAGGCGACGAAGTAGGTGAAGCCAAAGCTTTGGGATGTATCAGGCCGTAACGTAAGTGAATGTATTGAGTCCCGTAATTCCTGAAGTCATAGAGGTCGACGCTGTCATATGTGCGGAAGACAACATGAGGGCATACGGTAAGGTGAGTATGCAACTGCTCTATCGGGATCGGAGGCAATGGCATGATACAAGATGGTAATTGGGTAAACTTGGGAGATCTGCTGTGTTCTTTTGTGGGAACATGAGAGTACATTAAAACAAGCCGGAAAGGGCAAGGATTAATGGATGACACAGCAGAAGTCGGACTGATTGATAGTACTCGGAGTATGGGAAAGCCATGCACATGGGGAAGCGGTCAGCGATAAGGTGACAGGTTGAGTGGCCTGTTAGATTAATACACAGAGATTATATAAATCTAATGAAGAACAAGCTCAACCAGATAACCGAGAAAGCGAAGCGAGATAAGCGTTTGAAGTTTACTTCGTTAATACATCATATTAATGAGGTTAATCTCGCACAATGTTATAGCGAGCTAAAGAAAGATAAAGCGAGCGGCATTGATGGTATTACAGTGGAAGAGTATGGAAGGAATCTAGAGGGAAACATAAGGCAATTAGTATGTAAACTGAAGTCTAAAGAATATCGTCCGCAACCAGTAAGAAGGGTATACATACCTAAAGCTGGAAGTGACGAGAAGCGCGGATTAGGTATACCTGCTGTTGAAGATAAGTTGGTACAAATAATGTTGAAGAAAATATTGGAGGCAATATTTGAAACTGATTTTGTAGATTTCTCTTATGGATTTCGGCCAAAACAAAGCTGTACTAAAGCGATAATGAGACTTAATGAAGAAGTGATGCATAAACCGATAAACTTTATTGTTGAAGTCGATATAAGAAAGTTCTTTGATAGTGTTAGTCACTACTGGTTACAACGATGCTTGGAGGAAAGAATAGCTGATCAGAATCTACTCTGGTTAGTACGACGCTTTCTGAAAGCGGGAGTAATCGAGAATGGTGAGTTTCAAGCTAGCGAACTTGGGACGCCGCAGGGAGGTGTTATAAGTCCATTATTGGCAAACATCTATTTGCACTATGTTTTGGATATTTGGTTGGAACGAAAGTTTAAACCTAAAGCCAAGGGGTATATGCAGTGCATCCGATACTGTGATGACTTTGTTGTGTGTTGTGAGAGCGAGCATGATGCAAAAGAATTGCTTAAATCTTTGGAAGAACGGTTATCCAAATTTGGATTAGCTGTTTCACCCAAGAAGACGAAGATAGTTAAGTTTGGCAGAGGTGTTTGGCAGCGGTCTAAGAAAATTGGAAAGAAACCGGATACATTTAGTTTTCTTGGCTTTACACATTGCTGTGCAGCAAGTAGGCAAGGATATTTCATGATGGTGCATAAAACCAGCAAGGAGAATCTACGTCGCAAGCTGAAAGAGGTACAAGAATGGCTGAAGAAAGTTCGTAGTTTTGCTCCATTGAAAGAGTGGTGGCAGATACTGAAATCCAAGTTGGTTGGGCATTATAATTACTTTGGAATTAGTGGGAATTATCGATGTTTAAAGCAGTTTTATTATAGAGTGATATGGATGGCATTTAAATGGATAAATCGTCGAAGCCAAAGGAAGAGCATGACGGCGGAGATGTTTTTCCAATATATGGAATGGAATCCATTACCGACGCCAAGAATATGTCACAAGCTGTATGTACTTCGCTCAAACGGGAATGCCTTATTGAAGAGCCGTATGTGGGCAAACCACAAGTACGGTTCTGTCGGGGAGGCATAATGATTAAACAAAGTTTAAGTAATAAAATAATTTTGGAGTAAAAATTATGTCTCTACCATACCTA
>Ga0316231_1003063_pt1 | contig 15136 bp, 6 predicted proteins | sample TBH18027metaG_FD_206002 | JGI IMG/M metagenome (GOLD analysis project Ga0316231, IMG submission 206002) | Freshwater microbial communities from Trout Bog Lake, Wisconsin, USA - TBH18027 | ecosystem: Environmental > Aquatic > Freshwater > Lake > Hypolimnion/Profundal zone | place: USA: Wisconsin...
GGCATGCCGGTCACCGCCATTGATGGCTTCCACGCACCTGGCGTCACCAGCGTTACGATTCCCGCCAGTGTCACCGACATTGGTGTCACCTCGGGCCAGGATGTGTTCTGGTTGTGCGACAATCTGACCACCTTTTATTTCCTGGGGAATGCCCCCGGCGTGGTTCATAATGGTTTGGTGGACCAGGCCAATTACGAGATTGGCTACCGCATTTATGGCACCACTGGCTGGGACACTTGGACTGGGAACATTTCCGTTCTTCCATGGATGGTTGGGGTGTCTGGCATGGCTAATCCATCCTCCGGCGGCGCGGTGACGGGTGGTGGCGGTTGTTGGGCGGGAACAAATGTGCAACTGACGGCGACGCCGTCCAGTGGCTGGCAATTTGCAAGTTGGAACGACGGCGCCACGAATAATCCATATTCCATCACCGTGCCGACGTCGAATATCACTTATACGGCCAGCTTCACCCTCCAATACACCTTCACCACCAATAATGGCATGCTCACCATCACCAAGTATTCTGGCCCTGGCGGAGCGGTGAGGATTCCCGGCCAGTTCTATGGCCTGCCGGTCACCAGCATTGGAAACAATGCTTTTCAATACTGCACCAAGCTGACCAGCGTCACCATTCCCGGCAGTGTCACCAATATTGGAAGCTTTGCCTTCGCTTCCTGCTATAGCCTGACCAACGTCACGGTCCCCAACAGCGTCGCCAGCATTGGAAGTTATGCATTTTTTTACTGCGACAGCCTGGCCAGCCTCACGATTCCCGCCGGTGTCACCAGCATCGGGGATGGTGGGTTCAATTCCTGCACCAGACTGACCGGAGTTTATTTTCTCGGCAATGCCCCCAGCCTCGGCAACGGCGTGTTCGCCGGCGACTCCTACGGTACTGGTTATTATCAGGCGGGAACCACGGGCTGGAACAACTGGACGGGAGATTGTCCCATCACCCCATGGCTGGTGGCTGTGAACGTCACGGCCAACCCACCATCAGGTGGCATGGTGGCCGGAGGTGGAACCTATTGGGTGGGAACGAATGTGCAACTGACCGCAACGGCCTGCAACGGCTGGCAGTTTACAGGTTGGAACGACGGCGCCACGAATAATCCGTATTCCATCATCGTGCCGCCATCGAATGTCACTTATGCGGCCAACTGCATCCCCCAATATGCGTTCACGACCAATGACGGCACGCTCACCATCACGGGCTACAACGGTCCCGGCGGTGCGGCAACCATCCCCGGCCAGTTTTATGGCCTGCCGGTTACCAGCATCGGGGACTTCGCGTTTGAAGACTGTATGCAACTCGAAGGCGTCACAATTCCCGACAGCGTTACCAACATTGGGCTAGCTGCGTTCGGTTACTGTTCAGGCCTGTTAAGTGTCGCGATTAGCACGAACGTCATCAGCATTGGCAACGATGCGTTTGTTTACTGTTCCGGTTTGACCAACGTCGCGATTCCCGCCAGCGTCACCAGCCTTGGAAACGCTGTGTTTGCAGACTGTTCGCAACTGGAAAGCGTCACGATTCTCGCCAACGTTACCAGCCTTGGACTCAGTATGTTTTTAGACTGTTTGCAACTGGGAAAGGTCGCAATTCCTAACAGTATTACCAACATTGGGGCAGATGCGTTTTTTTACTGCCCCCGTCTGAGCAACGTCACGATACCTCCCCGCGTCACGAGCATTGGGGACTCCGCGTTTAGTAGCTGTAGCAGCCTGACCAACGTCACCATCCCTGCCAGCGTCACGAGCCTGGGAACCTATGGGTTCGAAGGGTGCTCCAGCCTGACGGGAATTTATTTTCTGGGCAACGCTCCCGGCGCGGGATCGGATTGGTCAGTATTCGCGAGTGACAGCAATGCAACCGTTTATTATGCGCCAGGAACCACGGGTTGGAACTCCACGTTTGACGGGGTTCCGGCCGTGGAGTTGTTCGCTCCCTCGCTCGCCATCTCCGCACCGGTGAACAGCCAAAGCTGGAGCAACAACACATTCACCGTGACGGGCTCGGCCAGCGACGTCGTGCCGGTGTCGGCGGTGTGGTGCCAGGTCAATGCCAGCGGCTGGCACCTGGCCACGACCGCGAACGGCTGGACCAACTGGTCGGCCACGGTCAGTCTCGTTCCCGGCACCAACCTCGTGCAGGCTTATGCCCTAAATGCTTTCGGCGTTAGTTCCAGCAATGCCACGGTTAATGTCACCTATGTCCCGATAGCCATGTTGTCGGTGAGCACCCTGGGGGTGGGAACCCTCTCGCCCAATTACAGCAACGCCTGGCTGCGAATCGGCCAGCCCTTCACGATGACCGCCGCCGCGGGCGCAGGCTTTGCGTTCACGAACTGGACGGGCGGAATCACATGGCCTTTGAGCTATATCACCAACGGGACGACGCTGCAGTTTGTGATGGCCTCGAACCTGATGTTGCAGGCGAATTTCATGGACCGGACTCGTCCGGCCATCCGCATCACCAATATTATGGCGGGAACCAGCGTCAGCAACGCAGCCTTTACGGTGGCGGGAGTGGCCAGTGACAACTGGCAGGTGGCCAATGTGCTTTATTCTTTGAACAGCGGAGCCTGGAACAATGCGGTGTCCACGAATAACTGGACCAACTGGACAGCGACGGTGACGCTGGCTCCGGGCACCAACAGAGTTGCCGCCTACGCGGTGGACCCCGGCGGCGAGGCCTCCGCGATCACCAACGCCAGTCTGTTTTTGGTGGTGACCAACCAACTGCAAATCCATGCCGTTGGGCTGGGAACCATTTCGCCCAATTACAGCAACGCCTGGCTGGAAATCGGGCGCAGTTATTGCATCACCTCCACTCCAGTCTCCGGGTTCGTGGCCGCGAATTGGGTGATTTCCACGAATTGGCTGGGCGGGGTGGCGACCAGCGGCAGGGTCGTGCATTTCACGATGGCGTCGAACCTGACCTTGCAGGTGAACTTCGTGGATACCAATCGGCCAACCGTGAGCATCACCAATCTGGCCTCCGGCCAGCGGGTCAGCAACGCGTGGTTCACCATCAGGGGCAAGGCCGGTGACAACTGGCAAGTCAGCAATGTCCTGTGTCAGATCAATGGCGGCGGTCGGAACCCGGCAACCAGCCTCAACCAATGGAGTAACTGGACGGCGGGAGTGACCCTGACGCCTGGCACCAACATGGTGCAGGCCTTTGCGGTGGACACCAGCGGCAATGTTTCCTTGACCAACAGTGTGAGCTGCCAGTTCGTGGTAACTAATTTGCTGGCGGTGCGCGCCACCGGCTGGGGAACCATTGCACCTAACTACAGCAATGCCTGGCTGGAAATCGGGCGCAATTACAGCATCACCTCCAGCCCCGCCGCCGGCTTTGTGGCCACGAATTGGGTGGTATCAACGAACTGGCTGGGTGGCGTGGCGACCAACAGCAAGGTGGTGCATTTCATGATGGCCCCGAATCTCACGCTGACAGTGAACTTTGTGGACGTCACCCGGCCCACGCTCAATATCACCGCGCCGCCCAATGGCCAGCACACGACCAATGCCCTGGCCACCATCGCCGGCACGGCCAAAGACAATTGGCAAGTGGCTGGCGTTTGGTATCAGTTGAATAGCAATGCGTGGAATCTCGTAACGGGCACGACGAACCATTACACCAACTGGACGCAGGTGGTAACGCTTCTGGCCGGCACGAACACCCTGAAGGCGTATGCCGCGGACCTGGCCGGGAACCTCTCCACCACCGGCAGCGTCAGCGTGATCTGCGGCGAAAGCTTCAAACTGCGGTTCGCCTTGCGCGACCCGGCGCCGCTGAAAGCCAGCGGGCTGGTCTTTGACCTGGAAATGTCTGCCGGCTTAAGCGGACACATAGAAGTTTCCACGAACCTGATCAATTGGACCTCGCTGACGACTTTTGCCGGCGGCAATGGCACCATCACCTTCCGCGATCCAGACGCGACCAATTCCAGCCAAAGATTTTATCGGGCGGTGATGCCGTAAAATGGAAGGCCTAACCAGCTCCCGCACCGTCACCTCACGGCTGATGCAAACTGTCGTAGCGCAGACATGCTTGTCTGCGGGTTCACGGGAACGGCAGGCCGAGCTTCAGCTTCCAGTCCCGTGTTTCCGTCCGGGAACTGGCGACTGGAGAGTCGACAGAACCCGCTTGCTGGACCGTCTGCGCTACGATCGCAATGTAATGCGACTTGGGTTTTCGGTTCGGTTTTCGGGTTGAACCCGCATGTTCCACCTGCTAATTGTTCTCGTCAAATGTCACCAGCGAACGAATCACCAAAGCAGTTTGAAATGCCCTTCCTGCCCGGCATGCCTCCGCTACGCTTGAAACTCACTGCTTTCTTCCTGGCCTTGGCGAGCCTTCCGGCGCTGGCCGGCCTCACCCCCAGTCAACTCCAGTGCGAGTACTTGGACAACCCCCAGGGCATTGACAACCCGCAGCCGCGATTGAGCTGGATTCTCGACTCCAAGCAGCGCGCGGAAAAGCAAATTGCTTATCAGATTCTCGCAGCCTCCAGCGAGGCTTTGCTGAAAGCGGATACCGGCGACCTTTGGGATACCGGCAAAATCGCGTCGGACCAGACCGTGCAGGTGGTGTATGCCGGCAAGGCGCTGGACTCCTGCCAGCGTTGCTGCTGGAAAGTGCGCGTGTGGGACCAGACCGGCAAAATTTCTGCCTACAGCCCGCCAGCCCGCTGGGAAATGGGTTTGCTTTCCCCGCAGGATTGGCAGGGCCAGTGGATTGCCAGCACCGCCGATACCAACTCCCTGCCCGCCCCGCTCCTGCGCCATGTTTTCACGCTGGATGGCAGAATCAAGCAAGCCCGCGTCTACATTTGCGGCCTCGGCTATTATGAGCTGCACGTCAACGGCAGCAAGATTGGAGACCACCTGCTCGACCCGGGCTACACCCGCTATGACCGGCGCGATCTCTACGTCACCTATGATGTCACCGACGCCCTGCGCCGGGGGAAAAACGCGATCGGCGTCATCCTCGGCAACGGCTGGTATAATGTCCAGACCAAGGCGGTCTGGGATTTTCACAAGGCACCGTGGCGGGCCGCGCCCAAGCTGCTGCTGCAATTGCGCGTGGAATACACGGATGGCCGCATCGAGACTATCGCCACCGACAGCCGCTGGACGGCCAGCAGCGGGCCGATCACTTTTGACAGCATCTACGGCGGCGAAACTTACGACGCGCGCGCCGAGCTGCCCGGATGGGATAAACCGGATTACAACGACTCCGCGTGGTCCCAGGCTCAAGTGGTTTCGGCCCCCGGGGGCAGGCTGGCCGCGCAAATGATGCCGCCCATCAAGGCCGATTCAAATACCCAACCCATCAAACCGGTCAAGCTCACCGAGCCGCGTCCCGGCGTCTTTCTTTTCGACCTGGGGCAAAGCCTCGCCGGCTTCGCCGAACTGCGCGTGCGCGGCCCGGCCGGCGCAAAAATCGTGCTCAAGTACGGCGAGCGTCTGAGCAAAGACGGCCTGCTTGACCGCACCGACATCCAACAGCATATCGCCCGCGTGGACGCCAGCCAGCAATATCAAACCGACAGCTATATCCTCAAAGGCAAGGGCTGGGAAACCTGGCACTCCCGTTTCGACTACCATGGTTTTCGCTATGTTGAGGTCACCGGTCTTCCCGGCCAACCCACGCTGGACACCTTGCGCGGCATTTTCATCCATTCAGCCGTCCCCGTGGCCGGTGAGTTTACCTGCTCGAATCCCATACTCAACCGCATCTGGACGGCCGGGCGCTGGTCTTACCTGAGCAACCTGCAAGGCATCCCGACGGATTGTCCGCACCGCGAGAAGAACGGCTGGACCGGAGACGCCCACCTTGCCGCCGAGCAGGGCCTGTTTAACTACGCGTCCGCGGCTGTTTACACCAAATGGATCAACGACCTCGGCGACGAACAGCGGCCCACTGGCGAGTTGCCTGGCATTGTGCCCACGAGCGGCTGGGGTTATGCCTGGGGCAACGGCCCCGCCTGGGACAGCGCCTTCCTGCTGATCCCCTACTACCTTTACGAATATTGCGGCGATACGAAGGTCTTGTGCGACCATTACGACGGCCTGAAACGTTATGTGGATTATCTCACGGGCAAAGCCAGCGGCGGCATTGTGAATATCGGCCTGAATGATTGGGCGCCCTTCAAGACCACCACGCCCACGGACATCACTTCCACCGCCTATTATTATCGCGACGCGCAGATTGTCGCGCTCACCGCCGGGCTGCTGGGAAACACTGCCGACGCGCAAAAGTATGCGGCGCTCGCCGCCAGCATCAAGACCGCGTTTAATGACAAATTCTACCACGCCAATACCGGTCTCTACGGCAATGGCAGCCAAACCTCGCTGAGCTGCGCGCTCTACCAGGGACTGGTCGAACCGCAAAACCAGGCCCGCGTGCTCACCAACCTGGTGGCCGCCGTGGAGCAAGCCAACAACCACATTGATACCGGTATTCTCGGGGCCAAGTACCTGCTGAACGCGTTGCTGGAAAACGGCCGCGCTGATGTGGCCTATCGCATCGCCAGCCAGAAGGATCTGCCCAGTTGGGGCTGGTGGATGGAGCAAGGCGCCACCACCTTGTGGGAGCAATGGAACGGATCTGAATCGCGCATCCACATCATGTTCGGCGATATCAGCGCCTGGTTCTACAAAGCCCTCGCCGGCATCAACCCCGACCCCGCCGCGCCGGCCTTCAAACACTTCATCGTCAAACCAAACCTCGTGGGCGGCCTGACTTCGGCCAAAGCCACCTACAACTCGGTCCAGGGGCGCATCGTAAGCGATTGGAAGTGCGCGGACGGCCGCTTTGATTGGACGGTCACCATCCCCGCCAACACGACGGCCACGGTCTATGTGCCCGTTGCGGATGCCGGCTCGATTAAAGAAAGCGGCAGTCCTGCGGTTGAAGCCGAAGGCGTAACCCTGTTGCGGGTGGAAGGCGACCGCACCCTGTTCGAAGTTGGCTCCGGCACCTACCGCTTCACCGCGCCCCGGCGGTGAGGTCCTGATGCCATCACCCTCCCCCTGAACCCGGAAAACATCCAACATCCAACATCGAACGCCCAACAGCTAGAGAAGACGCGGAAGGGAAGGCATTGGATGTTCGATGTTGGGTGTTGGGTGTTGCCCATCGGTTTAGGGATTCAATGCGCGAATTTATTCGGGGAGACCTTTCATTGCACAGGCTCAAATTGAATGATGATTCGGTGCGATGTGGCAGCACCCCTAGCGGAATAATAGCGGCGCAAACTCGTTGAGGTAATTACGCCAGTTGATCCAAGTATGTCCGCCCGCTGATTCGATGAAGACCGGGGCAAAGCCATGTTGCTTGAACATGTCAACGGTTGCTCGCGTGGTAGGCATCAGGGAGTCTTGCCTGCCCGTGCCAAACCAAAGGAGTTTGAGCCCTGGCTTGAGTCTGGCATTGTCCAGCATTTGCGCATTCTTTTCCTCCCAGGCGGGGCTGATTTTGGCGCCGCTGCGCCCATCACCCAAAATTCCGAAGATGCCCGCACTGAAAACACCTACGTAGCCGAATCTATCGAGGTGCGGAATGGCAATATTTAACGACTGGCCTCCGCCCATGGATAGCCCGGCGATGGCGCGATGCTGGCGATCCGTGTAAACGCGGTAATGGTTCTCGGCATAGGGCTCGATATCGTTCAGGAAATCCTGTGCGAAGGCATCTCCAGCGTGGTCCTGGATCCGGGTGTGCCCAGCGGGCATGACCACCACCATCGGCTTCGCCTGTTTGGCCGCAATCAGGTTGTCCAAGATAAAACCAGCGCGACCCACGGAGGTCCAGGCATCGTCGCAATCTCCCGATCCATGCAGCAAGTAAAATATCGGAAATTTGCCCCGGCCCAATTCATAACCTGGCGGTGTGTAAACGTGAAGTCGGCGGAATTGTTTGAGCGAGGTCGAATAATAGGTGACGGTTGCCACATTGCCGTGCGGCACGTCCTTGGTGTCCATGAAATCTGCGCCCGGCACATAGAACAGGCTCCAGACATTGTTGAACGACTCCGCGGTAGCCGGATTGCGAGGGTCAATCACCGGGACTCCATCCACATCAAAATTATATCGGTAGGCTCCGGGATCAACCGGGCCGACCATCAGCTCCCAGACTCCATTGGTTCCCTTCGTCAGTTCCGCGCTCGTGCCGTAGCCGGAAAGGTCGCCGCACGATAGCTTGATGTTGTGGGCATTGGGCGCAACGATGCGGAATGTAATTTGACGGTTGGTCGAGATTTCGGGCGAAAGCACCTGCGCGGCTCTCGGTCTTCGCTCGGAAGCTGGCTGGGCTCCGGTCGAAGAAGTGAAAGCCGTGACCGCCAGAATTGTGGCGGCAAACAAGGTAACGGTGGTGTGGGCTGGCATGGTGCTTGATATGTGCGGTGGCTATGGCTGCGAATTTACGCGGAGGCCAGGCCCAGAGTCAAGCGCCTGCCCCACCCAATTCACTTCTCCGTTTTCCCTTGGAGAATTGTGGCTGCGCACTTCAAGCCGGAAGGAAGCATGCAAATTATTAATTCGCTCCAACAACCGGGTTGAAAGTCCGGTAACTCAATGCCGAATTACTGCGAATCATGCGCCAACACTCCCCAGTCCAGCCCGCGTAACCAAGGGCATTCCAAATTCACCTGCCGCCCGGCACGACAGCCTATGGCGTCTTCGGAGGAATTTCTTCCGCCGCCTTCACCATTTCGTCCACGATCTTCTTGAACTCCGCCAGCCCGGTTGAAGGGATGATGATAGTGTCGCGTCGTCCGCCTACGTCCTCCGTAATGCGGAGAAACCGCCCGCGCGGATTTTCCTTGAGCGAAAAAACGAAGTTTTTCCGCTCAATCTGGATCTCACCGCTCTTAAGCGTATCCTCTACCACCGGAGGCCGGGGCTGCGCATACTTGGACGCGCCGTAACCCTGTCCGCCCTGATAGCCCTGCCCGCCTTGGTAGCTTTGTCCGCCCTGATAGCCCTGTCCCTGATACGGCCGCCGACCGTAGGGTGATGGTCTTTCGTTTGATATCATATTTTTACCACTTTTCCTGTACGTTTAAATTTCCAACGAATGGAACTGAAAGTCAAACTACAATTTATTCCAACTTGATTGCAACGAAATTTTGTCCGCTGCCGCCGGTTTTTGTGCGCGACGAACAAGCGCGTCTGTTGCTTATAAGTGACAGACGCCACGATCAATCATGCTGCTACAGGATGTTGGCCGCCAGTTCCGCTAACTCGGAACGCTCGCCTTTTTGCAGTTCCACGTGCGCCGCAATCGCCTGTTCGCGGAACCGGCTGACAATGTAGTTGAATCCGTTGGAGGAGGAATCCACGTAGGGATTGTCAATTTGATACGGGTCGCCGGTGAACACGATTTTGGTGCCTTGGCCCACGCGGGTGATGATGGTCTTGGCCTCCAGTGGCGTGAGGTTTTGCGCCTCGTCAATGATCATGAATTGGTTGGCGATGCTGCGGCCGCGGATGTAGCTCAGCGCCTCCACCACGATGCTGCCGCTGCGCATCAGATCGCCGCTGCGGCGATGTTCATGGCCCATATTCAAATCGCTCAGCATTTCGAGCGCATCGTGAATGGGCTGCATCCAGGGCGCGAGTTTTTCGTCGAGCGAACCGGGCAGGAAACCGAGTTCCTTGCCCATGGAAATCGTCGGTCGCGCCACGATGAGCCGGCGAAACTCGCGGTCGTTCACCACGCGTTTCAAGCCGGCGGCCATGGCGATCAAGGTTTTTCCGGTGCCGGCCTTGCCCATGAGCGTCACCAGTTTCACCCGGTCGTCCAGCAGCGCGTCCAGCGCGAAATGCTGCTCGCGATTGCGCGGCTTGATGCCCCACACCCCCTCGCGGCAATCATGGATGGGCACCAGCTTGGTGCCGGTGGCGTCCACCTTGGTCAAAACCGCTTTCTTGGGATTGGCTTCGTCGGTGAGCGTGCAAAATTCGTTGGGAAAATAACGTTTGCCCCCGTCCAGCGCCAGCTCGCCCTTGGCGCGGAAGGCGGTGATCTTCTCCGCCGGCACCAACAGCTCCACCATGCCGGTATAAAGATCGGTGATGAATACGCGGTCGGTTTCGTAATCTTCCGCCAGCAACCCCAGCGCGTCGGCCTTGATGCGCAGATTGATGTCTTTGGATACCAGGATGGTGGCGTTTTTCGGCTGCGCCTTCTGCAGGCTGGCGGCGAGCGCCAGAATGCGGTTGTCCACCGAATCCTTGGGAAACGTCGTATCGCCGTGCCCATTCTTGTGGAACGCAATTTTGAGCTTGCCCCCGTTGGGCAGCTCCACGCCCGCGCTCAGGCTGCCTTCGCCGCGGAAGCCGTCGAGCATCCGCGAAACCGTCCGCGCGTTGCGCCCCAGCTCCGTGGATTCGCGTTTGAAGCGGTCAATTTCCTCAATCACCTCGATCGGCACCAGGACATTGTTGTCCTCGAAATTGACGAGCGAATTCGGGTCATGAAGCAGGACGTTGGTATCAAGAATATAATTTTTCACAGCAATAAAAACGGCAGGCGGGATTCCCGCCGCGTGCGCGGCGGTGGCAATGGCAGGTTCAAACAACAGCATCAAATTACCCAGTAACTTTCCCCAGATTTTTTCAAGTGCAAGCCGGGAGTCAACGTTAATCCGCCCCGGCAGGGTTAAATCTTTGTAACATTTGCCGCCGCCTCCGGGTCGAATCCGAAATCCACCGGGCCAAATCCGAATTGCTGTTGGCCGCCGCGTGGTTTCCGGTTATGCTGCGGTGCAAATGCGAGCTGGCCAATGAAAGTGGAGCGGAATTTTGGTTTGTCCCAAGTGACGTCGATCATCTCGGAGTATTTCGGGCTGAGCCGGACGTTGTCGCTCGTTGCGGTTTGCTGTCTGGCCGGCCTCGCCGGTTTTGCGGGCTTCTGGTTCATCCACTCGGCCCCGCCCCGGGTTCTCACCATCACCAGCGGGCCGCCGGGCAGCGCGTTTGAGCGGTACGCCAACAGCTACCGCGACCTGCTGGCCAGCAACGGCGTGACCTTGAAAATCCTGCCATCGCAGGGCTCGCTTGAAAATCTGAAACGGCTGGAAAATCCGGCGCAACAGGTGGATGCCGGTTTTGTCCAAGGCGGGGTGGCGGCCGGCACCAACCTCCAAAATCTCGTTTCTTTGGGTAGCATTGCCTACCAGCCGCTGCTGGTGTTCTATCGCGGAACCAACGTCCTCCAACGGCTGTCGCAACTGCAAGGCCGGCGGCTCGCCATCGGGTCGGAGGGCAGCGGCACGCGCGCCTTGGCTCTCACCTTGCTCCAAACCAACGGCATTGACCCCGGCACCAGCACGGACTTGGAAGCTTTGGATGCGGATGCCGCCGCCCGGGCGCTGCTGGCCGGCACTGTGGACGCCGTGTTTCTGACGAGTGATTCGGCCTCGCCGCAAACCATGCGGCTTTTGCTGCGGTCGCCCGGCGTGCAGCTGATGAGTTTTGATCAGGCCGACGCTTATACCCGGCGCTTTAACTTTTTGAACAAACTGCGGCTTCCGGAAGGGGGCATTGATTTCAGCAAGAACCTGCCGGCGCAAGATGTCTGGCTGGTCGGGCCCACCGTGGAACTCGTGGTGCGGCCGGATTTGAACGGCGCCGTTTCCGATTTATTGCTCGAGGCGGCGCGGCAGGTGCATGGCAAGGCCAGCATGTTCCAAAATCAGGGCGAATTTCCCGCCCCGCTGATGCATGAATTTGCCATCAGCCCCGACGCGCTCCGCTATTATAAATCCGGCAAGACCTTTCTCTATCGCCAACTGCCCTTCTGGATTGCCAGCCTGGCCAGCCAGATCTTGGTGGCGTTTGTTCCCATTATCCTGGTGCTCATCCCGTCCCTGAAATTGATTCCCGCCGCGTATAAATGGCGGAGCCAGTTGCGCATCTACCGGTGGTATCGCAAACTCCTCGTTTTGGAGCGGGAAGTCGGCTGGGAACAGACTCCTGCAAAACGGGAGGAGCTGCTCCGTCGCCTCCAAGAAATCGAAGAGGTGGTGACGCACATGAAAGTGCCCGCCTCCTTCGCGAACCTCTTTTACAGCTTGCGCGAACACATAGATTATGTGCGCGAGCGGTTAGCCAAATAAGAAACCATGAAACGATCAAACTTGAAAATATATTCTTATTCGCTCCTGGCCGCGTTGGCCGCGGGCGCTGCCGGGCTCGCGTCCGCGCAGACTGATTCCGCCGCGGTGCTCCACCAGATCAAGACCGTCTTTGTGATCGCGCTGGAAAATCACAACTGGACCCAGCCGGTGCCGGACAGCGCGCCCCAGCAAATTTTTCATAATCCTGCCGCGCCGTATCTCAACAGTCTGGTTACGCCCGACAACCCCAACGCGGCGCAGGTTTCCTACGCCACGCGGTATTACAACGCCGGCCAGAAAGTACACCCTTCCGAACCAAGTTACATCTGGTCCGAAGCCGGCACCACCTTCGGCGTGTACACCGACAAAGATCCGGGCAAGTCCGCGCACAACCTCTTCTCCTGCCAGCATCTCTCCGGTCAGTTAACCGCCGCGGGCATCCCTTGGCGCTGCTATCTGGAAGATGTGGAGTACGCGGCCGGCTCCACCCACAGCATCAATGGTTCGGGGGTGCCCGCCAACCCCTATAATGGTACCACCGAGTACAACTATGCCGTGAAGCACAACCCCATGGCGTTCTTCACCGACACGCAAGACAAGAATTGTTATCCGTTGACGAACTTCTGGACGGACCTGGCCAACCACGGCGTTGGCCGATACAACTGGATCACTCCTGACCAGTTTAACGAAATGCACAGTTCGCTGCCCAGGGGCTTCACTTATCATGGCACCAAGTGGACCGGCAATCAGGCGGCCATCGCCGAGGGCGACAACTGCCTCTCGATCATCATTCCCAAAATCATGGCTTCACCGGCGTACCAAGACCACGGCGTCATCATCGTTTGGACGGATGAAACGGAACATGGCGATGATACGAACCATACGCTGCCGGAAATCGTCATTTCGCCCCTGGCCAAAGGTAACGCCTACGCTAGCAGCGTGGTGTATAGCCATTCCTCGGACCTGAAAACCATGGATGAAATCTTCGGGCTGGCGTTTCAGACCAATGCCGTTCCCGACCGGGATCGCAATGCTTTCGGCACGGGCTACAATCAGGTCGCCACCGCCAATGACTTGAGCGACCTCTTCCGCGCGCCGCCCGATTCCACCCCAGCCCAATCGCCTTGATTAGGGGTGGCGACAGCTAGCACCGGTTATCGCGAAAACGGCGCGCCCTTGACCGCCAAGGCGCGAGCGAGGTTGTTGCTCGCTTCGGCAAAATTGGGTTTGAGGCGCAGGGCCGCCTGAAACTGACTGATCGCTTCGTCCAGCCGGCCATGATCGCCCAGCACGATGCCGAGTTTGTCGTGGGCGATGGCGTCATCCGGTTTGAGGCGCAGGGTTTCTTGAAACTGCGTCATGGCCTCGTCGGCCCGGCCTTTTTTGGCCAGCACGATCCCCAGATAATAATGGGCGGGGGCGAATTCCGGCGACAGACGATTGACTGCCTGGAATTGGCTGATGGCTTCGTCCATCCGGCCTTGCTTGAGGAAAGCATGGCCGAGATTATAGTGCGCATCCGGGTAGTCCGGCTTGAGCTGAAGGGCTGCCTGAAACTGGGCTGTTGCTTCCTCGGTGCGGCCTTGCTTGGCGAGCAAATCACCCAAGTTGTTGCGGGCCTCGGGAAAATCCGCTCGCAGCCCGGCGGCTTGTTGAAACTGGCTGATGGCCTGATCAGGCTGGCCCTGCTTGGCGAGCAAGTTGCCCAGCCTGAAGTGCATCTCGGCGTCTCCGGGTGCGCGGCGCAGGCCTGCCTGCAACTGGCTGATGGCGAGGTCGGGATGGCCGCTCTGGACCAGCATATTGGCTAGCTTATAGCCGGCGCTGGCATCCCCCGGGCTAAGGTTCAGGAGCTCCTGAAACTGACGGATGGACTCATTGGTTTGGCCTTGCGCGGCCAGCAGCACGGCGAAATTGTAGCGTGCATCCACGTAATCCGGGTCGCGGCGGATCGCCTCCTGAAATTGGAGGCTGGCGGCGTTGGTTTGGCCTTTCAGAATCAGCGAGGTGCCAAGGTTGTCATACGCCACGGCCAAATCCGGATCGAGCCGGATGGCCTCCCGATATTGGGCGATGGCGTCGTCGGTATCGCCTCGTTGAATCAGGACATTGCCAAGGTTGTTATGCGCCTCCACACAATCCGGTTTGAGACGCAGGGCAGTCTGAAACTCGCTGATGGCGGCATTCGTCTGGTTCTTCTTGAAATAGGCAATCCCGAGATTGTTGTGCGCCACCTCATTGTCGGCAGTGACTGCCAGCGCGTGGAGAAACAGCGTTTCACTGTTTTGCCAGTAGCCAAGCTGTTGCCGGGTTGTGGCGGCACAAAGCAGGATGGCGGCGGAGCCGGCCAGGGACAGCCCCAAAACTTGGTGGCGCCAGTTCCGGCAAAGTTCATGTGTACCCCAGATGACCACCACCAGCAGTCCCACCGAAGGCACATACATATAACGATCCGCCATCGCCTGGATGCCCACCTGCACCAAACCGATGACGGGCACGAGCGTCCCAACAAACCAAAACCAGCCCATCAGGCAAAACGGATACCGCCGCCGTTGCCACCAGAAAAGCACCGTCAACCCACCCAGCAGCAGACCCGCCAATAGCACCCACCCCAGCGGGAAATGCCTGGGGTACGGATAGAAAACCGCCAGATCCGCCGGCCAGAACAACTTCAAGAGATAGCGGCAATACGACACCAGCGCATTCTCCCAACGCACGTGCAAAGGAATGGACTCCAAGGTCTTCATGGCGCCCGTTCGGTGTTGGATCACGAGCGCCATCACGCTGGCCACGACGGAGAGCGCGAAGAAAGGGAGCTTCTCTATCAATAACCGCCGAAACAGCGGGGAGCGGAGCGCAGAGAACGGAGCGCGTAAATCGCAAATCGCAAATCGCTTGAGCGGCCAGTAATCCAACAACAACATGAGACCGGGCCAGGTGACGAGCATCGGTTTACTCATCAAGCCCAAGGCGAAACAGCACAGGGACAGCCAGTA
>Ga0316231_1003067_pt1 | contig 15119 bp, 12 predicted proteins | sample TBH18027metaG_FD_206002 | JGI IMG/M metagenome (GOLD analysis project Ga0316231, IMG submission 206002) | Freshwater microbial communities from Trout Bog Lake, Wisconsin, USA - TBH18027 | ecosystem: Environmental > Aquatic > Freshwater > Lake > Hypolimnion/Profundal zone | place: USA: Wisconsin...
CGGCGATCCGGCCCCGGTAGGCCGCCTGCCAGGAGCGCACCTGGACCTTCGCCAATCCGGGCCCGTCGCAGGGCAAGGCGCGCCGGAATTGGAAGGTCTTCCCGCTCGCCTGGTGGACCAGTTCCTGATCGTCGGTGATATTGCCGTGCGTTGTGTTCACCCCTTCCCTGGGCACCATGAAGAAGACCAGCGAATACCTGGCCTTGGCGCCAAGTTCGGGTTCTTCGTTCAGGACCGCGTGTGGGGTCGGTGCCAGCCCAAAGAGACTCAAGGCGCACATGCCAGGGATCAGCAGGGGGAAGTCGCAGGCGGCGGGGGTAACAAAATTCTCATTGCCAACCTTGGCTCGGACTTCCTCGATGGTGCTGCCCAACCCAGGCGGGCCGAGGCGTAAACATTCGCCGCCGGGGTTCTGGGTATACACCACCGAGGAGAATACGCTCCGATCGAAATGCAATGGAGCGAGGTATTTCTCGCCCTTGACCGGCAGATATTTCCATACTTTGAACATGGTCCTGATACGGCACGGAGTGCTTGATTCCACCAACTGGATGATGCCCCCTGTCCTGGCCTTCAAGTCCTCATTGCTGAGGTCCATCGCTTCGAGGAACCGAAGGATTTCAGGCCTTGCAGGCTGGCCGCCAAGCCGGGCCTCCAAATGGCCGAACAACCCTTCCAGGTACTGATAGGAGGCCATTTCCAGATTGTTAAATTCCTTTCTCAGGTTTTTGAACAGCAGGCAATCGTTAGCCAACGGATCGTCCGACCTTTGAACATAATCGGAGATGGCAGCGTCAATGACCTCGATCCGCTCGTCATACTCCAGATCTACCACGCGGCAGACCTCGTCAAAATCGCTGAAAATTTTCTGGGCCACCGTCGGGTCGAATTGGAACCCAAGGGTCAGAAAGCCCTTGGTTTCCAACGGCGCCAGAAGAGAAGGCATTTGTCCCGGCACACATCCTCCTTTTGGAACCGCACGTTGAACCATGGGAGAGGACCTGGGAGACCCAGGTTCGATGGCGTCCACCCTATTCATCCCCCCACACCCCGAGGCATCTGATCTATCAGTCTTGGGGCCGGCTAGATGAAGTCATGGTCTTGCTCAAGCAATCTTTTCCCGCACCGATTCCTTCCATTCCTGGAGGTCGTACAGGCGAATGGTCTCGTATTGGGTGAAATGGCGCTCCCCCAGCTCCAGATCAAACGTAATCACTCGCATCTGGGGCCGCTCCAGGCTGGCGCCGGGCACGTCGTAGCGGCTCCGGGCCAATCCACAAAGCTGCCGGCCGGATGCAAGCCGCCAAGTAAAAGTCATTTCACCCGAGAACCCAGCTCCGTCTTCTCCGGGAACCCAGACTTCGCTCAGGGGGGCGATGCCAGCAAACGGCTCTGGAAGTTCAACCTGACCCTGGACCTGGAACAGGATCCGCTCGTGGCTGGATCGGCGCGACCGGGAGTGGTATGTGGTGGTCAGTTCCCCGCAACTGCCGAGATCCAAGTGCCGGTGAGCCTGAAAATCCTCGGGCGAAAGGGCGAAGGGATTCTGGGCCGTTCCCACCGCCAGACAGACGCTCGGATATCCCGTGATGATGACGTAGGAGAGCAATTCCGGCTCGAATCCAGATGGCATGCGGTTCCGGTCGAAGTCCAGTGTCGCCGAACAGTATCCACTGCTGTCCTCCAACCGGATCTGCCCTGCTAACGGGAAGCGTGCATGGTTGATGTCACAGTCGAGCTCGATGGGGATGTTGCGCATGGTTGCTCCTTTCAAGCAAAGTCGCATGGACGCCTCCCGCAAGCCGACCAAGCCAGCAATGGGCAGGAGGCAGTCTCACCGACTACGATCTATGTGGTATCCAATTTGAAAAGGTTTCAATTTCCAAAAAGCGGAGCTGAATAGGCTGAACCGGCGTTTCGCTCAGGTCCGTCGCCTGAGCCCCATCCATTGAGGGGGGCGTGAACATGGAAATGGCCGAAATCGTTGGGGATTCCGGCCAAACCTTTAGAGATCAACTACCATTATTGTCAGAACGGGATGTCGTCGTCGTAACCGCCCCCGCCCCCGGAAACCGGCGGGATCGGGCCCGTGGATTCGTAGTCGTCCGCACCGCCGCGCCCTTCGGCCGCGCCGGTCGAACGGCCAGCGCCGCCGCCATCCTCCAGCCGGCCCAGCATCACGAAGTTGTCGCAGCGGATTTCGCAGGCGGTCTTCTTGACGCCGGCCTGATCGGTGTATTCCCGATACTGGATGCGGCCTTCAATGAGGACCTGCTTGCCCTTGCGCAGGAACTTCTCGGCCGTCTCGGCCTGCTTGCCCCACACCACGATGTTGTGCCATTCGGTCTTGGACTGCTTCTCGCCCTGGGGATTCTTCCAGGTCTCCGTGGTTGCAACGGAAAAGCGGGCCAAGGCCTGGCCCGAGGGGGTAACCTTGAGTTCCGGGTCGCGACCCAAGTTCCCGATCAGCATTACTTTGTTTAGCGATCCAGACATGCGCTGCCTCCTTTGGCTGCCGACGGAGCTCTCCGCCTCACCTGTCTCAGTCTATCCGAGGTGGTGGTAGGGTGATCATCTTCCTCTTCGGAGTGATTGTGTCAAGCCTTCTCATTACCTGTCAGAACAAGTCCGCTGTTGAGCGGAACTACCTGCCGGCCCTGCGCCTGGGCGGCTGGGCCGGCGAGGTCCGGCTGGTGACGGCCGGCGATCCGGTTCCCGCCCTGGATGGGGTGGCGGGCCTGCTCATGCCGGGGGGCGACGACATCCACCCGCGCCGCTGGGATGCGGCCGAGGCCCTGCATCCCGCCGCCGAGCCGGACGAGCCCCGGGACGAGCTGGAAATCAATCTGGTCCTGGAAGCCTGGCGGCGCGGACTGCCCATCCTGGGCATCTGCCGGGGCGAGCAGCTGCTCAACGTGGCCCTGGGCGGCAGCCTGATCCAGGACCTTCCCTCCCAGATCGGGCTGGACCCCGGGCTGCACAACCGGGGCACCTCGAGCGAGGCGGTCGAGGCGCACCAGGTGGCCATCGCCGCCGGATCCCGGCTGGCCGCGCTGGTAGGGGGTACCGTGGCGACCGTGAACAGCCGCCACCACCAGGCCGTGCTGCGGGTGGCGCCATGCCTGCGGGCCGTGGCCTGGTGCCGGGGGCCGGAGGGTGGCGAGCTGGTCGAAGGGGTGGAGGCCGACGGCCGCTGGGTGGTTGGGGTGCAGTGGCATCCGGAGAACCTGGTGCGGCTGGACAACGCCACAGGGCGCGCGGCCCTGGGCATCTTCCGGGGCTTCGCCGCGGCGCTCGGCTCATGACCCTGACCCCCCTGCCGATCGACGCCCAGCTGCCCCGGATCGTGGCCGCCTTGCGCGACGCCGGGCGGCTGGTGCTGGCCGCCGAACCCGGCGCCGGCAAGACCACCCGGGTACCCCGCGCCCTGTTGGACGCAGGGCTCCTGGCCGAGGGCGCCTGCTGGGTGCTGGAACCCCGGCGCCTGGCGGCGCGCCTGGCGGCCGCCCGGGTGGCGGCGGAACTGGGCGAGCCACTGGGGCAGACCGTGGGCTATGCGGTGCGCTTCGAGCAGAAGGTGTCCAAGGCCACCCGCATCTGCTTCGTCACCGAGGGCCTGCTGCTGCGCCGGCTGCAGGGCGATCCGCTGCTGTCGGGGATCTCGGTGGTGCTGCTGGACGAGTTCCACGAACGCCACCTGCAGACCGATCTGGCCATCACCCTGCTGGCCCGGCTGCGCGGCGGTCCGCGCCCAGACCTGCGCCTGGGGGTCATGAGCGCCACCCTGGACGCCGGGCCGGTGGCCGCGTTCCTGGACGCCGAAGTGATCCGTTGCGAAGGGCGACCCTTCCCGGTGGCCATCCGCCACCTGCCCCGACCCGACGACCGGCCGCTGGGACTCCAGGTGGCCGAAGCGGTCGACGGCCTCTACCGGGACGGCCAGAAGGGGCACACCCTGGTGTTCCTGCCCGGCGCCGCGGAGATCCGCCAGGGCCTCACGGCCTGCGCCCAGGCCGCGGCGCGCCATGGCTTGAAGCTGCTGCCGCTGCACGGCAGCCTCAGCTTCGACGCCCAGCAGGAGGCGGTCGCCCCCGGAGCGCAGCCGAAGGTCATCCTCAGCACCAACGTGGCGGAAAGCTCGGTCACCATCGAGGGGGTCGCGGCCGTGGTGGATTCCGGGCTGGGACGGGAAGCGGTGCATTCCCCTTGGTCGGGCCTGCCCGGGCTGCGCACGGCGCGGATCAGCCAGGCGCGCTGCATCCAGCGGGCCGGCCGGGCCGGCCGCACCGGCCCGGGCCTGTGCCTGCGGCTGTTTCCCCAGAACGACTACAACGCGCGGCCGGATTTCGACACGCCGGAGATCCTCCGGGCCGACCTGGCCGAAACCATCTTGGCCCTGGCCGATCTCGGGCTGATGGACGGTTCCCTGCGCTGGTTCGAGCCGCCGCCGGCCGCCGCCCTGGAGGCCGGGTCCAGGCTGCTGGTCAGCCTCGGGGCCCTGGACCCGGAGCTGCACATCACCGCCATGGGCCGGCGCATGGCCAAACTGCCCCTGCATCCCCGGCTGGCGCGGCTGGTGACCGCCGGCGAGGACCTGGGCATCCCCCGGCTGGCCCGGCTCGGGGCGGTCCTGCTGGAGACCGGCGACCTGGCCGCCCGGGCCGGGCTGGGCGGCCGCGGCCCCGCCGGGGAGCACGCGCTGGATTCCGATCTGTTCCAGCGCCTGGACCAGTACTGGGAGGCCGAAGCAGCCAGCTTCCATACCGGGGCCTGCCGCGCCGCGGGCCTCGACCCCGGCGCGGTGCGCCAGGCCAGCTTGGCCTTCCGGGCACTCCAGGGCGCCCGCGCCGCCGCCGAACCCGAGGACGCGGAAAACCTCCTGCTCCGGGCCCTGCTGCGCGCCTATCCGGACCGGGTGGCCCGGGTGGGCGGCACCGGCACCTGCACCCTGGTGGGCGGCGCCGGCGCCCGGCTGGATCCCGCCTGCCGGGTGCGCCGGAGCCCGTGGATCCTGGCCCTGGAGGCCGAGACCCAGGGCGCCGGCAGCCAGGTGCTGGTGCGCACCGCCTCCCGCATCGAGCCGGACTGGCTGCTGGACGCCTTCCCCGAGGCCCTGCGCGAGACCGAGGAGCTGTTCTACAACGCCGGCTCGGGCCGGGTCGATCTGCGCGCCACCATCTGGTTCGAGGACCTGTGTCTGGACGAAAGCCGCCGGCCCGCGCCGCCGGACCACCCGGGGGCCTCGGCCTGCCTGGCCCAGGCCGCCCTGGAGCGCGGCCTCGGCGCGGCGCAGGAGGCCGTGGACCGCCTGCTGGCCCGGGCCGGCTTCCTGGCCGGGCTGCGCCCCGATCTGGCCATCCCGCCGGCCGGGGAACTGCTCACCGCCCTGGTGACCGCGGCCTGCGAGGGGCGCACCAGCCTCAAGGACCTGGGCGGGACCGACTGGCCCGCCGCCCTGCGCCGCGCCCTGGGCGGGGCCAGCGCCGCGCTGCTGGAGACCTGGGCCCCGGACTGGGTGATGCTGCGCAAGAAGAAGGTCCGGGTGGACTACGCCGGCGACGCCCCGTCGATCGCCTCCCGGCTCCAGGATTTCTTCGGCATCAAGGCGGGTCCGCGCATCGGCGGCGGCGCCGTACCGCTGGTGCTGCACCTGCTGGCCCCCAACCAGCGGGCCCTGCAGGTGACCACGGACCTGATGGGCTTCTGGGAGCGAACCTACAAGGACGTGCGTCCCGGACTCGCCAGGCGCTACCCCAAGCAGCTCTGGCCGGAGAACCCCGTCTAGGCGGTCACGTCGCCCAGGATCTCCCGCTCCAGGCTCTGCAGCTGCCGGATCCGGGCGAAGTGGCCGGGGACCAGCGCCAGCTCCTGGGGCGTCCCGCTCTGGACAGCCCGGCCATCCTCCAGCACCAGCACCCGGTCGCACAGCTCGGCCACGAACACCCGGTGGGTAGCCAGCACCAGCGTCACCCCGTCCAGGAACGAGGAGAGATTCTCCAGGATGCGCGACTCGGTTTCCGAATCCACCGCCGACAGCGCATCGTCCAGCAGCATCAGGCGCGGCTTGCGCAGCAGCGCCCGGGCCAGGGCGGTGCGCTGGCGCTCGCCCCCGGAGAGCACCACGCCGCGCTCGCCGACCACCGTGTCCAGGCCCAGGGGCAGACGGCGTATCAGGTCGTCCAGGCACACCACCCGGGCCACTTCCCAGAGCTCCTCCTCGCTGGCCTCGGGCCGGCCCATGGCCAGGTTCTCGCGCAAGGTCACCGAGAACAGGAACGCCTCCTGGGGCACCCAGCCGATGCCGGCCCAGTGGGCGCGCAGGTTGGCCCGGTCCAGCGGTGCGCCGTCCAGGGTCAGCGCGCCGGCCTGGAGTTCCCGCAGTCCGGCCAGCACCTGGAGCAGGACGGTCTTGCCCGAGCCGATCCCGCCCACCACCGCCAGCCGCGCCCCGGGCGGCAGGTCCAGGTCCAGCGGACCCAGGCCCCGGCCGGAATCGAACCGGTGCACCATGCCCCGGCCCTCCAGGGCCGCCGCGCCGGGCGGCAGCGGCAGGGGTTCCAGCACCGGCAGCGGCGCTTCCAGGGCATCCAGGACGAAGTCGATGCGCTCCTGGCCCGCCTTGCCCCGCTGGAACAAGTTGGCCGCCCAGCCCAGGGACATCATGGGCCAGGCCAGGGCCGCCAGGTAGCCGGTGAAGGCGGTGAGATCGCCCAGGGTCAGCGCCCCGCGCAGCACCAGCCCGCCGCCGTAGGCCACCAGCACCAGGGCCGAAAGCCCGGCGGTGAGGGCGGACAGGGGCATGTACATGCCGAACAGGATGGTCTGCTTGATGTTCATGGCGGCCTGCTGTCGGCTCAGGGCCGCGAAGGCCGCCACCCGCAGGTCCTCGAGGCCGAAGGCCTGGACCACCCTTTCCCCGGAGATGGTCTCGTGGCTGAAGGTGTTCAGCTGCGAGGTGACGATCTGGATCCGCTGCTGCAGCCGGTGGCTGACCCGGCCGATGAAGTAGAAGCTGGAGGCGAGCACGGAGAACGGCAGAAGCACCGCCAGCGCCAGCCGCGGGCTGGCGTGCACCATCAGGATCAGGGTCATGGGCAGCAGGCTGGCGGTCTGGAGCAGGCTCATGAGACCCGGTCCGGTGGCCATGCGCACCGTGTTCACATCGTCGCCGATCCGGCTCATGAGGTCGCCGATCAGGTTCCGCTCGTAGAAAGCGTACGGCATACACAAGAGGAAATCGTAGATCTCCTCGCGCTGCCGCTTCTCCACCTCCCGGCTCAGGCCGATGAGGGTGTTGCGCATCAGGTAGCGCCCCACCCCGGCCACCAGGGTGAAGGCCAGCATCCAGACCAGGTAGACCCGGCTCAAGGGCCAGTTGCGCAACTCCAGGGCGTGCACCGCCCGGCCCGACCAGTACGGCACCCAGGCCGCCGCCAGGCTGCACAGGACGGTGGCCGCCAGCCCCAGCGCCAGGATCCGCCGGTGCGGCGCCACCAGCTTCCACCACCAGGGTGCTCGCTGAGCCAATGTCACAGATCCTCCAAACCATAGCCTACCTGATAGGCTTGGGCTCTGGCCAGGAGGCAGCATGACTCTGATCGGCAAACCCATCCCCCCCTTCTCCCTGAACGACGACCGCGGCGGCAGCGTGACTCCGGAAACCCTGCGCGGGGCCTGGACCGTGCTCTACGCCTACCCCAAGGACGCCACCCCGGGCTGCACCACCGAAGCCTGCGACTTCCGGGACAACTGGGCCCGGGTCCAGGCCGCCGGCGCCAGGGTCTACGGCATCTCCAAGGATTCCGTCGCCTCCCACCAGAAATTCGTGGCCAACCAGGAACTGCCCTTCCCCCTGCTGTCCGATCCGGACAAGGCCCTGCTGACGCCCCTGGGGGCGTTCGGCAAGAAGGTCATGTACGGCAAGGAGGTGGAGGGGATCATCCGCTCCACCTTCCTGGTCGATCCCGAGGGCATCGTCCGCCACGTCTGGCCCAAGGTCAGCGTCAAGGGGCACGTCCAGGAAGTATTGGATGTGCTCGACAAACTCAGTCACCCATGATGTTGTAGCCGCCGTCCACGTAGAGCACCTGCCCGGTGATGCCCCGGGCCATGGGGCTGAGCAGGAACAGGGACGCGTCGGCCACCTCCTCGGTCTCGGTGTCCCGGCGCAGCGGCGCCCGGTCGCGATGGTGGCGCATCTTGCTGCCGAACCCGGCAATGCCCGAAGCCGCCAGGGTCTTGATCGGCCCGGCGGACACCGCGTTGACCCGGATGCCCTGGGGCCCGAGGTCGGCGGCCAGGTAGCGGACGCTGGCCTCCAGGGCGGCCTTGGCCACCCCCATCACGTTGTAGTTGGGGATGACCCGGGTGCTGCCCAGGTAGGTGAGGGCGATGATGGAGCCGCCTTCGCCCATGAGCGGCTGGGCCGAGTTGGCCAGTGCCGCCAGGGAGTAAGCGCTGATGTCGTGGGCGACGCGGAAGTCCTCCCGGCTGGTGGCGACGAACTGGCCATCCAGGGCCTCCCGGGGCGCGTAGGCCACGGCGTGCACCAGGAAGTCCAGGTGGCCCCACACCCGCTTGAGGAGTTCAAAGGTCAGGATGATCTGCTTGTCGGAGGTGACGTCCATGGGGATGAGCAGCGGCTTGTCCAGGGTCTCCGCCAGTTCCCGCACATGCTTGCCCAGCCGTTCGTTCTGGTAGGTGATCGCCAGTTCCGCGCCCTCCGCCGCCAGTTTCTGGGCGATCCCCCAGGCGATGGACCACTTGTTGGCGACCCCCACCACCAACCCGCGCTTGCCTTGCATGAGCATGCTTGTCTCCTTCAATGATCTGCGATATCTTCCCAGGCTTTTCCGCACAGGGCGAGCCTCCCCTGCGCACCCTATACTCAGGACGGGTCTACCATCATGCATCGTTTCGCCGCCTTTGTAATCCTCGCCACCCTTCCGGCCCTGGGCGCGGACTACGCCCCGCGCCGCGATCTGGACGCCGGGCGCTACCTCAAGGCCCTGGGCGACGCCGAGGCGGTGCTCCGCGCCGAGCCCGGCGACGCGCTGGCCTGGGCCGCCAAGTCCCAGGCGCTCACCGCCCTGGTGCGGCTGCCGGAGGCGGGCGAAGCCGCCCAGAAGGCCATGACCCTCAAGCCCGGCCTGGCCGACGCCCTGCTGGCCCGCGGTCTGGTCCGGGGCGGCGTGGCCGTGCAGCAACGCAATCTCAGCAGCCTGCGTCAGATCGGCGACGCGATGGATGACCTGAAGGCCGCCACCCAGGCCGATCCCACCCTGGTCACCGCCTGGATGACCCTGGGCCTGGCCTACGAGCAGGTGCCCGGCATTCTGGGCGGCTCCACCCGCCGGGCCCTGGAGTGCGCCCAGAGCCTGCGCAAGGTGGATGCCCCGCGCGGCGACCTGCTCCAGGGCACCGTGTTGGCCATGGAAGGCAAGTGGCAGCAGGCCCTGCCCTGCTTCCAGCGGGCCCTGGCCGAGGCCCCGGGCGACCCCGAAGTGATCTACGGCTACCTGGACGCCCTGGGCACCCGGGAGACCCGCAAGGCCCTGGGCGACGCCGAGCAGAAGCGCCTGCAGGCACTGGAGGCCATGCGCCTGCTGCCCGCCGCCCGGAACCGGGCCCGGCCACTGACCGCCATCTGCGACGCCCTGCTGGACGCCGACCGGGCCGATGACGCCTGGCGCATCGCCGAGCAGGCCCTGCCTTCGACCGACAGCCCCAGCATGCTCCGCCTGCAGCTGGGCAAGATCGCCGCCCGCTCCGGCCGGCACCTGGAGCCCGGCCTGGCCATGCTGGACCAAGTGCTGCGCGAACCGCTGGAGGGCGGCACCGGCGGCTACGGTTCGGCGCACTGGCGGCGCGGGCAGATCCTGCAAAGGCTGGGGCGGAAGGACGAGGCCCGGGCGGCGGCGCAGGCGGCGCTGCGGATTGATCCCAAGGACAACAAGGCGGCGCGGCTGCTGAAGGAGTTGTCCTGATTCAATTCACAATGAAGCGAGGATCCACTTCCCGCTGGGGCAGTTCCATCCCCGGCGGCGTGAAATAAGGCAAGCCTTCCGGATTCCTGATCAGTTCCCGGGCCTCTGCCGGGTAGTATCTGCGGATGAGGCAATCAGTGTTTGACCCGGTTTCAACCTGATGGTTTCCGCGGCCCAGGTCCCTCCGCTCGCCGCTCTGGACCGGAATACCATCCAAACGGCAAGGTTCTGGGCCCTTGACCAGGATTTCGTATGTTCCGGAAACCAGAAGATCCACCTTGATCGCGCCCGTTTGGCCGCCGCAATAGGCCCCAGGAACCAGGATCTGCGGTGTTAGAAGAACATAGTGGGTGCCGAGGAAATTCACATCTGACCGAGTCAGCCAATTGGGAATTCGATAGCTCCTGATGATGATTTCGGGGCTTTGATCCTTCAATTCCTTGGTGTAGGACCACTCTCCGTTCATATAGCGCCCCAGCAGCACGGCTGGAATGCGCCAGTGGTATAACGACGGTCGGAACAAGCCGACCCCCTCCATGGCGAACACCCTCTGGTCAGGCCTAGTGTATTTCAGGATGAACTGGTTCAATTTCTTCTGGTGCGAATTGCTGTCACGGGTCACTTCAACGACGGCCTGCCAGCTCCAAGCAGATGGCAGCAGGATAAGCGCGACGGTCACTAGGGCCGCGAGCCATGGCAGCCGAATCCAGTATCGGACCCTGTCGATGGTCCGTAGGAGGCCATAGGCCGCGAATGGCGCCAGCAGTGCCTGAAGCGTCACTAGATTGTACGAATAATAGGCGGGATTGAGGGCCACGGTCAGGCCGCTCGTGGCCAGGATGCCCAGCGCAAACAGGTTGATCCCAAGGGAGTGGGACTTACGTCCGCGCCATCTCAGGACAATACCAAGGGCGGCAAGCGCCCAGAACAGGAACTCCATCCTCAGAGATGCCAGAAAGGTATCAGACATGATGTCGTTGTGGCCCGCTCTGGCGTGGTTTAGGTCTGTGAAGAGCGTCAGGTTTACCCGCAGGAACTCGGCAATCCCGTCCGTAGCGACCACCCAGAGAAGGTAGGGCAGCATGACGGCCAGGGCCCCCAGCGTCAGATCGACAAAGATGCGAAGGGACGCCCTGAGCCACCCCCGGCCTCCACCCCAGATGCGGTAGCCATAAGCCCCGGCAAGCAGCGGAACGATCAGAAGTCCCTTAAACCGGTTCAGCGTAGCTAGGGCCATCAGGATGCCAACGATCCGGACCGACTTCCGAGCCAAAGGGGATTCACCTAGGATAATCAGGCATACGATGAACCAGAGCAGATTCGTGATCAGGTCCGGCCGGATGTCGAGCCCTCGGTGGAGCATCGCGGTGGTGGAGAGGAGCACAGCGGGCACCAGGAATCCGGTGCTCCGGTTGAACAGTCGCTCCGAGATGCGGGCCAGAAGGTACAATGACCAGCATAGCGTGCCTAGTAAAATGCAGCGCATAAAGTAGACTGGAAACCAGGTTTCCCGTGAAACCTTGAACCAGGGCGCCACCAGATCGACCAGAAGGTAATAGCTCGTCAGGTAGTAGTCACGACCGGGCAGCTTGCCCTGGGACTTCAGCCAAGCGGTATACAGGGTCTGGTAATCGTCATTGATGAGATAACGCGAACCGATCGACAGTGCATAGACCAGGAGCAGGAGCCCCAGGGTCGACCAGCAGGCAATCCGGAATCCCCTGCCTTCCATCCAAGAAGAGCTGGCAACGCCATCGGGCTGATTGGGTTCTGTGTGCATGCTGACTGCCCTTTTTCTTGAAGGACCGAGAACAGACTAGGTTGAAACTGGGAGGGAAGCTGGAGGCCGGGAACCGGTAGTATACAAGCCATGGTCGCACACACCGAATACACCGCGCCTCTGACCCACCGAAACTGGTTCCTGTGGGGTTTGAAGGCCTGCCTGAGCACCCTGCTGCTGCTGTGGGCCCTGCACAAGGTTCCCATGGCAAACCTGCTGGAGGCCCTCAGGACCGCACACCCAGCCTGGGTTCTGGCCAGCCTCCTGGTCTTCCTGGGCGGGATCGGTCTTTTCGATGCTTTCCGGTTGTCCGCCAGCGGCAGTCTGGTCATGGATCCATCCCCCCCTCTCGGAAGGTGGGTCCTGCTGAACCTCACCAGCCGTGCCTTCCTATATCTGCTCCCTTCTGGTGTGGGTCAGGAAGGCTACCTTTGGCTGAAGTTAAGGAATTACGGATGGAAGCATGGCAGCTGCGCTTTCGTGGTGGTTCTGATCAGGACCACGGGCCTGGCCTTCTGGTGCCTGGCCTTGGCCAATGCACTCCGTTCCCCGGCCTTCCAACAGTCCACCCTCTGGGTGCTTCGAGGCAATCTTTCCCGTCCGGGCGCCTGGGCCGGGGCCGGAGCGCTGCTATTTTCCGTTTCGCTATTGCTGCCGTTCATCCTCGGTCGGTTGGGGCGTCTGGAAGGCTATTCTAGTTCGGTCAAGGCCTGGGCTGTGCTCCTCCTCTCAACCGTTGGCACCGCCTTCACCTGTGCGGCGGCTTTTGAACTCGCCGGCCGGGCTTTTGGTATCTCTTTTGGGCTGGCCCAGGCCGCGGGGTGCACAACCCTCCTATTCGTGGGAATGGTGCTTCCCATCAGCCTGGGCGGAATCGGCGTACAAGAAGGAATCCTGCTCATGGTTGGCAAGGGTCTCGGCATGCCCCCGGGAGCGGTGCTGGGTCTCAGTTGTATCCTCCACCTCCAACGCCTCGCCATGACTTTGTTGGGGATCAGCTGCCTGGTGGCCGTCAACAGGGGCCTGTCCCTGTGGGGGAGCCGGTCACAGGTCGCCGCCGAGGAAGGAAAGGACGGCCGCGATCACGCGGTCGACCTGTTGGTCCCCGAGGCCATGCCAAAGCGGTAGACGGACCAACTGGTCGCTAAGACAACGGGCGATTGGGCAGTCGTCTTGCTGGTTCCCATAGGTCAACCCCATGGGGGTTTCGGGAAGGGACTGGTAGTGGAATGGACAGGCGATTCCCCTCTTTTGCATGAACCCGATGAAATCCTGCCTGCGTTCGAGGGATTCCATGATTAAGGGGAAGATGTGCGCTGAATGGGAGATACCATCAGGAATGAGGGGTGTCCCAATCCCGGAGATCCTGCACGCATTCTGGAGTCCGTCGAGGTAGTGATTCCAATGGTTCATGCGCTGGCGCTGGATCGCGTCTTTTTCCTCCAAGCCGCCCAGAAGCAAGGCCGCCAGAAGGTCCGCGAGCAGGTAGCTCGACCCCTGGTCCACCCAGGTGTACTTGTCGACCTGCCCCCTAAAGAAGCGGGAACGGTTGGTGCCCTTTTCCCGGATGATCTCGGCCCTTTCCAGGAATCGAGGCTCTCGCAGAAGTAGGGCTCCACCTTCCCCGCAAGTGAAGTTCTTGGTCTGGTGGAAACTCAACGTCGACATGGCGCCGAAGGTCCCGAGCGGCCTGCCCCGATAGGTTGCGAAGGGCCCATGTGCAAGGTCTTCGATCAGGGTTAGGCCTCTCCGGGCGCACAGATCGGTAATGAGGTCCATCTCGCAGCTCACGCCACCATAGTGGACCACAACCACGGCCCGGGTACGATCTGTGATGAGGCACTCGATCCGGCGCTCGTCGATATTGATGGTGTCCAGTCTGGAATCGCAAAAGATTGGCCGAATGCCGCGCAACACGAAGGCGTTGACCGTGGAGACGAACGTATAGGCCGGAAAGATGACCTCATCGCCAGCCCGGAGATCCAGAAGCAGGGCGCACATTTCGAGGGCCGCCGTGCAGGAAGGGGTCATCAGCACTTTGGCGACGCCGATCTCCCGCGCCAGGAGATCCGCGCATTCCCTGCTGTAGCGTCCATCGCCCGCATGTTGGCCCGAGGCGAGGGCCTGCGCGAGATGCTCACGGCCGGATTGCGGAATATAGGGCAGGTTGAAGGGGATGAGTTCACGATTCACTCGCACCTCCCAGGAATTCCCCGTCTGCCCGTTTCTGGAATTGAACCAGGCGGTACTTGCCATTCAACACCCGCTCGTCCGAAAGAATCTGGAGGTCCGGGCGCCGAAGCACCTCGTCCAGGCGGTTCGATTCCAAACGGTAGGAAGAAGAGGTCTTCCCAATGTAGGAAAGGTATTTCGCCACCAGCTTTAGGATCCAATGGTGGCTGCCGGAGATGTTCAGAACTGGCTCAAGCAGGATGCCCCGTCCACTCCGCGCCATCCGGTCGATGACTTCGGCCTCATCGGGGTGGAAGTGATAAAGTGAGCCCAGCATGACGCATACTTCTCCGACCGGGAGATCCATGTGGAGCAGGTCCCCCACCAGCACTTTGACTCCTAGCCTCCGAAGTCGGCCGACCATCTGCGGTAGGAGATCGATGCCGACATACTCGACACGCTTGCGGCTTAAATACTTTTCATAAAGAAAACCGCAGCCACAACAGAATTCCACGACCTTCGCTCCCTCGGGAACCAGACGGGCGACCACCTCGTAGCGTTCACGATAGGAAGAACGGTACAAAAGTCGCATGGCCAGCCTATAGCCCGCCGGAGACCAGTAGATGGGTGAAAGCATTCTCATACCTGTATCAGCCTATCCTCAATGAAATATTTGATGGAACATTACCTTGGAAGGGGTACCCACATGCGACCACTCTTGGAAGAAACCTGACCATGGCCAAGGACCTTTCCCTCATCATCCCCTGCTACAACGAGTCCACCCACATCGAGCGGAGTCTTCCGGAGGTGGTATTCGTCCTGAGCACTACGAACCTGGACTATGAGATCATCGTGATCGACGATTGTTCCACCGATGACACCCGCGCCAAGCTTGAAAGGCTCGCCGACCTGGATGCCAGGATCGCACTCAGGCCCAATGGACATAACCTGGGGCGGGGCGGAACAGTGATGCGGGGGATCCGTGAAAGTTCTGCGAAGGTCGTGGGTTTTTTGGATATCGACTTGAGCACGCCTCCGGTCTACATCCCCTACCTGGCAAGGATGATCATGGAAAACATGACCGATATCGCGACCTGTCGCCGGACCTACAAAATCGAAATGAGGGTTCTGCACCGAACCTTCCATCGAATGATCCTGTCCCATGGGTATCGGCATTTTTC
>Ga0316231_1003072_pt1 | contig 15105 bp, 13 predicted proteins | sample TBH18027metaG_FD_206002 | JGI IMG/M metagenome (GOLD analysis project Ga0316231, IMG submission 206002) | Freshwater microbial communities from Trout Bog Lake, Wisconsin, USA - TBH18027 | ecosystem: Environmental > Aquatic > Freshwater > Lake > Hypolimnion/Profundal zone | place: USA: Wisconsin...
ATTTCGCAGCTAAATCCTCCTCGTCGTCGTCCTCGTCCTCGAATTTTCCGGTTTTCGAGGACGAGGACGAGGACGAGAAGGCTCGTACTAAAAGCGGGATTTTGCTGGATCGCATTACAGCCATTGCTTCAGCCGCTCGCGTAAAATTTGGCGGGCGCGATAGAGCCGGGATTCCACCGCTTTGGGCGTGGCTTCCAAGATGGTCGCAGCCTCCGCCACGCTGCGTTCCTCCCACTCACAGAGCACCAAGGCGGCGCGCAAATCATCCGGCAGCTTCTGCACGGCCTGGCGGACGGCGGCGGCGCGCTCGCTGGCCAGCGCCGCCTCCTTAGGGGTCGGCGAATTGGCTGGCAGCATACTGCCCAGGCTTTGTTCGGTTTCGGCATCCTCCGCATCGAGCGACAGGCTGGGATGCCGGGCGCGCCAGCGAAAATGATTGCGCGCCAGGTTTGCGGCGATGGTGAACAGCCAGGTGGAAAACTTCTCGCCGGCGCGAAAGCTCTGGCAGGACTTGAACACGCGTGCAAAAGTTTCCTGGGCGAGATCATTTGCGTCCGCCTCGTTGCCGGTCAGCCGGCAGAGAAAATGAAATATCGGCGCGGCGTGGCGCGCCATGAGGTCGTTTAGCGCGGCGTCTTGGCCGGCCCGCAGTCTTTCCATGTCCGCCCGGTCTTGCGCGTCCGAATCAGTGATGATGCTCATGGCCGGCTTCGTCCGACATGGAATGTTCAAACTGCCCGTGGTGGCCGAGCGTGAGCCGCTGCATTTCGGCCAGGTAGCGCCGCCCCTGGTCCGGCGGCATCGCCTGGCTGACCGCCGTGAAATGCTGGAGCATTTGCGCCTGGCATTGGGCTCGCAGGGCGGCAAGTTCATCCAATTTTACCCCGACCTCGGCGGTGCTGTTCGTGCCGCCGCCCAGCGCCGAATTCAGTTCGCTCTGCTTGGCGGCGATCTTCGCGCACAGCTCGGCGCACTTGGGCCGATAGCCTTCGTGCAATTCCCGAATGCGCGCCAAGTCTGCCTCGCTCACGTGGAATTCCGTCCGCAGCCAGCTCAAGTCGTCCGCCGGCCGGGTGCAACACGCCACGGTGGCCTGCCGGGCGGTGAAATATGAGCCGGCAAAAATCGCCCCCCCCAGTGCCAGCGCGCCGATGAGGATGACCAACGAGCGGTTCATAGGTTAGCGCACCGCCGGAGGCTCCACGGACGCAAGATAGTTCATCTGGGCATCGTGCCGGGCCGCCTGTCGGCCATCCAATGTGCCGGCCAGCACGCCTGCCACCAGCATGATCGCGGCGGCGGTCAGGGCAAAGCTCGGACGCAAAAGTAAATTTGCGAGCCCATCCAGCCAGGAGCCGGAGCTTGCAGGCGCCTCAGCCTCCTTAATGCGCCCCCAGACTTGTTGCTGGAAACGCGGCGGCAGCTCCGGGGCCGGGCGGGCCTGCCGCAGGAGGGTACTGATTTGCGGATCGTCGGAAAATTGATGGTTTTCTTTCATCGGTTGCCAGGCGGCGGATCATGGCCGCCGCCCATGGTTTAGCATTTATGTCAGTCCGGGACAACCCCGGGTTCAGAAGGTAATACCCCGGCCAGGGGAAAATCCCGCTAAAAAAACAAATCCCGGCCGAGATAGGGGGGACCCGTCGGCCGGGATTGGAAGAATGAAGCTGCTTGCAAGTTTGCTGGCAGAACTCAATCCAATATGAATTACTGATAGCAATTAAAATGCCAAGTGATTCATTGGGGATTACATTGGGTTTTTTGGCCGTATTTTCAATGATCCAAGGTGTCGCGCTGGCTTTTATTGTTCCGTGCGAACAAAAGCCGTCACAAATCGGGACGTGATCCGCCGATGGGGAAATTTTAGACCGGTTTGGGATGCCAGCCTGACTGCGCCGAGACGTCAATACCTCGCCTGACACAAACAGGCGCAGAGATTATTTCTGCGAGATTGCCGCCGCCAGGCTGACAGGGGGGGGCTGCCGCCGCTCAGATTGCACTCCAGACAAACCGGAATTATTGACCTACCTCGGCTTTAATTGTGGTCACGATTTTGACCGGCCCCAGCAAACCAGACGGCAACAGTGGGGTGTCTTTGGTGAACGGCTGCCAGGAGCTCCAGGTAAGGCGATTGGTTTCTGCCAGCCCGGCGTCACCAATCATCCGGTTGGGCCACAGGTTGGCCACGGTTATTTCCAGTTGATTGGGGCCGGTTTTGAGGGCCCGGGTCACGTCCGCTTGGTACGGCGGTTTCCACGCCACGTCGCAATCCTGGCCGTTAAGTTTCACCCGCGCCATGACTTGGACCTGGCCCAGATCGAGGAGAAAGGTTGCCGCCGGGCGTTCCGATTTTTGGTCCGGAAAATCAAAGGTCGTCTGATAGGTCGCCGCGCCCGAAAAAAACTTCACGCCGGGGTCGGCGCTGTCGCTCCAGGAAAGCAGATTTGTCAGCATCACGGATTCCGGCGCGCCCCACTTGGGCGGGAAACTCAAGCGCCACGGCCCGGTAATTTCCAAGGGCGGAGTTGCCGTCGTGATTTCAAGCTGGCTTTTCCTGCCGGAAGCCGTGAGCCACTCATAGTGGCCGGGGTGGCGGGCGGCGAGACGCAAATGTCCGGCCGGGTCGCAGATCAATTCCGCCGGGCGTTCCGGAGCCGGCGAGGTCGCTCCGAGCGCGATGGTGTCCGGATCCTTGCCGCTGGCGTGGAGCGTTTTACCGGCGGCGACATATTCCGCGGAAAAAGTTTTTACCACGCCGTAAGCCGGATCGCCCGCTTCGGCCAGATTCGCGACTTGGAATGTGGTTTTCCCGTCGTGGACCATGGCCTGAACCTGCGCGCGCACATCGCGCGTGTGCTGGGCATCGCCAGGCACCCCGTACGTGGCCCGCACAATTTGCGGTTCCGCCGGCACCGGCAGCGGTTCGGGCACGACTTGGCCGTTGCGCGATAGCTGCACCGCGGGATCAAAACCGGCGGCGGGCTGGCGAAACACCAGGAACGCCGACTCGCTGGGATCAAAGCGGAGCGGCACGGTGATACCCGCCGGAGTTTCCTCGTAAGCCCCCAGCAAGGCAACCGCGCCGGTTTCCGGGTTCCAGCGTTCCGGGCGCAGGCCCGCCACGCGAAAGGTGCAGCGGGATTCAACCGCCACGGCGGCGGGATTCGCCACGAAATAAATCTCCAGCCCATCCGCGTGCCGATGAATCCAGTTGAGGTTCACGTTTGCCGTGAAATCCGCCGGCGCCTTCAAACCAGCCAACACGCTTTCCAGCGGCTGACCCCAAACCAGTCGGCCCTTGCCCAGAGCGTGCGTGGTGACGGTCTGACCGTCACACTCGCCCCAGATTTCCCGGCCCAAATCCCTGACCATCCGGTCGCATTTCGGGAAAGCTTGCAAACTCGGTGAGGCGGTGGGATTGGTTGCGCCCGTCAGCGCCGTGGCTCCGTCGCGAATCAACTCGCGGATTTTGCGGGCCAGCTCCGGCGTCATCGTCTTCACCGGTGGCAACACGAGCAGGCGATAACTCATGCCGTCCGGCAGCACCAGTTTCCCATCCTTGACGGATGCGCGCTGCGCCAATGCCTCGGCGCTGATTTCGTCGAACCGGTAGCCGGCGGGCGGCGGCGGTTGGGGATTGAAGTAAGTCTGGTTCGGTGATTCGGGCCGGAGATAGAGCAGGTCGGCGACGAATTTTCCCTGCCGCAGCATAAATTGGCACCGCGTCAGATATTCGTGCCAGCCGCCGGACAGTTCCCACCAAGTCTGGGTGCGTTCGTAGTGCAAGCCCCACGGCCCCATCGTCGCACCCGGGGCGCGGTCGAGATATGGCTGGTGCGCGTAACGATGGAAGACGAACCGATTGACGCCCTGCGAAAATTCAAAATCGCCCAGCGGTTTGATATCAGCGGGCGTGAGCTTCCATTTTTCCCCGTCACCGGAAGTGAACGACTCCGCGCCGACAATCGTGCGGCCATAGACATGCGCGACCGACGCCATTTCCTCCGCCTTGCGCCAGGTTTCGTTTTGGCCATATTTCGTCGCCGTCCAGAACTCGGTCATCGGCTCGTCGGCGCGGGCGGTGTAAGTGTACTCATCGCCAAAGGGCAGATTATAACCTTCCAGCGAATAGCGCAGACCGTGCTGGCGGGCCAGTTGCTCCATCCGCCCGGAATAGTTCTCCGCGAGCAGCTCCGCGATGGTCTGGTCAAAATCCCAGCGGAACCGCGCGGACGCCGCCGCGTCGCCGATTTGATGCGCGTAGGTGGTGGCTGACTTGCCTTTCACCTTTTCGTGGGTGGCGTCGGTCAGACAGGGCAGCCACAACAACGGATCATAGCCCCGCCGGTGGCGGAACTCCTGCCGGAACCGGGGCGTCCAGTTCTGCGTGCCAACCTCCCAACTGTCAATGTGCGTCGCGACGAGCGATTTGCCGGCCAGCGGCCCGGCGGCCTTGACCAGCTTCCCCATCATATTCTCAAAATGGACCGTCATCGCGTCCCGGCTCAACTTGTCGCATTCCAGCCCATTGCCGCCCGCAACCGGGGGGCGCGTGGAGGAACCGGTGGTGGTATGACCCAGGCGCTGGACCACCCATTGGCCCGCCGGCACGCTCCAGCGGAATAGCCCATTTGCGTCCAATTTGGCGCTCAAATCCGTCACCGCTCCGGCGGGCATAATGCCATTGGTGTTGGCCGGAAAGGCCAGCAGCGCAATGTCGGCGTAATAATCTTTGAAGGACACCTGCGAATCGAAATGGTCGTGGTTGCGGTTGCCGCCATCGGGACGCGGAAACGCGACGGAAATATTCGCCGGGCCGGTCACGAGGAGATTGGTCCAGACGAGTTTCTGCATGGACAATTCCGGGGTGATCCACGGGCCGCTGCTGCCGCACCAGCCGGGACCGTTGGCGAGGTTGATTTCCAAACCGAGCCGCGCGGCCTCTTGGACGGAAAACTCCAACAGCCCCTGCCACTCCGGATTCATGAATTCCGCCGTGCCTTGGGGCGGCGCGAAGCGCTCTTTCACATCCATGATCAGCACTCCGCCAAGGCCGACCCGTTGCATCGCTTCCAAGTCGGCGGTGATGCCATTGCTCGTGACGTTGCCGTTGTTCCAAAACCAGTAAACCCACGGCCGCGCGGCGGCCGGCGGCCGGCGGAAGCCATTTTCCAGCGACTCGTTGCTGCCGGCAAACGCCGTCCACGCGACAGAGCCGAGGCCAATAAGAATAGCAGCAAGGTATTTCATGCGGAGTTTGGAAAAACGCCTCACTGATACCAACGGCGGGGCAAGTTCGCAATGCTTTTGCGCCGCAAAATGCAAAAAAACGGCTGGCTGGGTGGAACAAAAACTGCTAAAAGATAAGCCTTGGTGTTCAAGGCGTTCACGCCAGGTGACAACATGAATCAAATGAATTATCGAGCACTGCTGCTGGGCACGGATGCCAAGCTGGCGGAGTCCGTGTCGTTGGTTCTGCGGCTGGACGGTGCCGGCATCGGTTTTGCCAGTAATTATGCGGAGGTGCTGCGGGTGCTGCAAATTCAGCCGCCGGACTTTCTGCTGTTGGATTTGAAGACCTCGGAAAGCGACGGCCTGAACCTGTTGCGCCAACTGAAACATCATCCGCCCCTCACCCCGGTGTTTACGCTGGCGCTGGCGCCGGGCGGCGACCAGACGCCAATCCTGCGCGCCTTTGATCTCGGCCTGGTGGAATTCGTCCAGACCCCGTTTGAGACCAGCCTGTTGCGGGCGCGCTTGCGCGCGTTGCTGCAGCTTAAGCAGCGGATGGCCGAGCTGGTGTGCCGGCAGCAGGAATTGACCGATGCCTTCCGCGGGGCCGAGGCCAATTCGCGCGCCAAATCGGAATTCCTGGCGACCATGAGCCACGAAATCCGCACCCCGATGAACGGCGTCATCGCCATGACCAGCCTGCTGATGGAGACGCCGCTGACGCCGGACCAGCGCGGTTATCTGGAGACGGTCTTTAATAGCAGCGAGTCGCTGCTCACGATCATCAACGACATCCTGGATTTTTCAAAAATTGAAGCCGGCAAGATGGAGCTGGAGCAGCGGCCCTTTGATCTCCGCGCCACCGTCGAAGAAGCGCTGGACCTGCTGGCGCCGCGCGCCTTCGACAAACAACTGGACTTGGTTTATGAGGCGGACGACCGGCTGCCCGTGCTGGTGGCTGGTGATGCGCAGCGTCTGCGGCAGGTGCTGGTGAATCTGCTCGGCAACGCGGTGAAATTTACCGACCGCGGCGACATTCTGGTCCGATTGGATCTGCTGGCCGATCCGGTGGTGGAAACCGCCACCCTGCCCACCTTGCGGTTGCATTTTCAAGTGCGCGACACTGGGATTGGCATCGAGCCCGACCGGTTGGCGCGGCTCTTCCGGGCGTTTTCGCAGGCGGATGTTTCCACGGCCCGCAAATATGGGGGCACCGGGCTGGGCTTGGCGATCAGCCGGCGGTTGGTGGAACTGATGGGGGGACGGATGTGGGCTGAGAGCGTGCCGGGCGAAGGTTCCACTTTTCATTTTACGGTCAAAGTGGCGGTGGTGTTGGAATCCGCGCCGCCGCCGTACGCCGGGCGGCTGGCGCGGCTGGCGGACTTGAAAGTACTGATTCTCGAAGATAATGCCTCCAGCCGGAAGGTCTTATCCGAGCAATGCCGGCGCTGGGGCATGCAGCCCAAAGCAGTGGAAAACGCCGGGCAGGCCATGGCACTCCTGCGCGACCATGCCGAGTTTGACCTCGCGTTGATTGACATGAATCTGCCGGGTACGGACGGCATCACGGTGGCGTCGGAAATCCAAAAGCTGCCCTCGGCGGCGATGCTGCCGATGGTGCTGCTGACCTCGTTGGGTAAAAAGAAGAGCAGCGCGGAGGAGGTGCGCCTGGTGTTTGCCCATGCCGTTTCCAAACCCATAAAACCCGCCCAATTGAGTTCCACCATCGAACGCGCCCTGTTGAGTCCGCGCAGCCCGGCCCGCGTGCCGGAACCCGTCAAGAACGGCCAATCGCTGGCCGAACAGTTCCCGTTGCGAATTTTGCTCGTGGATGACAATGCCATCAACCAGAAAGTGGCCGTGCGAATTCTGCAACAATTCGGCTACCAGCCGGAGATGGCCACCAATGGCCGCGAAGCGCTTGACAAATTGGATCAGCAGCCCTTTGATTTCATTTTCATGGACGTGATGATGCCGGAAATGGATGGCCTGGAGGCCACGCGGTTGTTGCGCAAGCGCCAGATGATTGGCGGCTACCAGCACTACCAGTCGCGCATCATCGTCGTGGCCATGACGGCGCACGCGATGCAGGGCGACCGCGAAAAGTGCCTGGCGGCGGGCATGGACGATTACCTGCCCAAGCCGGTGCGGCCCAAAGATGTCCGCGATATGCTCGAACGCTGGGGCGGGAAGATCCTGCAGGAAACCAGGTTGCCCGCCACGAAGTCCGTTGCGGAGTCGGCAGCGGAACCGCCGGTGGACATGGACCGCATGACGGAGCTGACCGACGGCAACCTCGATAGTCTGCGCGAATTGGTGGACATGTTTCTCAAGCAGACCCACAAACAATTTGACCAAATCAGGGCCGCCATCCGGGAGGATAAGGCCGACGATGTCCGCCGCGTGGCGCACAGTTGCGCCGGTGCCAGCGCAACGCTGGGCATGACGCACCTCGTCCCTAAATTGCGTGAGCTCGAACGGCTGGGTGCGTCAGGTTCCCTGCCGGAAGCCGACCAACTGTGCGCGGCGGCCTTGCGCGAATACGCGCGCGTGCTGGAGTTTCTGCAAACCCAGCCGGATTTGGCCCCCGTGGTGGCTAATTTCAAACCCGCATGAAGAAGATCCTAATCATTGAAGACGACCAGATCGTGGCCAATATCTATCGCAACAAGCTGGCGATCGAGGGCTATACCACGGAAGTGGCGCTTGATGGTGAATCTGGCCTGAAAGTGATGCGCACTTTCCAGCCGCAGCTCATTCTCCTGGACTTGATGCTGCCGGGCATTTCCGGCGTGGACGTCATCAAGGAAGTCCGCGGTGATGAAGAGTTTGCCAAGATACCCATCATTGTCTTTTCCAGCACGTACCTGACGAACCTGATTCAGGAGGCTTGGCGCGCGGGCGCGAACAAATGCCTTTCCAAGTCCAGTTGCACGCCCAAGGACGTCATTGAAATCGTGCGTAACGCCATTGGCGACAGCGGCGCGATGACCGCCAAATCGGCGCCGGTCGCGCCCGCTGCCGCCGAAATCGCCGGCGCCCCCCAACCGGCCGCGCCGACTGCGGAAAAGAACTCTGAGTTTCAGGCGGACCTGCGCAAGGCTTTCATCGAAAATCTGCCGGCCACGCTTTACGCGCTGCGCGCGGTGGTGCAAGTGCTGGTAAAGGCGGACACGGAACCGGCCCGGCTCAAGCAGATTTATGAGCTTTACCGCCAGGTCCACGCGCTCAATGGCAACGCCGGCCTGGCGGGGATGGCGCAAATCGCCCACATGTCTTCGGCCTTTGAAGCCTTGCTCAAAGAAGTGTACGAAAAACCCAAGAACATCAATTCGTCCTCCCTCCGGACCATCGCGTCGGCGGTGGATTTTCTCGGTTTTCTGTTTGAAAAGGGCACGCTGCCCGATCGCCAGGATTTTCCCGCCTCGAAAATCCTGGTTGTGGATGACGAGGCCATTTCCCGCCGCGCCATCGTCTATGCGCTGGAGAAAGCCCGGCTCAAATCCGTCAATGTCGAGGATTCGCAGGAGGCTTTGCAGTTGCTGAACGAGAACGAGTTTGACCTGATTTTCCTCGATGTGGACATGCCCAACATGAACGGATTCGAGTTGTGCGCCAGGCTGCGCGCCATGCCGCAACACCGAAAAACGCCGGTCGTATTCGTCACCAGCCTCAACGACTTCGACAGCCGCGCCAGTTCCACGATGGCCGGCGGCAACGATTTTATCGGCAAGCCATTTCTCTTCGTCGAACTGACCGTCAAGGCGCTGATTCATGTCCTGCGCAACCGCCTCCAACCCCGCAATTTGAACTCCTGACGCGCCAACCGGATGAAGCTGCGATTCAAATGGACTCTGGCCGGCGCCCTCGCCGTCTTCGCGGCTCTGCAACTGTTCAATCCCCGGCGCGCCAATCCGCCGCTGAAGGCGGATTTCCTAGCGGCCGCGCATCCGCCGGCATCCGTCGCCGCCGCCCTGCGCGCCGCCTGTTATGACTGCCATTCCCATGAAACTCTCTGGCCGCTGTATGCGCGCATCGCGCCAGTGTCTTGGCTCATCGCGTCGGATGTGAACGAAGGCCGCCAACATCTGAACTTTTCCGACTGGCCGGTGGAAACCGCCCGCGCCGCCAGAAACTTGGACCGGATCAATGAAGTGGTGGATTACCGCGAAATGCCCCCCAAAAAATACACGCTGCTGCACGCCGACGCGCGCCTCACGGAGGACCAGCGCCAGGCGGTGCTGGCTTGGACTGCCGCCGCCGCCGATAAATTGCGTGGGGCCACCAACAATTGATGCTACACACTGAATTCATTCCCGCCGCCGTCAACGGCTCCCGCCGGATTTTTGTCGTGCTCCACGGCCTTGGCGATTCGATGGATGGCTGGCGCTGGCTGCCCGGGGCGCTCGATTTGCCGTGGTTGAATTATCTCCTCGTCAACGCGCCCGATGCCTACTATGGCGGCTGGTCCTGGTTTGATTATCCTGGCGACCTTGCCCCCGGCATCCACCGCAGCCGCCGGCTGCTGGTGGAGCTGCTTGACGATCTGCAGACGAAAAATTTTCCCGCCGACCAGATCACGCTGGGCGGATTCTCACAAGGATGTGTGATGTCCATTGAAACCAGCCTGCATTACCCGCAGCGGTTGGCCGGCGTGGTGGGCCTCAGCGGCTGGGTCTTTGAGCTGGATCAATTGATTCGCGAGCTCACGCCCGCGGCCCGGTCGCAGCGATTGCTGATCACCCACGGCCGGCTCGATCCCATCCTGCCCTTTGCCGTGGCGCAGCGGCAGGTCCGCCGCTTGATATCCGCCGGTTTGAATGTGGCCTGGCACGAGTTCCCCAAGGAACACACGATTTACGGCGCGGAAGAGGTGACGGTCATCCGCGACTTCGTGCGCGCCGGCTATCCGAATGCAGCCGCTTGACCGGTCCTCGTGCGGTTTTGGCGCGCCCGATCGCTGCGGGTGACAGAGCCGGCTCAGCAGATGGCCACCGACCGGCTGCGCCCGATCCATCGCGCAGCGAGCGCGAGAAGCATGGACCGGCTCGGGGCAGGCACAGATAGGTCCGCCTTTTTATGCTGGCGGCTGCTTGGTCAGCGCCCCGGCCTCACACATTTGCCTCGCGGTTGACGCCGGGGAGCACAATTTGCTCCCCATGGGGCTGGCCGTTGGCGGGCCACTCCAAGGCGCCGGCCACGACGGCCCGCATCTGCGCGAACCACCATTGCGCCCGCGCCACGCGCGTTTCCCGCCGCCGCCCAAAAATGCGGGCTTGCGTGCCGTTGAATCCGAGTTCGAGTTGTTGATCGTTGGTCATAATGGTCATCATATTGGTTGCAATTACGAGACCACTTTGACACGAGCGGTTGGACAAATGCTGTCCAAGCTATTTTTTTTTTGAACAATCACCGTTCCTTATTTGTCGGACCTGAGTAAACCCATTGGGTTCATCCAACAACCAAGTTCAGGAGATGCAAGTTATGCGAAAAACAATGATGGTCGGAATATTGATGTCGGCCTTGTCCGCGAGTTCACCCGGGTGGGCGCAAACCAACACTGCGGATATTGCGCTATTGGCCCACCGGGTGGAGCAATTGGAAAAACAGGTTCAGGAACTGTCGCGGCTGCTGGAGCCCATCAAAGCGCAGCAGGCCATGGAGCAGCGTCGCAACGCCCTCCACCAAAAATTCGAGCAGCGGGCGGCGCAGGATCGGGAAAAATACAGCAGCCAACAGTTGGGCGAGGCCGAGGAATTATATCAGGTGGCGAGTAAGAAGTGGGGATCGCCGGAAGCCACTGGCAGCCTGCAGGCCATGATCAAGAAGTATCCCGACGTTAACCGAACCGGCTGCGCGGTGCTGTATCTGGCCCAGAGTTCCAAAGGCGACGAGCGCGCCAAGTATCTGCAGGATTGCATTGAGAAATACCAGGACTGTTTTTACGGGGACGGCGTTCAGGTGGGAGCTTACGCGCGGTTTTTGCTGGCCCAGGATTATCAAGGCAACCTTGAGTTTAAGAGAGCGGAAGCCTTGGACAATGAGATCAAGACCAAGTATGCCGACGCCATTGATCACAGCGGCCACCTTTTGCTCGACAGCCTGAAGCCCGAGAAGAATTGAGAGAAAAAAAACTGGCGTCAACCGCGCAAATACTTCACCACGGCCTCGGTGCGGGAATGGACGTGGAGTTTCTCATAAACGGTTCGCACGTAGCTGCGCACGGTGTCTATGCTGATGGTCATGCGATCGGCAATTTCCTTGTAGGCGTAGCCTTTGGCCAATTGGTCTAGAAACTCACGTTCCGCCGGCGTGAGCCTGGCCAAACCGGCATCCTGGGTGGCCGGCCGGGAAAAGAACTGCACGACGCGACGCGCCAGTTGCGGCGACATCGGCGCGCCGCCGTCATATACATCACGGACGGCCTCCAGCAGCCGCACCGAAGCGGTGCGCTTCAGCAGATACCCGCTGGCGCCGGCCCGCAGCGAGTTGAAGAGCGAATCGCTGTCCTCATAAACCGTCAGCATCAAGAACTGAATCGCCGGCTGCGCCTCCTTCAACTTGCGCACACAGTCATAACCTTTCATGCCCGGCAGATTGATGTCCATCAGCACCACGTCCGGCTGGGTCAGGGGGATTTCCTTTAGCGCGGTTTCCCCGTTGGCATATTCCCCGACGAGCTTGTAGCCGGGTGCGCGTTTGAGCAGGGTGGACAGGCTGCTGCGGATGCCTTCATCATCATCCACGATGGCGACTTTGATTTGCATGGTATCAGGAGGTGACACAGTGAGGGTAAACCGCCTGCGCGCCGGGTCAACCGGGAAAACCGACCGAAAACTCCATGCGCGTCCCCGCGCTGGGCGAGCTGGTCAGCGCCAGGCTGCCGCCCACGGCTTGCGCCCGGCGGTGCATGTTCTCGAGGCCGTTGCGCCTGCCGGTGGCAGTGGCGGTGTGCACGTCGAATCCCCGGCCATTGTCGGTAATGATGATTTTCAGGTCTTTTGGCGCCACTTTGATCTGCAAATGAACTTCGGTGGCGCCGGCGTGTTTCAGGGTGTTGGTCAGCGTTTCCTTGACGATCAAGAAGATGTTGTGCCGCAGGTCTGGCGGCAGGGTGCGGGCCGGCAGTTCGGCCGGCACATCCAGCCGGCAGCGGGCCGGGCTGCCCTCGAAGACTTCACCCGCGAAGTGCGTGATGTAATCCACCAGGCTTTGCAGCGTGTCACTGCCGGGGCGAACCGCCCAGACGATTTCCTCGAGCGCGCGGACGGTCTGGCTGGCGGACTGGGATAATTTGCCGGCATGTAGCTCCACCTGCGCCGGGTTGTCCTTGTCGGTGCGGACCAGTTCGCTCAACAGCGAGATGCGCGTCAATGAAGAGCCGAGGTCATCATGCAAGTCCTGGGCAATGCGCGACCGTTCGCGTTGCAGGGCGCTCTCCTGCTCGATGCGCCGCAGGCGCTGCTGGAATTTTCGCTGTTCGACGATGCGCACCGTGGCCACCACGGCCATCAGCAGGGCCGCCGCCAACAGCGTGTTGAACCACCACGTCTGCCAGTAACGCACCACCACGAAATCGTCAAAGGAGGTGGCCATGGCCATGTCGCTGAAAATCCAGCCATTGCCGTTGCCGCTATGGCGCAGCCGGATTTGGTCGAAGGTGGCTTTGGCCTTGAGTTTGGTGGTGAGCGCCTCGGGCTGGTTGTTTTCCGTCGCGCCGCGGCCAAGGTTCGGTTCCAGCCACACCGTCACCAAAGCGTCCCCTCCCGGCACATACTGGACCTTGAAGACGATGGTTCGGGGGATGCCCTGATGCACGATCTCATAGGGGAGAGACACCCCGGGCTTTTCGGGTTCCGGGTGCGTGGATTTGAAGTTAAACTCGCCGGCCACCGAGTTGGAAGGACCGGTTTCCGCCGTCTGATACGCGGAATACGCCCAGGCTTCCAGCGCGTTGCCCACGCCCAGCCGCTCATCGTCGCCTTCAAATAATTGGAACCCTGCGAAATACGGTTCCGCATGCACGTCGGAAATCGGGTCCACTTTGAACTTGAAATAGAGCGCGTCGTCGTTGGTGCTGGTCCGCTTCACCGCGCCGCCGAGGATGTCCACGCCCGCACCGGTGCTATGCACGGCCCGCGCGGAAGGTTCGCTCCACAACATCCGTGCCGGCGCCGACGGGCCAAACAACAGGGCCAGCAGGATCAGTGTCAGCGTGGCGGCGATGCGGGGCATGCCGGGATTATGCCTCGAGTTGTGGTGGGACACAATGCCCATGAATCGGAGACGCAACTGGCGCGCGACCAGTCCCCGGTCGCAGCATTCGGGATTCACTCTGGAAATCCAGAGGTTGGCCGCACGCCGCTGGCTCGCCCACGCGCTGCGCGCCGGGACGGCGCGCGGTCCGGGGATGGGGGGTGCCGGTAAGCGCGGTTTCGTTTGCGGGCAGAATATGGGGAAGGTCCGGGCGGCTCAATTGCTGCCGGTTTGGTGCCGAAGAAATTCCCAGCCCACATGCTCTTGAGCGAGCCGGCGGCCGGCGGCGAAAAGCTGGCGGACGGGGCCGGCGCAGTCACCCAACCAATCGCAAATCTCTGCTGCGGGTGTTTCGCCTTCCCATGGCTGCCCAAGCCCCGCACCGAGCGTCAGCAATTGGAGATAGCTCCACCGATGTGGCTCCACGCCGGGCAAACCCGCGGCTTTCGCGCGGGCGGAAGCCAGCTGTGGAATCAGCAATCCATGCGGATCAAGATCGCCAAAGTAAAATATCCGGCGCGCCCCGCCCAGTTCGGCAAACACCTCTTCGAGGTAAGGAACGCCGTCCATAAAACGGTTGCCGCCGCCGTAAATGACCGCGCTGAAGAGTTGTTGTCCCGCATTCCACCGGCAATAGGAGTGCCACGTCGCCGCATTTTCAATCACGATGATCGGTTGCTGCGCGGCGGCGGCTGGCCCGCGCTTCCACGGCAGCGGTTCGCCGACCACTTCGCAGCGCAAATCCCTGCGGAGGTCGAGGCGTTCCGGGCGGAAGAGCGACGTGGCGAGCAACGAATCCAGCCGCTTCTCATCGCCAAAGAGCTGCAGTGAGCGTTCCTTGATGGGCACGAGGTCGCGTTGGTTCCGGCCAACCTTGAGGAATTCATTCAACTGGCACAATTCAGCGAACGGAATGTTCAAGCTGATTTTGGGCAGGAAAGCCAGGGCTGGTTCCCAACTGAATTCGCGGATGCGCCGGGTTTCCTCGTCCGATGGCGGCACAAATCCGAAGGCTTCGCGCCAGCGCATTTCAGCCGCCAGCGGAATGGCAATGCGGTCAATCAAGTGTGACTTGTACTGCACCGGTTTGATTTCCATCCAGCCGTCGGCGGCGAGCGCGCGCGCATCGCGTTCAGCCTCGTTCCGATCTGGGGCGGAAACCAGGCCGGCATCCGCCAGCAAGTCTTCCCAGCCGCGTGAAAAGGGGCGGGTGGCCGGCTCCGTTCTGCTGCCGCGCGCGCGCTGCCATTGCGCGAACAGCTCGGCGGCCACCGGCAGCAGGGTGGGGTTCATCGGTCAGGAAAGCGCTTCCCTGGCCTCCGCCATGGTGGTCAGGAGCGGGATGTTATCAATGCGGGTGACGTAGCCATCGGCGTCGCGGCCCACTTCCTTGAGGCACATGATGACGGTTTGGGCATGCGGCACCATCACGCCCAGCCGCTCCGGCGGGAAAGCCATCACGAGCTGGAGCTGAAAACTGCGGGCCAGCGCCAGGCAATCTTCAATGCCGTCGCCGGAGAGCTTCGAGAAGGCTTCATCCATGACCACGAGGCCGAGTTGCTGCGAGCGCGTGGAACTGCGGTCGCCGCGATCGTAGACGCGGCGAAACGCGGCGAG
>Ga0316231_1003074_pt1 | contig 15095 bp, 18 predicted proteins | sample TBH18027metaG_FD_206002 | JGI IMG/M metagenome (GOLD analysis project Ga0316231, IMG submission 206002) | Freshwater microbial communities from Trout Bog Lake, Wisconsin, USA - TBH18027 | ecosystem: Environmental > Aquatic > Freshwater > Lake > Hypolimnion/Profundal zone | place: USA: Wisconsin...
TCTTTGTTCTCAATTAAATAAGTCATATCAGGTATTACCAGATCGATACCCAGCATCTCTTCTTCAGGAAATGCCAGTCCGCAGTCAAGTATGACCATATCGTCGCCATACCGGAATACTGTTAAATTTTTGCCGATCTCACCGAGACCGCCTAACGGGATAATTAAAAGTTTATCTTTCTTGTCCAAACGAATTCCTCCAATAAATACAGTTATTTTTTCCAGCAAATTTGCAATCGAAACCAGGAGCCCCCGACAGGCCCCTAGCTTTACTCAACGTTACATTAATTATCATCCGCACATATGATTAAAAAAAACCTAACGCCGCTCATTAACTAGTCTATTTATTATAGACTAGTTCCGCCCTGTTTACAAGCAAAACCTGGTTATCTTTCCATTCAGGGAGCCAGCAGCCAGTAGTGTTCCGCAAAAAACAACTCCCGAATACGCTGTGCCATCACAAACCCTTGTATTCCTATATCAGAAAAAATGCTCCAGGCGATATCCCCATCACCCAGAGCCTCTTGAACATGATGTATATTTCTCCACGTCAAGTCCACCAGAGAATCTTAACATCGGAGTGATCGGAAAAGGGCAAGGCAAGCCGAATAGCACCTGGCGTACCGGAATTTCGGCAGCTATCAACTAGTTATTCGGATTCCGGGCGCCGGACATCTGAAAACGGGTCATTCGACAGAGGGGTCACATCTTCACTGACTACGTAACCCGAACGTCTGGCGTTATCGATGCAGTCGACTTTATTCTCGAAGCCTTCGGAATATGCAACAGATTGAGCTGAGGATGCCTTGCGCTTCCAGCGCCATTGTCCGTGGGAATCCAGATAAAACTTCCATCTGAATGTATTGGCCATATTCCTTCCTCTGCCTTTCTCAACGTGTCTACATTTGAATCGCGCTAGTAGACATTGGTCGGAACTACTTCTTTTTGCCGCCATGCTTAAGCTTCATTTTAGATGAATACGATTGTTCATCCCGCTTAATCTTGTTATTTTGTTGTGATACCGAGCCATACCCAGGCTTTACGGCCATAAAGAATACCTCCGGGTCGCAAAATATCATCCGGACTCACTTGGCGGCCGCATGTCCCACATATTATTTAATCGTTAGCGGGGGAGTGTTCTTATCAACTCTCTCATTGTCTCTCGTCTGAGGTGATGGGCTTTGTGCATCTTTTATTTTTCTGGCTCTGGCTTGTTGGCGGCTATTGAACTGATCAAGCGTTTTGCCACCCATAACAGCGTCACCCCCCTGCTGTACAGCAATTGTTTAACTATTGCTATTGGCGGTTACGACTGAAACAATCGCTGCAGTAGACAGGCCGGTCACCGCTGGGGCGGAAAGGCACCTGGGTTTCCTTGCCACACTCCGCGCAGGTAGCAGGATGCATTTCACGGCGCTGAAAGTTGCCGCCACCGCCGCCACCGCCGCCACCGCGGCTATACCCACCGCCACCTCCGCCGTTCTGTTGTTTGCGGGCTACCCGACACTCAGGGCAGCGGCCGGGTTCATTAGTAAAACCCTTTTCGGCAAAGAAATCTTGCTCTGAGGCACTGAAGGTAAATTCCTTATCGCAATCTCGGCAAGTCAGCGTTTTGTCCTGGCCCATAGTATTACCTCCCAGAAATAAGTTGTCATCTTTCCTTCACTGTCTATATTTTCAGCAATATTGACAGCAAAGATACCTTGCAGAAAATGGGCAAACCTACAATGAACCAAATCCACATTCGCTAAAACACGGACTACCCTGGCTTGCATTGCACCAGCTTGTGTGCTAGCATAAGTATTGTAGCCTGTGATGCACGTCATCTTTAATATGTCCAACCTACAAGATATTTAGGGAATTCGATGTTATGCGATTTGTCGCGACACCATTGAGTGGATGACAAGTGACCATACTAGGATGCCCACCTGCTGAGAGCGGGTATGGACATAGAAAGAAGCGACATTCTGGGCTTCCATGATTTCGTGTCTTTGAGGATTTACCTGATGGTAAGTCCTTTTTTTATATGCGTTGACTACCAGAACGCAAGTGGGGCTGTCAGCACATATATTGTACTGAAATCCTGCCGCTGCTATGGCAAAATTCAAGGGAGTGATCCGCTTGACCCAAGCCAGTGTAGACCGCTTTCGATCAAGAAAGCCTAATTTTTTGATCATCATGTCTGACGAAAACCGCTATCCGCCTGTCTATGAACACCCTGAAATCAAAAAGTGGCGCCAGCAGTTTTTACGAGCCCAGGAACTCCTGTCCAAAAACGGGATGAATTTTCACCGCCATCACACCGCAAGCACGGCCTGCTGTCCCAGTCGGGCCACCTTTTTTACCGGTCATTATCCTTCTCTTCACGGAGTCAGTCAGACGACCGGAGGCGCTAAAGGACCGTTTGACCCGGAAATGTTCTGGCTGGACCCCGCCATCGTACCAACCCTTGGCGACTATTTCCGGGCAGCAGGATACCGAACCTTCTACAAAGGAAAGTGGCACATTTCCCATGCCGACATTTCAATACCCGGCACTCACAACTCATATCCAAGTTATAACAAAGCAACCGGTTTCCCTAGCAGCGAAAAAGAACTGCTTTACCTCAACTCCGGCCGTCTGGATCAATTTGGGTTTGCCGGCTGGATTGGTCCTGAACCCCATGGGCCGGCCCCTCATAAATCAGGATCATCAGCCAGAATCGGAGTAAGCGGCCGGGATGAAATCTTCGCCGCTGATGTCGCTGCATTACTGGAAGCACTTGACACCGGGGAAAAAACTGCCGGGCCCGAAGGCGACTCCCCTCCCTGGCTTATTGTCGCTTCCTTCGTAAATCCGCATGATATCGTCCTATATGGTTCTCTAAGCCAAAAAATCCCTTTATTCAAGTTTGCAGTAGATGACACTATTCCGATCATCCCACCTCCGCCTACCTTTTGTGAATCCCTGGAAACTAAGCCGCGCTGCCAGCTCAGTTCCAGACTCACTTACGGCAAAGCCTTCCAGCCGTTAGTCGAGTCAACCTTCTATCGGCAGCTTTACTATCAATTGATCAAAAACGTCGATCAGGAAATTTTGCGCGTTTTCAACACCCTCCGCGAATCATCCTTCTATGAAAATACCATTGTCATTTTCACGTCTGACCATGGTGAACTCTTGGGGGCCCACGGCGGCCAGACGCAAAAATTTTATTGCGCCTATGAGGAAGCTATTCATGTCCCCCTTATCATCCATAACCCTGTTTTATTTGCAGAACCTGCATCAAGCAACTTACTGACAAGTCATGTTGATGTTTTACCTACCTTGCTGGGCCTTGCCGGGGTGAACGCCGAACAGCTTCAAGAAACGTTGCGTCTTGACCACACCGAAGTACATCCTTTTGTGGGTCGTGACCTGTCACCGCTGCTTTTGGATCAGAGCAGCCCGGCTCGGACCGACGAACCTTTATATTTCATGACTGATGATGATATTACAAGAGGCCTGGATCAGCACAACTTTCTGGGATGGCACTATAATTCCGTTGTCCAGCCCAATCATATCGAAACAGTAATTGCCAAAATCATCACGCCTGACGGCGACCAGCTCTGGAAGTACTCGCGATATTTTGACAGTCCCCAATTCTGGACGCAGCCTGGCGTAGAAGATCATGTTCCCTACGAATTCGGCTCACCTGAAAAAGTCGGAGTAGGAATAAAAAGCGCCCTATGCTCAACTACTGTCAAACAAGTCCCCATCCCCGACCAATATGAAATGTACAATCTTAGTCATGATCCTCTGGAAATTCACAACCTGGCCCATCCTTACTACAAGAACCCCCATTCGCTGATGATGCGGCAAAAGCTTGCCAACCTCCTCCGGCAGCAGCGCCGCCAAAAACGCCTGACACCAAGTAGCGGATCAACTCCAAAGGCACCATAAACTAATGACCCTTGCGGGATGATTCCTTCCGGTTGGGCCATACCATGTAGCCGAGCGTAATGGCAATGATACAGCCGATTGCAGTATCCAATAATCGCTCGAACAACAAGGAGCCGGTCACCGGCCGGCCCTGACTGATTACCAGGACAATGAGCGGAGTCATAATCATGGCATACATCGCATAGTTGCGATCTTTAAGAACTGGACGCAAGGCCGCCAGCATCCCAACAATCAGAACAACGCCCCAGTCCGGAGGCGTCCAGAGCAGTAGTAAACTTCCCAGCAGGACACCGGCAACAGTACCTGTCCCTCTTTGAACGATACGGCTGAATGCTGCGGCGAAACTGCGCTGCAGCACGATGGCAATGGTCAGAAAAACCCAATACGCCCTCTGCTTATGGAGAAGCATGGTGATGGCTGCTGCCGCCAGCATCGATAATGTAATCCGAAGCGTGTATTGCCAACCGGAAAAATGCGCCAGTGAACGTCCCCAACGCTTCAGCCGCTCTTTATGCGACATCAAAGCTGCTCCGGTAGCCTGCGGACAGCCACTAGGCGACGGCAGAAGGAGATTGACACTAAGCGCCACCACGATTCCCCATAGAGAGCCTGTCGCAAAAACAAGGGCCAACACGCCTGAGTGGGGATGACTGCCTTCCCCAACACTTGTCCCAATGATTGTGAGGATCATGAACCGGGCAGAGGCCTGGGCGGCAGGTCTACTCATCCCGCCCAGCAGTGCCGCTAAGCAGGCTGTGATGACAATGAACCCCCCTGTCCACCATCCGTGACCTCCCATCAGGCTGCCGGCAAAGACGGCTGCAGTCCCTACCAGCATGACCCCGGTCAGTTCCACCGCCTGTTGCCTCATCCTGCCGCCAGACTCTGCGCCGCCTACGACCATGGCGCCATAGGAAGCCAGCATTCCGAATCCCAGGTTCCCGAAGAAGACCCCCAAGGCAACCGGACCAACCATCCCCATCATACTGGCCATGATTTGCGAAGTATTCAGTGAAACGTCATTTGACCAACGCAGCATTTCGGCTAAACTCGACTTTATGCCGCCGCAGGCAGCATCTTCAGAAGTCTTTACTGCTGCTTTTGCGTCCTGTTCACCTGTCACCCTGTCTCACTCCTATAGACCTTAATGAGCGCTCCTTTAGCGGCGTCGAACCGAAGTCTTCCACTTCAGCGAAACCCAGTGCAAGTCCAGAATGTTCTGACCGTAGTTTCTTGTCGCATCCAGAATTTCAATGCCGACAACACGGCCGGCGACGTCCAGGTCCAAAATGAAGCCAGGTTCAACTTCCTGCTGACGGTGAACCTGGGTGCCTAAACCCAGGAAAAGATACAGGGCGTCGGCCTCTTTGTCATAGGTGCTTTTCATTCTTCGCACTCCTCCGCCTCGCGGTTTTGTTGGGCTTCATCTTATCTTGGCGGACCTCTCTGGTGGAACATTTTTGGTAATGAACCTGGCGTCCGACCTTTTCGGCCACCCGCAGCATGTCATTGTCGCATCAACGGTTGATATATCAACTATTAGGGCAACAAAAATCACCTTTCTTTGTCCGCTAATTTCAGGAGCAGTCTGTGTAATTCTTGCAATTCATCTTCATCAAGGTTTTGGGAGATCAGCCGATTGGTGCTCCGGGCTATGGGACGCAATTTGCTTTCAAGGCTTTTTCCTTTCTCAGTAAGGAAAATACGGTAACTCCTCCGGTCAAGTTCATCCTCGCAGCGTTGCAGCAACTCGTTCTTTTGCAAAATATCCAATATCCTGGTAATGCTGGCTTTATCCTTGTTCACTTTCGCCGCTATCTCGCTTTGCGAAATGCCTTCTTCCTGCCACAGACACTTTAGTACACTCCATTGTTCACTGGTAATATTGACTCCGCCTTCTTGAAAAGCATTGGTGAGCTCGGTTTTAATCCGCAGGGCCAATTGGCATATCAAAGAACTTGTCGACATTGCTTCAGCCATTTGCATCGTTTCCTTTACCTGATTTAGTTGATATGTCAATATTATCATAGTCATCTTTTTAAAGTCAATCTGCTTTACTTTAATCAGTGGTACGGTTGTTTCAGAAACTCAATGATCTTGCTGTTGATCATCTCGGCCTGCACAATTGTCAGATCGTGACCCGCCTGGGGAATAACCGCCGCTTCTATCCAGGGAGCCACTTTCCTAAGACGCTTCACGGCTTTTTGCGCCGAATACAGCCTCTCGTTTTCTCCGATTAAAACAAGCATGGGTGTGGTAAGGCTTCGTAATTCCTTGTCCGTCAAAACAGTCGGCCTGATCATACGGGGTAACGTAAAACACCGTTTACCCATTACGATAGAGTCGACTGCGTACTCCAGCATCTGGCCATCGTTATCCTTTTGCACCAAATCCGCAAACATCCAGCGAAAAAAGTTCCTGGTAAACCATCGATGCGGCAGGGCGCTGATGATTGCGCGGATAATTACCTCTAACCGTATCGGCAGCGCGACAGCGGCAGGCGCCAATAACACAACTTTATTCAGTCGGTCTGGAAAGCGCAGCGCGTATTGACTGATCAGCCAACCTCCGTAAGACAGGCCCACAAGATTGATATTGCCGCTAAGCCCAAGGGCACTGAGCAACTCATCCAGCCAGTTTGCAAGGTCCTCCGGATTCTTAATGGGTTTCGTGCATCGACTCTGTCCGCCGCCATAAAAGTCGTCCACCGCATAGGTTTTATAGTGTTCGGACAAAGCTTCGATATTAGGCACCCACATCAGCGAAGTACTGCCGGCTCCATGCAGCAATACCAGCGGGTCGGCACCGTCACATCCGCTAATCCGTACAAACGTCTGCCCGTAAGAGGTTGCCACCAGCCTCGACTGAGAAGCGACCGGCCACCGCTTTTCCCTTATAGCGTAGAACTTCAGATACTGCTCTTTGGCTTCCGCGGATTTATATGGATGGTACACCGGCACTTCCATGGATTACCCCCTTGTGGCGATCTGCTATACCTGCCCTGATTAGATGGCTCGCGCCAAGGTCATTCCCAGCCAGGTGGCGAAGAAACCAAAAATAAAGTTAGTCATGATGTTGTAAGCAGCCCACTGGAACTGAGCATCCTCCACCAGTTTCAGCGTCTCATAGCCAAAAGAGGAAAAAGTGGTCAGTCCGCCGACAAAGCCGACAGCCACCAACAGGCGCCAATAGGGGTTTGCTATTACCCGTTCGGTCACAAGCACCATGAAAGCCCCGATAATAAAACAGCCAACCACATTTACAATTAGCGTACCATAGGGGAAGTCACTGCCGTAACGTTCAGCCGCCCAAGTTGACACAACATACCGCGCCGCTGCTCCGATACTTCCTCCGATAGCAACTACCATTATCTTCAGCATGTATTGCACCTCATAAATTTGTGTTTATTTTCTTGGCGGCTTCGTGCCGTACTTAATGATCTCAATGTCGTCAATAGTCACCATACCCTCTTGGACCATTTCATCCAGGAAAGGCATCAGTTTGGCTATATACTCCTCGCTGTCGATAATTTCGATCAGGATAGGCAAATCACTGGACAGCTCGACTATTTTGGCGGTATGAATCCGGCTGTTGGCCCCATAGCCCATCAAGCCGCGAAATACCGTAGCCCCGGCCAAATCCAGCTCCTTTGCTTTTAACACAATAGAGTGATACAGTGACTTCCCCTTCCAATGGTCGGTTTCGCCGATATAAATTCTTAATCGTTTGGCTGAGCTGGCTATTTTGGGCATAGAAATACCTCCACATTTTATTATTACAGCACCGGTAACTTGCAGCATTCCCCCCTTACTGTAACCCTCCTCAGCGCAGACTATTTTACCACAAGCACCGGCGTTTTGGCGTAGGTGACGACTTTTTGCGCAACACTGCCGATAATAAGATTTTTAAAACCACCAATACCACGGGTTCCCATTACAACAAGGTCAAATCGCCGATCCTGGGCATGCCGGACAATACTTTCCGCCGGATGACCCCGAAGGATTTCCGACCGGATGCCAACCCCCAGTCTTTCCCCGTATTCCACAGCCTTATCCAAGAGGGGCCGGAAATGTTTCTCCCCGTCGGCATAGAATTCGTCAATCTCATCAATACTCGGACTGAATTCCGGGGGTTTTACGACAGCGGCCACAATAATGTCGCTCTTGTGCACCCCCGCCAGCATTACGGCCCATTCCAATGCCTTCTGGCTGCCTTGGGAACCATCATAAGCCACCATAATTTTTTTAACTTCCATGCTCCGCACCCCTCTCAACATTTATACTGCCTGTTGAAGTCACCAGTTCGTTTTCTTCCATCTGAAGAGGAAAGAACCATTTTTGAGCGATTACCGTTGGTATTACGGCACTCAAGATGACAGCGGCGATCAGCACGCTGTATTGACTACTGTCAATATGGTTATTGGATAGTCCATACAGCGCCGAAATACTGCCGAATGTCAGTCCGGTACTCATAAGCAGTGTTGTGTAAATTCCGGTACGGCGGTCATAGCGGAAAAATTTCGTTACAGGCAGGACCCCAATGAACTTCGCGGCTACTTTTACTACTAAAAAGATGATGATTGCCCCGGACATGGTGTACAGCGCGGAAATCGATACCAAGGCCCCGGCCTTGATGAAGTAAAACGGGGTGAATACAGCAAAGACGATCGCCCGCATTTTGTGCAGCGTCTCCCGGTAACGAATAAAGAAGCGGGCCATGGTCATGCCGATGATATAAGCAGGCAGCACCGCTTCGCTGCCGCTGATGACCGCCAGATAAGCCAGCGCCAGCAGCACAAGAAAGATAAACTTGATCTCCGGCTCGCTTACCCGGCCGCCGTACCATTGAAACATTTTGCTGGTGATAGGTGTGATGATAAAAATCGTTACAATAAGAACGGCAGTGAACCAGACAACCTTCATGGAAAAACCGGTAAACAAAATTCCCAGGGCCAAAACCGTACCAAGATCGGTTACAAAACAAGCCGCCAGGATGGCCTGGCCAAGCCGGCTTGAGGCTAAGCCTGTTTCAACCATGACAGCGTAAACTACCGCGACCGAGGTGGTCGACAGGGCAATACCGGCAATTTTCGAGGCGTTAACACTCCAGCCGAAGCCGTAATAGGCAAAAGCCATGCCTCCAAGGAAAGGAAGCAGGAACGAAAGAAATCCGATTGCCAGACTTTCTTTAAGATTTTCTTTCAAACTATCAGGGTTAATTTCGGCACCTGCCAAAAAGGTTAGAACAACTGCACCGAATCCGGCCAAAAAATTCACCCAGGGAGTAATTTCAATATGGATGGCATTTCCGCCGATAACGCCGACGGCAATCTCCATCAGGGCGACCGAAATCCCCAGCCTGATGGATAACATTGTAGCAACAAGCGCCAGAAATACCCATTGTGCCCCGATCGCGAAATTTTGTTCCATGAACACATTGCCCCCCTCACCAGGTCTATCTTCTCTCTAAATAAAACAAACTCCTACCAACAACTGTTGGTAGGAGTCATCACCGCAGGTCGCGGGGTTATGGCGAACTCCATCGCCTCAAGCATAAAATTATGTCTAAATTATACCAGCAGCCGCTCCCCACCGTCAATGTTTTTAGCAAGAGGTCAACTATCGTATGTCCGTGACGGCACAGACAAGTGAGGTATTCTTGAAATTATTCGAATAACTCTTTTACGTTCTTTAACTCTTGACGAATGCCAATGCCTTGCGGACAATGACTTTCGCATTTGCCGCATTCCACGCATTTGGATGCCGGAGCCGCAAGCTTCGAGAAGATTTCATATCTTTGCTTTGGCTCCGGAGTCCCGCCAAAAACCCAATAGTCATTATACGTTGAAAAACAACCAGGAATATTGATTCCAGCAGGACAAGGCATGCAGTACGCACAAGCCGTACAATTCACTTTTATTCTTTCTTTGAAAATCGTCTTGATTTCATCAATGATTTGCGCTTCTTTTGCTGTGAATGAATTGGCCTTTGCTTCTTGGGCCACCTTGATATTTTCTGCAACCTGATCCATAGTGGTCATACCACTTAGTACAACCGATACTTCCGGATGATTCCATATCCATCTGAGAGCCCACTCTGCCGGGGTTCTCTTCACCTGCGCCTGATCAGCAGCAGCTTTTGCCTCCAGTGGCAGATTGACCAGATTGCCGCCTCGCAGCGGTTCCATAATGGCGATACCCAAATCTTTTTTGGCTGCATACTCCAGGCCTTCTTTCCCGGCCTGATAATTTTCGTCCAAATAATTATACTGAATCTGGCAGAATGACCAATCATAATAATCTACGATTTCCTTGAATAGCCCGACCTGATCATGAAAAGAGAATCCGGCATATTTGATTCTTCCATCAGCAATTGCCTGATCTAAAAACTCGCTGATGCCAGCTTCTTTTAATACAGGCCAAGAATCGGCATTCAGCGCATGCACTAAATAGAAATCGATGGAATCAGTCTGGAGACGTTCCAATTGCTCCTGCAAGTACTTTTCCATATCTGCTCTGGTTTTGATCAACCAGCTGGGAAGCTTCGTGGCTAATTTTACCTGCTCCCGGTATCCGTCCTTTAGGGCTTTGGCCACAAAAGGCTCACTTGCTCCACCGGTTGCAAAACCGGTACCGTGATAAGGATAAGCAGTATCCACGTAATTTACGCCTGAATCAATGGCATACCGAATCATGCTTATCGCTTTGTCGGCATCAATATTAGTTGGATCGTTGCCAATAACCGGCAGTCTCATACAGCCAAATCCCAAAACAGAGACCATTTCATTTGTTTTGCCAAACCTTCTGTACAGCAAGATAAATCCTCCCCTTTTTTGAGTACTCCGCGCCTTGCGAGCACTCCCTCTATTTTTGTTTCCCCCCGCGAGAAACCATTCCTGACTTTCACACTACTGCCACTGGTTTTGCAGGCAGCGCTCTTTTTCACATTTCGCCACCAGTATGATACTGATTATTGGCATCAATGATTTCCTTTAAGGTTACATTCCGATTTATGAATCTGGCTTGGCTTCGCTCATATTTCAAATGAATCGCATTTTGCGGGCAATGATGGATACAGGCGTAGCATCCTTCACATTGATGCAAGTATTCCGGCGCTCTGCCAACTTTGATGTTACTTTTGGGACAGACCGCCTCACATACTTTGCAGCCGTTACAACTGTTTTGCACAATAAACCGCTTATCCCCGGCATCATAGTGTATTTGGGCGGTGATGTCATGGACAGGTTTAGAGAAAACATCAGATACAAGGCCTTTTCTTGTCTGCCTTTTTTGCCTTCCCGCAACATCACCTATGATTTGGTCCAGCTTTGCTTCAATCATTTTTGCGCTTTCTTTGTTTAGCTGGTCTTCTATGTTAAACAAAGGCAGAAAATTATCAACCATCAGTATTTCATTGGTATAATCGAACTGAATGCCGGCTTCACGCCCAACCTCCTCCAGGTGTCTCAGCCCGGATGCCGCCATATTGCCATAAGTCATCACTGCAAAGAAGTATTCAGCCCTAAATTGCGCCTGTTGGATAAAGTCGGTTACGATCCTTGGGACTCCGAAGGCATAACAGGGAAATACAAACCCAATGGCTTCATCTTCAAATTCAGGTGTTCCTTCCTTTAGCATCTGCGGAATGGAGCATACCTCTCCCCCGATTTTTTTCGCAACATACAAGCTGTTTCCTGTAGCTGTAAAATAAAAAGTTTTCACCGTCAGTTCTCCTTTGAAAATGGTTAAGTACGAATATGATGCGTCTTATAACTTCGGCATTCCGCCGCGATCACCCAACCCTCATACACGATACTATCAAATTTTTATAACTATCAAAATGTATCGCAAAAAATCAGCCGGCCATCATCCCCAGAGTGCCGAAGGCAAAAGGCAAATCATTGCGGCGAGTGCTGCACAGCCAGCAAGTTACTAACTTCAGCAACCAGTTTTTCATTGATCCGGCAGATCAAGAATTTTCCCTTTTTTTCAGTGATAATTAAATCGGCGTTCGCCAATTCTTTTATATGATGGGAAATGGTTGGAGCACCAATATTGAGGCAGCTAATAATATCGGCAACAGAGCATGAACATTCACTGCCGGTTTCAAAGCTGGCTTCGTGGGCTTCGGCGATCTTTAGATACAACTCTAAGCGATTGGGGTTAGAAAGAGCCTTGAAGATCTTTGCCATTTTTTTCGTATCCATGTTTGCAAACCCCTTAGCTAACCATTTTTATAATTCGATAAGTATCAAATTGATTTTAGCCTATCCTGATGCTCTTGTCAATACAATTGACAAGAGCGCCATATACTGCGAACCTACTCTTACGACTCAGCAGCGCCATTTTCATATTTTACTAGATTCCGCTGCAGATTGACCAGGAAATCTTGGATATTGGTTACTATTGACGTCACCTCCAGCGTACCCCGGTCTCTCAGCTTGTTAACAGCGAATTCCGAGACATCGACACTAAAGATGGATACCGGCCTGACAGTATTGCCAACCACCTGATAAGCGGGAGTCATATTCCCGGCGGCAATGGAATGAAGCTGGGTAGCCAGACACAACACGGTTGTCGCTTTCTTCGTGTGCAGCCGCATCGCATCCTGGGCGTTGTAAACATCGGCAATCACCCCCGGCAGCGGCCCGTCATCCCGGATTGACCCCGCTAAAACCAGCGGGACTTTATGTTTGACACAGGCGCATACCACACTTTCATCAGAGGCCAGCGTGGTAATAAATTGGTCCAACGACGCAAATCTTCGCGCTTTATTGATAATATCCAGATGATGATAATGTCCGTCAGGAATGCTTTCCTGGGTATAGATATCCTGGCCAAGCGCCGTTTTAAACGCCGCACCTTCCAAATCATGCGCAGCCAGCGCGTTGCCGGCCAAAATGGCATGAACATAACCATTTTCGATCAAAGAAATCATCGCTCTTTTGGAATCAGAGTCAAACACCACCGCCGGGCCTAACACCCAGATAATGTACCCATTGGTTTTTTCGAACCGCAACAAGTCATACAATCGGTCATAATCCCTGGAATAGGAAGTTTCCCGCGACCTCCCGGTGCGAAACGCGAAGGTGTCGGCTGCAACCGAATCGTCCCGGAATCCTTTGGTGTGAATATAAATTCCTTCGCTGCCGTCTTCGGTTCTTCCCAGAATGACCTGATCGCCAACCTCCAGACGCCTGAGCTCTTTTGCTTCCAGTTGTTCATCACCGGCGAGAACCACGACGCAATCCATCCGGCTTTGGCGCAGGAGATACCACTCGCCATTCACTTTGTAGTACTCCGGGAAGATGGTAGTGGCGTGGAAATTATCGGGAGCGACCCCCTGCTTTTCTACCGGCTGGACAGCGGCATCAGGGTAATCTATAAACTGCGCAGTCTGAAAATCGGGTTCTTTATAGGTTGGCAATTTGAAGCTCATCTTTTGCTTCCTCCTCTAGTTTCCTCAATTCTTCTCCTGTTTCACCAGGAGATTTTCGATTGTCTTATACAATATCATCGGCATCGCATCAAAAGAATACGCGGTGCAGACTCGCTCAGACAGCTTATGGGCATCTTTGCCGTACGGGCCGATATTGACCACCGGCATACTGATGGATTGAATCGCTTGTACCGGCAGCGTATACTGCCTGGTCCAGGCGGGCATGTTTTCGGTCAACTTGGCGATGCTGTCGGCGTTGGCGATGCTGCAATAACTCAGATCAGAGATATAAGGGTAGAACTTCCTTGTAACAATATTGTAGTCGCAGGCGGCTTGAGCAGCGCTCACCGCCTTGTTCACGGCCGCCAACAGCGTTTTCCCGTTGTCATCGTCATCTTTGACATAAATGTGCGGATAATAGGGCGGAGCAAAGTAGACGATTATTTTCGAATTCTTATCAGAATAGTGTTTGTGAACTTCCTGCACAATGGCGAAGGAAAACTCGCGATCATCCACTTTCTTGTCCCGCAGTTTCCGGGTGGCCTGTTCGATGATGACATCGATTTCCTCGCCCATCTCGGCCTTCACTTTATAATACATTTCTTCGTAGGTCAGGACGTTGACTTCCCACGGCAGCTTTTGATGCGGAATCTGGCTCAAAGAACAAAATTTTTCGTATTCCTCATTCAGTCTTTTGATGACGTTTTCAAAAGAAGATATCGCCTTAGCCTTGCATTTGGCCAAAACTTCATCCGGCTGACTGACATGGGTCGCATAATTGAAGTACAGGTTTACAGCATTGGCAGTCTGTACCGAGTATTCGGTTTTCACGTCTCGCTGATATAGGCTGATCGGCGGCAAGGTCACTTCACCGTCGGCAATATCGCAAAGATCGGTACTCAAATCCATCTGGAACAAAACCTCGGACGCCAGCAAGTTAGCGTCAAGACCGTTAAATGCTTCACCTACATGGGTCTCTTCCCCATACAGATAAAAACATGGCAGCAGTTTTCCTGTTGTCCCGATGTAAACATAGCGGTTATCGTCACCTGGGTACCGCAAAGTCGTATAGTCGGTGTCAATGGCTCCAATAAACTCCCAGCCTTTTTCACTGGTCATTTCCGCCAAGTCCTGGACCGCCGAAAGCATTCCCGCCGAATTGCCCTCCTCATCAGGGACCCCGATAAAGACCAGGTTCCCCTCCAGTTGCTCGGCTTTCTGGGAGTATTCCTCCACCATCACCATCAGTGCGGCCACTCCGGTCTTCATGTCCAAGATACCCCTGCCGACAATCCATTCCGCTGAAGCTATTTCGGCCAGAGTTTCCTCGCTGAATTTTACGGTTGGCAGCTTTTCCTTCAAAGCCTCGGGGCTTGTGGCATACGCCCGGAGTTCGGCGTAGTCGTCAATGCCCACAGTATCAATATGCCCCAGACACAAAAGGCACTTTGACGCTGCGGTCTTTTTACCCTGAACGACTGCCAGCACATTCTTCCGGCCCAGTTGATCGCCTTTTATCGGCAGCAGCTGCAGCTGCTCAGGATGAGACTGAAAGTAGTCCAGCTGCCCTAAATAATCATAAATTCTTTCGGCTATCTCAACTTCACCGGCAGTCCCCACAACACTCGGTATTTTTGTCAGTTCGATAGCAATAGTTTTGATTCTCTCGCCCAGTTCAAGCATACTGCCCACTCCTATTTGAAGATTTTCTGTTGGCTGATAATCCAGTTATTAGCAAAGC
>Ga0316231_1003076_pt1 | contig 15088 bp, 8 predicted proteins | sample TBH18027metaG_FD_206002 | JGI IMG/M metagenome (GOLD analysis project Ga0316231, IMG submission 206002) | Freshwater microbial communities from Trout Bog Lake, Wisconsin, USA - TBH18027 | ecosystem: Environmental > Aquatic > Freshwater > Lake > Hypolimnion/Profundal zone | place: USA: Wisconsin...
GCAACAGCACGGTCGATTTTATTAACAATCTCTCCGGCGGCACGATCACCGGCGGGAATATGGGCATCCAGGTTCTCAGCAGTACGCTCACCGGCGGGATTAGCAACAGCGGGTTGATTACTGATATCGGCGGGGGATCAGGTCCGGTTCATGCGATTGGCATTACCAACAGTACCGTTTCAGGCGGCATTAACAATAGTGTCTCCGGCATAATTGCAGGCGTTCAGTACGGCATACACATGTCAGGCAGTACGCTCACCGGCGGCATCAACAATAGTGGCCTGATTTCCGGTGCAACCGCTTCAGGCATCGCGCTTGTGGCTGGCAGTACGGCAGATTTCATCAACAACCTGTCAGGCGGCACGATATCGGGCGTTCATTACGGTATTGAAATTAATCAGAGCAGCGTGACCGGCAGCATTAACAACAGCGGCTTGATACAGGCTAACAGGGCAGGCATTGGCGCTTACGGCGGTCATATCGGCAGTATTGTCAATAGCGCAACGGGTACGATCTCGGGTAATACGGGCATCATCACCAGCAACAGCACGGTAACCGGCAGGATTGCCAACAGCGGTAAAATTAGCGGAACCGCTATCGGTATAAATGTTTACAGCACGCAGGTGATAAACGGGATTAGCAACAGCGGCAGTATTGCAGGTGGTTTTACCGGTATCAGCGTGGTTAACAATAGTACCATCAGCGGCGGCATCAGCAATGCCGGCACGGTAGCGGGTGGCACTTACGGTGTGGAAATCAAGCACAGTACCCTGGATTCCCTGTCTAACAGCAGCTTGATTACCGGCACCATTGCCGGCGTATTGCTGGCTGATGGTGCGCAGGTGACAACGGGTATTACCAATACCGGTACGATTGCGGATATTCCGGGTTACACGCATTCCGGCATCATCGTCGATAACAGCACGGTCGCCGGCGGGATTGCCAATCTGGGAACGAATAGTCTGATTAGCGGTACGACGGGTATTTTTGCTGAGCAAGCTAGTCAGATCGACTATGTTAAGAACCAAGGCACGATTGCGGGTGTCAGTTCCGGCCTTAAGATTAAGAGCAGTACCATCTCAAGTGGCGTTACCAACAGCGGTCTGATTTCCGGTAATATCGGCGTCAAAATCGGTAATCTGGGTACTATCGCAGGCGGGATCAGCAACACCGGCGCGATCAGCGGCGCTGCAACAGGCATGCAGATCGGCGGCTCGGTTGCCGGTGGTATCGTGTATGGTGGTATCACCAACAGCGGTCTGATTTCGGGTACGACAACCAGCGGTATTGATGTCGGAAATTATGGCACGGTCTATGGTGGCATTAACAACAGAAGTACCATAGCCGGCGGTTCGCAAGGTATTCATATAGGCGGTTCGACAGCCGCTGGCACCATCAATGGCGGTATAGTCAACAGCGGTCTGATTACCGGCGACATGGAAGGAATTCATGTTGGCGGCTCAGCAGCAGGCTATATCACCGGTGGTATTGAAAACAGTGGCACGATAGCCGGCACGTTCGCCGGGGTGCTGGTTGGCAGTAACTCGGCAGCAAGTCAGGTGACTGGCGGCATCAGCAACAATGGCAAGATTGCAGGCTCATTCGTTGGCCTTTTTGTTGAGAACGGCAGTACGGTTGATACTATCAACAACCTGTCTAACGGTACGATTTCCGGGCAATACGGCATCGTTAATGCGAACGACAGCACAGTGAGCGCAGGTATCACCAATAGCGGCAAAATTACGGGCACAGGAACGGGCTTACTGGTTGTAAAGATGAGTACGGTATCCGGCGGCATCACCAGCAGCGGTCTGATTACGGGCACGGTTCACGGTATCTATGTTGATGCGACCAGTCAGGTGAGCGGTGCGGACGGTCTTTTGATCAATAGTGGCGGTTCAGTGTCTGGTGGTATCAGTAGTGCCGGCAGCATTACAGGCACGATGGCCGGCATTGCGCTGAATCACGGTGTCGTAGCGGGCGGGATTGCAAACAGTGGCACAATCACCGGCGGCAGCATGGGAGTCGATATCTATGCCAGTACCCTGGGCGGCGGGATTAACAATAGCGGTCTGATCACCGACACCGTTAATGCCGAGCATGCAATCGGCCTCACCAGCAGCACGGTGACAGGTGATATTGTCAATCAAACTGGCGGCACGATTGCAGGTGTTCAGTATGGTATCTATGCTGACAATAGTTCGATTTCCGGCAGTATCAGTAATGCCGGCTTAATCTCGGGTGTTGGCAGTGATGCTATTTATCTGGGTAATCATACCCTGCTGGATGGCATCAGCAATAATGCCGGCAAGACGATCTCAGGCGGCAGGTCAGGTGTTGCGGTTGATTACAGTACAATCTCAGGTGGCATTGCCAACAGCGGGTTGATACACGGCGGCAGTGGCGCAGGTATCGCAGCTTACGGCGGTCATATCAGCAGTATCAGCAACAGCGGAACAGTCTTGGGTGGCTATACCGGCATCGGCTTGCACGGCAGCGCAGTAACCGGCGGGATTGCCAACAGCGGCCTGATTTCAGGCGGCACTATCGGTCTTAGTGCGACCAGCAACAGCAACATCGCCGGTGGTATTACGAATAATTCAGGCGGCATCCTAACCGGTACTCAGCTGGGCATTGACGTTCTCAACAGTACGCTTGCCGGGGGCATCAACAACCTGTCAGGCGGCACGATTAGCGGCGGGCAGATGGGCATCCAGCTTGCCGGCAGTACGATCAGAGGCGGCATTAACAACAGCGGACTGATCAGTGATGTCGGCGGAGTATTGCCTACACACGCGATTGGTATCACCAACAGTACTGTATCAGGTGGCATCAACAATAGTGTCTCCGGCATAATTGCAGGCGTGCAGTATGGTCTGGCCATGTCGGGCAGTAATTTGTCTGACGGTATTGTCAACAGCGGTCTGATTACCGGTACCTTTGCAGGCATCCTGCTGGCTAACCATACGCTGGTCAATGGCGGTATTACCAACACCGGCACGATTGCGGATGCTCCGGGTTATGCGCATTCCGGCATTATCGTCGATGCAAGTACGGTTGCAGGCGGCATCTCCAATCTGGGTGCTGCCAGTCAGATCACGGGGAGTAATGGTATTTCTGTTCAGAACAGCGGTCAGATTGATTTTATCAACAATGCCGGGACGATTTCGGGTGCTGTAACCGGTATTTCGATGAGGACTGGCACCGTAACCGGTAGTATCGTCAACAGCGGTGTGATAACGGCCAGCTCAGTCGGCGGTTATTCGATCAATGCGAATGCGGCCAGCGCAATCGGTTCCATCAGTAACTCCGGAACCTTGTCAGGTAATATCTTTGTGGGTAGTGCCGGCACTACGGTGACCAACAGCGGCTTGCTGGATCTGACGCATGGCGGTCAGGCCACGGTTGCAGGTTCGCTCAATACAGGTGCTATCGCCGGCAATTACACGCAAACCGGTACCGGTCAGTTGACGATTGCAGCCGTTGGTAGCAGTTCCGTTGCAGGTGCGGGCTATAGTCAGCTTGTGGTAGGGGGAACCGCCAATATCGCGGGCACAATCAATGTGAATGTCAATCCTGCGGGGCTGTCACCGACCTCGGTATTGTATGGCGTGATTCAGTCTTCTACCCTGGTTCTTAACCCCACTAAGGTGACGGAAACCAACCCGACATACAACTATATCGTGGTGCGTGATGGTCAGAACGTTGATCTGGATGTGACGATCCCTTATACACCGACGCAAAGTGTCCAGGCTAATGGTAATAATCCGGGTGCCGGGGCAGCCGCTGTGTTCACAGGATTCTTTGATAACGGATATACCTGTAGCGGTAGTATTTGCGGTGGCATGGGGGCTGTCATTCAGGCGCTGGGTAACTCGGCTGATACTGCGCAGATGTCCAACAGTATCTCGCAAACCCTGCCTTTGCTTACGGGTGGCGAGTCGCTGGCGCTTCTCGGTGCGATGGATAGCATCAATCATATCGTCCAGTCGCGTCAGGAAGGTCAGCAGGGTCGTTCTTCCGGTGACGAGTTCTACGGTAACAAGCAGTTCTGGCTCAAACCGTTCGGCGGCGTGGAGAACCAGGATGATCGCGGCGCAGTGAGCGGTTACAACGCACACAACTACGGGATGGTGATCGGTGCGGATGGCGAGTTGGGTAGTGCTGATCGTCTGGGTGCTGCATTTGCGATGGCCAATACCAACATCTCCGGTAATTCAAGCAACGCGCCGCAAAGTTCTAGCGTGTCGACTTACCAGTTCGTGTTGTACGGCAGTCATAGTCTGAATGCGGATACCGATATCAACTACCAGGCGGATATCGGCAGTAATACCAATAAGGGAACGCGTAACATTCCCTTCATGGGCACGACGGCGCAGTCGAATTACAACAGTCTGAGTGCGCATATCGGAGCAGGGGTAGCGCATACCATACCGTTGAATGAGAGGACCAGTTTCACACCGTCAGTTCGTGCGGACTACAGCACGATCCGTAGTGATGCGTACACTGAAACCGGTGCTAATGCGCTTAATCTGATCGTAGACAGCAATACGGTTAGCGAGTTGATTCTGTCGGCTGATGGCAAGTTTACGCACAGTCTGGAAGACAACACGCAACTGATTGCCAATATTGGTGTGGGTTACAACACAATGGCCAAACAGGCGTCCATCACCTCGGCCTTTGCAGGTGATTCCACTGCCAGTTTCGTGACTAACGGGCTCAATCCTAGTGCGTGGATGGGTCACGCGGGCGTGGGTGTGGTGCGTAAGCTCGAAAGTGGTGCTGAGTTGACCGCGCGTTATGATCTGAATGCGAACGACACCGGTTACACCGGCCAGTCCGTATCAGTCAAGGCACGCTGGGCGTTCTAAACTAAGGTCAGGTTCAAGGAGCAAGGTACAAGAAATTTTGTGCTTTGTGTCTTTAACCCGGCTTTAAATGTGTGAATAAAAAACCCGGACTAGTCCGGGTTTTTTATTCTGCTGCAATAGAGGGGATTTTTATGAACAAAAAATTGATCATTCCAATATCTGAAGTCGAAGCCGTTGCGGAAATGGTTTATGTGGGCGATCACGTACGTCCGTCGAGTACTACTTCGGTTTACCTGCTTGATTCAAACACGCTGGCTTGCTGTCATTTTGACGGCTGTAAAATAATATTGCTGCGTTTTGATATCAATGCCGGTGCGTACCGCTTTTTACAATGCAGCGACACCACCTTTAATCAGAAAAAGGTCCAAACGGATTTGATGTCAGGAGATGGTAACGGTAATCTGGTTGTATCGAATGGTCATCAACAAACTTGTACACTTTACCGTTACGAGAATGAAAAAATCAAATTTTTGAGGGATTTAAACTCAAAAATCGGCAACTTCGTACATGGTGTAAAGTTTTATACGCCGGACATTGTCGCGATGACTTCACGATATGAAAGTGGTGGTGTATATTTTATCGATAGCAAAACTGGTAGGATTTTATACAAACTTCAGACCCCGGGCGTAAGTGTTCAAGATATCTGTTTTTTATCAGAAAACTGTATGGCTATCCTGTACACGCTGGGTTCGCCCACGTTTGTTGCAAGCAATATATACTCTTCTGTTCTGCAAATAGTAAACTTTGGAATGGGTAAGCCGGGCGCACAGATAGTTAAAGAAAAGTTATTTAAGGATGCACACCTCGACAGTATAATTCTGTACGAAAATCGACTATATTTCACGGATCAATATAACAATAAAGTTATTGTCGCTGATCCGGAAAGTCTGAATATTTTCGACGAAATCGGTGGTTATGGTTTTCCGCATGGTATTGATGTGAATTATGGCATATTGGCTGTGACGAATTATGGCAGCAATACGGTTGAACTAAGACTGCTTGATGACTAGAACTCAAATCGGGCAGAGTTTCATGTTTTTTTGCAAAAACTACACATTTTATACATCCTGATTTATCTTGAGATAAGGACAGCTTTCCTGAGCGTGCCCGGATGATAAATCGTCTATGGCCCTTCGATTTGATCAGCATAGGCCAGACAAATATATGGTGTGCAAAACAGAGGTAGAAATGTCCCCGTCGGTATGGTAGCCAATCCGGTGCAGCGACTAGCGAGGGACCGTTGATATTCGAACCGTAACTCCCTTTAGCATGTCAGGCGTAATGAAGGGCTTTTGCGTCAATCGGCAAACAGTTGTAAGGTACGTGTTATTCAGATTGGATTGAATCATGAATTGTAAAAACGCTAGCAGTTAGCTTGGAAAATTGCGGATTTGATCAATGATGATTTGTCAGCAAGTTCAGCTCGGCTGACTGATGACAGGATGCCTATAGCCGGCGAACTTAGTTTAGGGAATTCGATTTCAGGTATTTTCATTCTAATAAATGGACATAATTTATCCCATCCATCGCCGGTTGATATATCCATCACCAATAACTCATCCGGTCTGTTTTTGAAATATTTTTTAACCGCTTCATTGTGTTCGTTAAAAACACGTATATATCTTTCCTGATGGAAATTCGCCATTCCATAGGTAGCCAGTCTTACCATGTCCCGCAGTTGTGTCTGCTGAGAAGGGGGCGGCCAACTCGCAAAAAATTTTTCTATGCTTGCGGCCCATTGATTTTCGTTGCGCATAGTCAGAATGAAACGTGAACCCGGATAGGCTTTATCCAGTTCGCGAAAATAGACTGAGGTGGGAAGGTCAAGACAGGCATCATATTCGGCCAAAGGGTCATGTTGGGAAAAGTCACCTCCAAGCCAGTAAGAGGCTGCATGCAGCGGATAATGAATGGATGCCTTTTTCAGCTGTAACAGCGCCATATGCAGACTGGTCGTGCCGGTTCTGGATAAACCTATGCCAAATATTTTTCCGGATTCCATGAAAATTAATTCCGTATAAAAGTGCTACCATTATAGCCAGAAAATATTGAGGTTGTTGTGGTTTATAAAAATTGGCGCATTTAAAAAATTATCGTATATTCCGGCATATTGTATTAATATAGTCGCTATAATTTGGTCTGGCTTTTGCAGAATGCAGTTTAGCAAATACACATGGAAAGTAATTTTTATAACGGTTTGTACGGGTTGATCAGAGGTATTTTTTCAGCAAACCAATTAACTAAGGTTATCCTCATATATGTATCATTCCCAGAAGCGTGTCTTAGTAACCGGTGGCGCCGGTTTTTTAGGTTCTCATCTTTGTGAACGACTGGTTGGGCAGGGTTGCGACGTGGTTTGCGTTGACAACTTCTATACCGGTACCAAATCGAATATAGCGCATTTGTTGCTGCATCCTAATTTTGAGCTGATCAGGCATGACGTGACTTTCCCTCTGTATATCGAAGTGGATGAAATTTATAATCTTGCCTGTCCTGCCTCGCCGGTTCATTACCAGCATGATCCGGTGCAGACCACGAAAACCAGCGTGCATGGCGCGATCAATATGCTGGGACTGGCCAAGCGGGTGAAAGCTAAAATTTTTCAGGCGTCGACCAGCGAGGTTTACGGTGATCCGAAGGTGCATCCACAACGTGAAGATTACTGGGGGCATGTCAACCCGATCGGTCCCCGTTCCTGCTATGACGAGGGTAAACGTTGCGCCGAGACCTTGTTCTTTGACTACCACCGGCAGCATAGACTGGCTATCAAGGTGGCGCGTATTTTCAATACCTACGGGCCGCGCATGCATCCCAATGACGGGCGGGTAGTGTCGAATTTTATCGTTCAAGCACTTAAAAATCAGCCAATCACCATTTACGGCGATGGCTCGCAAAGCAGATCATTTTGCTACGTGGATGAAATGATAGACGCATTTATAAGATTGATGGATACCCCAAGCGAAGTGACAGGTCCTGTTAATCTGGGTAATCCGGTCGAATTCAGTATGCGTGAACTGGCAGAAAAAATCATTACACTGACAAACTCGAATTCTGTCATTACTTATCATCCGTTACCAAGTGACGATCCACGCCAACGTCAGCCTGATATCAGCCTGGCCAGAAAATTAATTGACTGGGAGCCGCATGTTGCGCTGAACGAAGGTCTGATTAAAACGATTGCTTATTTCGATTTGCTTCCCCGGGCGAAATACTAGATATTTGCCAGTTGGCTTTGATCAGAATGAAAGTATAACAATGCAATATGCTCTTAAATCTGACAGCTTGCCACGGCGAGCGAATGAATTTTTTGATGTAGATTACAATACGTCATCTGTAGCCAATGCATATCTGATTGATCCCGGACTCGCTCATTATCGCGGGCATCACTACACGCTTGATGTTGCACTGCGTAATGCATCAGCTACAGTTTACAGCAGTGTCAATGTATTGTGCCATGCAAGTTTTCCTGTTCAAACGGGCTTCATCCCCTGTTTCAGAGCGAGTATCTACCAATATACAGCACAGACTGTTGAAGAAGTGAATCAGGTTTGTGAGGCGCATGCTCAGGTCATGTTTGAGGACTTAAGCATGGCATTAAATAGCCGAATCCGAAAAAATGATGCGATATTAATCCCGTCCTGCAATATTACCTTGTTGATTGGTTTACGCCGTTGGCTGGAGAGCTTGCCTGTATATTGCCGCCCAATGAAATTGCAGCTACATTTTCATGCATTGGCTACCCATGAAATTTATAGCGTTCCCGCTCAGGCAAGACTAAACCTGCTATTTGAAGCAGAAGCAATGCGTATAAATCAATGTTTCGATGTCAGGTGGAGTACGGATAGCCGACGATTGGCTGATGCCTATACTATTTTATGCCGTTTTCAGTTCCTTGCATTGAAATCTCCTCATGCGGTGCCGTCCGAAAAAACACGAGTGCATCGTCAGGATGGGAGGATAAGATTACTGGTGATCGGTGAACTGAGACCTGAAAAGGGCATTGAATTGATACTCAAGGCGTTGCCAGGCGTGCTTTCTAACACAAAGTACTGCGATTTCAGATTTGTTGTGCCATCGTTGCAGAAAAATGTACATTCCTATCTGTTAAATCAGCCCGTTGGCAGAGTTTCGCTGCGCATTGAAGATGAACTTTCCTATACTGAATATTGTGATGAAATTACTTATGCAGACTACGTGCTCTGTGTTTATGATCCGGAGCAATATCATTTCAGGTCATCGGGTGTGGTAGTCGAGGCGGTCTTGTTGAATGTGCCTGTGGTGATTAGTCGTGGTATGGCTGTTGAAGATGATATCCTCGATAGGGAAAATATATTTATTTTGCCGGATCAACAACCGCCATCATTGGAAAGATTGTGCATTACCTTCGATAAAAAATTTGACCTTCAGGTGAGAAATACAATGCAAACTGTACAATCTGTTCTACCACTATCTGCTGTGAATTTATCGCCGGGCTGGCATATCTATGGCAGCGATATAAATTTGCAAACTCCTTTTGATGTTGCGGTAGTGATGCCGACGATAGGGCGGGAGAGCGTACTTGCGGCGGTCAGTTCCGTCTACGCGCAGGAAAATGTCGGACGCATACAGTTACTGATCGGGGTTGATGCGCCGCTTGACGAATTTACCCGTCTGCAGGAATTGCTCGCGGCTGCACCTGCCCATGTAACACCGTGCCTTTTTTATCCGGGTTATTCTACCTCTGTGCGTCATGGTGGCTTACACCCGGCACGAGACGGGGGGGCGCTGCGTACCACCCTGAGTTATCTTGCCAATGCGCGTTACATCGCCTATCTGGATGATGACAACTGGTGGGCACCGCTACATTTGCGTAGCATGCTGGATGCAATTGATGGTCACGAGTGGGTTTTTGCTTTGCGCTGGTTTGTTCATCCGGATTCGCGTCAACCGGTATGTATAGATGACTGGGAGTCAGTCGGTCCCGGACGCGGTAACTTTGTTGCCAGTTTTGGCGGCTGGGTTGATCCAAATTGTCTGATGATAGACAAGTTGGCGTGTGAGCCGGTATTACGCTGGTGGAGTATTCCGTTACCCGGCGATCCGGTTGGCATGAGTGCCGACCGGCACATCTACGACTGGTTGCAGAAAAAAAATGTGCCAGGGGAAAGTAATCTGGCCAGTGTGTACTACACTATGCAGCCGACAGATGCGATACATGCCAGTCGGTTAATTCGCATGGGTACTCGTTATATTGAAGCTGGTGAGTTGGCTAAACAGTCGCCACCCCGGTTGACTGCGATTACAACCTGCAAGGGGCGTTTGCAACATATTAAACAAACGCTACCGTTGTTGGTGAATCAGCCCGGGATAGCGGTGGTTGTTGTGGATTACGGTTGCACTCAGGGAACTGCTGCCTGGGTCAGAGAAAACCATCCTGAAGTCAGTGTGATTGAAGTCACGGATGATCCGGAATTTAACCTTGCTCGTGCCAGAAACCTGGGCGCTAATGCGGCCAGTACGCCTTGGTTGCTGTTCATTGATGCCGATGTGAAGGTTGCTGATTTGAAAGGCTGGGAGCAGCATGGGCTTAGAGCGGATGGTTTTTATATTACCCGTGCTTATGGCACGGATCTGACTGGTTCATTTTTCTGCACCCGTCAAATGTACGAAAAAGCTGGCGGTTACGATGAGGCTATCCGTGGCTGGGGCGGAGAAGACGATGATATGTATTACCGGCTGGCCAAGGCCGGGTATCAGCAGCGTATTTATCCGGATGATCTGTTTGCGTCGATAGCTCATAGCGAGGGCGAACGATTTGCCTTTTATCCTGACAGCAGTAAACAGAAGCAGTGGATGATCAATCAATGGTACCGCTGCATGAAATACGATTTGATAACAACCTGGGGCAGGGAATTGTCTCTGGAAGAGCGTCTTTCCATCAGGGCACTGGCGAAGGAAGCCGCGCTTAATGCAATTGGAGAGGGAGGAATTAATCAGACTGAACTCTTTATTGATTTAGGTGAAAGAGTTGATCTGGTAAAATTTACCGACTGGTCGCTTGGACGGCGCATAGTGTACAAAGTTTGCAGACGCCCTCAATAAAACGAATATTTTTTCTATCAATGACAACTAAAATGAAAACTTATCAATTTACCAATACCTGGTTCGATGGTTCAAAGCACACTTGGGACCAATTTATACCTCAGATTAAACCAGAAAAAATACTTGAAATTGGTTCATTTGAAGGCGCGAGTGCTTGTTATCTGATTGAGAAATTGGCAATGGATAACGGGATGGAAATACACTGTGTTGATACCTGGGAAGGCGGCTTAGAATATAAATCAGGCGGGATGTATGAAGCGGATATGAATCTTGTTGAGGCGCGCTTCAAACATAATACCGGCCTGGCTCTATCAAATGCTGCAAAAAAAGTGGATCTGTTTGTGCATAAAGGCTATTCAGATATGCAGTTGGCAAAGTTACTGGCTACAGGAAAACAGAATTATTTCGACTTGATCTATATAGATGGTTCTCACCAGGCACCGGATGTGTTGTGTGATGCCGTACTTGGATTCAAGTTGTTGAAAGTGGGTGGCTATATGTTTTTTGATGATTATTTGTGGGCAGAAGAACTACCTTATGGCAAGGATCCGATTCGATGTCCTAAACCTGCAATCGATGCTTTTGTAAATATTAATTTCAGGAAAATAAGTATTGTGCAAGCACCACTTTATCAGTTATACATTAGAAAATTATCTGACTAACGGGCATGCCAATGATACTAGGCCTGATCATGCAAATAATTTTCGAAGGGATAGCACCCTTTATGGCAATAACTCGCAAAATCGTCATGCAGGGTATTCTCGCCAGGCTCACTCTCTTTTCAACTTTTTCTATTCAGTGGCGAAAATGGAAAACTAATCACCACGCGAGTTCACGTTATCAGAAAGGCTATGGATTTTATTATGGTTCTTAATTTGAAGGTAAAGATGTTTTTGCAACGTAGCCTGTACCAGGCTAATCCCAATTAGATCGCAGAATTTGAATTTTTGGCAACATATTAGTGGGCTGAAAAACATGGTAATAATGAATTCAATGAGCTCATCATGCTGAAACATGATGCCCGCTGCTATGACGATGACATGCGGTTAAAAATACCGTTTTTGTTGTGGCTGGTTACCATCTATGGAATTCGTCACGGTCCTTTTATCGCCATGACTGCGAATGTCATTTCACTGGGCTTGACACCTTATTCATGGCTTGAACTGCAAACCAATTATTATCTTATCGCCTGTGATGTGCCTGCGTTGCTGGTATTGATTGCCATAATCTATCGTGCGCCTGAATCCTGGAAACTGGTACGCTGGATATGGCTGCATGGACGGAGCTTGCTTGTCTGTGCTTTTGTGCTCGGAATGACCGGTTTTATTTATTTGCACCTGAATACTATCGCTAATCCTGCTAATCCTGATTTTATTGCAGCATTGGGCGGATTGCTGCCCGATATCTTCGTTATTGTCTATTTGCTCAGTTCGCGACTGGTAAAGGATATTTTCTGTGAGTTTCCTGAAAACACGTCGGAGATAGAGGCTGCAGCGCAACTGAAAGCCGGTAATTCGATACGATTGCATGAGCTGGCATTGAATCAGGCAAGACGTATGGAGTTGTTGCACACGCCCATTGTTGAAAATATGATTGCTGTACAAGTCGCTCAAGATACAAACGAGGTGATGCGTGCTGCAGCACAGTGTGAAGCCGCAGGGAAAATGGCTCATGCGCAGGCGATGTATCGCGAATTGCTCAAGCGCACTCCGGATTTTGCTCCTGCATGGCATAGCCTGGGGTTGCTGGCTTTTCATGCAGGGAAGGTTGATCTGGCTGTGCTGATGCTGCGAGAAGCGATTGCGCTGGATGCAACGGCGGCTCTGTATCCGCGCAATCTGGGTGAGATATATCGTCGCATGGGAAAGCTGAGCGAAGCCGTTTCATTGGCAAGACTTGCCGGCAATCTCAATCCGCAGGACGCCGATGCGCGCTTGAATCTCGGGTTGGCGCTGACTGACGCACATCGCTTAAAGGAAGCGATTGCCAGTTACAGAGAGGCATTAAAATTGAACCCGCAACATGCTTCCTGCTGGAATAATCTCGGCGTCTTGTTACAATCGACAGGTGACCGTGAAGGGGCAATGCATGCCTATTATCAGGCGGTCCAATTCAGCCCTGATAACATGGAGGCGCAAAAAAATTTGCAAAAAATCCTTGGAAGTCAGGCTGCTCAGCATGCAGGTTAAACCAAACTGTGTCTATCGAGCACAATCAGGATTAAGTATAAATGTCTGGACAAGCCAAGTATAGAACACCAGGTATTCTGCCAAATTTTCATATTAGTCATGTTTATATTAATGATTTTGGCCAAATGTATAATGAGTTGATTGCTGTCTTGCAAGGTGCTTTGCAAGATTTTGGCACTAGTTGCCATATTGCAAAAAATTCATATATGGCTGATGCCGTAAATATTTTTTTGGGATCAACTATTTTCGCATCTAAAATGCAGGGATTTGCGCAAATAATAAACGGGCGGCCATATGCTGTATATCAGCTTGAGCAATTAGATGACAAACTGGGATTGCTGCACCAATATCCGGAATATTTGGCTTTTTTGAAAAATGCCGGAATTATTTTTGAATATTCTCCTTCAGGTTTAAGGTATCTTGAAAAGCTGGATTTTAAAAATGTATATTACCTGCCACCAGGCTATCATTGTTGTCTGGAGTGGAAAAAATCTCGCCCTGTGCAGGATATTGATGTGCTGTTTTATGGTTCTCCCCATGCTCGTCGTAACAAAATCATGCAGGCATTGGCTGACCAGGGGATTAAAGTTTTCTACTTGCCGAAAAAATTTGGTGCAGAGCGAAATCATTATATTGAACGGGCTAAAATTGTACTAAATGTTCATGCTTGGGATAATATGCCCGTATTGGAGACCATTAGATTGTCATTTCTGCTTGCCAATAGTATCTTTGTGGTGTCAGAAAGTAGTGATCATAATCCTTATAAAAATGGTGTCATTTATGCACCATATGACAAGCTGGTTGATGTCTGCATGCAATATTTGCAAGTGTCGTCTTTTGTTCGGGGTGAAATTGCCAAAAATGGTTATCTGGCGATGAAAAATCAGAATATGACTGGAAGCTTGAGCAAAGTTTTTGAATTAATCGGGGAGGCTGGATTGTCATCAGCTATTGTAAACACATCAATAAGTAAGTAAAAATATACAGAGACTGTTGGAGTAGAAATGTCATCTAAAAAAATACCAAATATGATGCAGCTTATGACCGACGCGCAAGCCTTCGAACGCACGGGTCGTGTCGCAGAAGCAGAAACTGTTTATCGTCGCGTGATCACAATCGATGCAAAATTTCATCCGGCTTTTCATGCCTTGGGATTACTGACCTTTAACGAAGGTAATCTGCCATTAGCGGCAGATCTGCTGAAAGCAGCCATCGCCCTTGACAAAAAAAATGTGCTTTATCAGCGCAACTACGGCGAGATGTGCCGTCGTCTGGGTCGATTGGCTGATGCCATTAAAGCCGGTATTCAGGCGGTAAAATTAGCGCCTGCCGATATTGACGCGCATTATAATTTAGGCTTGGCTTATACCGATGCAAAGGATTATGGGCATGCTATCGTATCATATCGTCGTGCGATCAAGCTGGATGCCAATCACGGTCTGTCCTGGAATAATCTGGGTTCCGCGCTGGAACAACAAGGCGACAAAGGGGCGGCACTGGATGCTTACAACAAGGCGATTGAACTCAACCCGATGCACGCTGAAGCGCAAAACAATGCCGGTGCCATCTACAGCGAGCAGGGGAAGTTGGATCAGGCGCGAGCCTGTTTTGCGGCGGCAATTGCAGCGCGTGCTGATTTTGTCGAGGCGCATTACAATCTCTCCTCGCTCAAAACCTACAAAAAGGATGACCCGCATTTGGCTATTTTAGAACAAGTGTATGCCAGACGTACAAGCTTGAGTGATCATGCGCGCATACGTTACTGTTTTGCGCTGGGTAAGGCGCTCGATGATACCGGCGAATATGACCGCGCGTATGCCGCTTACGAAGAGGGCAACCGCGTGCAGCATGCGCTGCTGCCAATGAATGAGACTGCGGCGGATGCGATGCTGGACAACATCATTCGTATTTTCGACAAGAAGTATTTTGCAGCCCGCAAATATGTAT
>Ga0316231_1003081_pt1 | contig 15076 bp, 13 predicted proteins | sample TBH18027metaG_FD_206002 | JGI IMG/M metagenome (GOLD analysis project Ga0316231, IMG submission 206002) | Freshwater microbial communities from Trout Bog Lake, Wisconsin, USA - TBH18027 | ecosystem: Environmental > Aquatic > Freshwater > Lake > Hypolimnion/Profundal zone | place: USA: Wisconsin...
TTCAGCGTGTCGGCTTGCGCCTCGCGGGAGACGGTAACCGAGTCCGTTCGCATATAGGTAATGAGGCCCACCGCGCCTTCTGCGCCGACTTCCATGCCTTCATAAAGCTGTTGCGCAATGCGCATCGTCTGATCTGGGGACATGCGCAGCCCGCTGGAGGCGGATTGCTGGAGGGTGCTGGTAATGAAGGGCGGGGCGGCGTAGCGTTTCCGGATCTGCTGATCGAGTTTGGCGACGATCCAGTCGGCTGTCTGCAGTTCGTCGAGAATCGCGTCGGCGAGCGGTTCGCTGCCGATCCAGAACTTTTCCCCTTCGATCTTATGCAGCTTGGCGAGAAACGAGTCGGTTGGCAGCGGCTGTTTTTCCGCGGACTGTCCCGCCGGCTCTTCTTCGTCCGATTTGGAAAGCTTTTTGAGGATGGGGGCGAGCTTGACGGCGGTTCCGGTAATCAGTTTGCGCAAGGCAGCGTCAACCGACCAGTATTCCTGGGCCTTGAATGCGCGAATTTCCCGTTCGCGTTCGACGATGAGGCGGACTGCAACCGACTGCACGCGCCCGGCACTGCGTGCGCCGCGCAGCTTCTTCCAAAGCAATGGCGAAATTTGATACCCCACAATCCGATCCAGGACTCGGCGGGCCTGTTGGGAATCCACGCGGTTCATGTCAATCGGGCCGGCGTGCTGAAACGCGTTCCGGACGGCCTCCTTCGTGATCTCATTAAAGGTGACGCGAAAGAACTTCGGATTCTTCCGGCCGCCCAGCAATTCGCTCAGATGCCAGGCGATGGCTTCGCCTTCACGGTCCGGATCAGGGCAGAGATAAACCTTGGCGGCAGTTTTGGCAGCCGCCTTGAGTTCGTTGACGATCTTCACCCGGGTTTTGGTGACTTCGTAGGTCGGCTCGAACTTGTTTTCAATGTCGACGCCGAGACCTTTCTCGGGCAGATCACGAATGTGGCCCATCGACGCGGTGACAGAATACTCGTTGCCGAGATATTTGTTAATCGTCTTGGCTTTCGCCGGTGACTCAACAATGACCAGATTTTTTGCCATAACTTAGTTTGAAAGGTTTCTCACAAAGATTTTGCCGGGAAGCTGTCGCACCACGCGCTTAATTTCCAGCGCGAGTAACGTGGCTGAAACACACGCACTTGTCAATCCGCTGCCGCGAATGATCTCATCCACGGCAGTCTGGTCGTCCCGGAATTCGGCCAAGACCTTGGTTTCATGGTCGGTGAATGACAGGGTGGGGTGCCGGCTGGCGTCGCTTACCGCTGCTGTCGGGCATTCCCGCTTCGGCAGTAGATATTCGAATTCGCTTAACACATCTTCGGCGTCTTCGGTCAATTTCGCACCGTCCCGAATCAGCCGGTTGGTTCCCCGTGATAATACGGAGTCGGCCCGGCCCGGAACAGCAAACACTTCCCGGCCCTGTTCCATTGCCTGCTTGGCAGTGATCAGGGCCCCGCTTTTCAGGTTCGCCTCGACGACCACCACGCCTAGGGACCAGCCACTGATGATCCGGTTGCGCATCGGAAAATTCTGTCGGTCGGGCTGGACGCCAAAGGGAAATTCACTGACGACGGCGCCGCCTTTCGCCACAATTTCATCCGCCAGCTTCTTGTTTTCCGGTGGGTACATCGTATCAATCCCGCACCCGATTACGCCCACGGTCCGGCCTTTCGCCTGCAGGGCGCCGGTATGCGCCGCGGTATCAATCCCGCGCGCCAACCCGCTGACGACGGTGACCCCGACCCGCGCGAGCTGGTACGCGAGCTTGCGCGCCATTTCCTGGCCGTACAACGTCATGCGCCGTGAGCCGACCATCCCGATGGCCAGCACATCACGCTCCGTTAATGTTCCCCGCACGTACAGCACCAGCGGTGGATCGTAAATCTCACGGAGGTTCTTCGGGTACGCCTCATCGGTCTGCGTGACGACGCGGATGCCGGCTTTCTCGATCCGGCTCAACTCGGCGTCGAGATCGATCGTGGTCCGCCAGTCGGCAATATTTTTCGCAGTATCGGCGCCAACGCCGGTGACCTGGCAGAGATCCAGCCGGTTCGCAGTGAGAACGGTTTCGGGTTGTTCGAAGCGGTCCAGCAAAGCGCGGAGACGAACGGGGCCGACCCCGTCGATCATGTTGAGCGCAATGTAAGCTTCCCGGGAAGTCATACCGGAATTTTCACCACAGAGACACCGAGTTCACAGAGAAAACGACATGCCATGGCGCGGTCTCCGGGCCGCGCTGCGACAGTCGTTTCTGCCTCAGTGGTCGCTGTGTCTCTGTGGTTCAACTTTTCGTCTTCCGACGGTTCCGCAGTTTCAGTTCCAGTTGCGGCTCTTTGAGTAGATCGTAGTTTTTCAGTAACCGGAGCGTTTGGAGGAGGTCCGATTTCTGATAATTCCGATTGGTCTGGACGCTGGCCAGCAAGCTTTGGAGGATATCGCGGAACGAAATCACACCATCCACTCCTTTTTCCCGCAGCAGCTCGATGCTCCGCTCCCGCAGCTTCGTGTCGCGCGATAAGCCGGGGATCACGAGGATTTTTAATAGTCCATCTCCGCCGACCAGCCGGCGGGCTTCCGCCACAGCCTTGGGCTCGACAAATCGGAACAGCTTGGGTTGGTGCGCCAGCAGGCCGGGCGCGAACACCTCGGTGTGCCAGCCTTTCACGGCGACCACTGCGCGCGCGACCGACGGGAGGTTGGCCGGGGTAATTTCGAAACTGAGCGGTGTTTCGGGCGGGGTCGCCACCGGATTTAAAATTATCAAATCGACTTCTTCGTTGCCGGTTTGCTGGCGGGATTGGCCGATATATTTTCGGCGTTGGCAGACCAAAAAACCATGCAGCTCGAAAAACTCGCGGACAATGTGTTCGTCAACGGCACTCATTGATAACCTCTTCAATGTCGGTGTTGGTGACCGCATCACTCACCACGGCTTGCCCGAGCCGGCGGAGCAAGACAAACCGGAGGTGGCCGCCGATGGCCTTTTTGTCGAGGCGCATGGCGGTCTGCAGCGCCGGTCCACCCTTGGCCGTGCCAAGCCGGACCGGCAACCCACTCGTCTGGCACAAATTGACGATTCGGGTGGCGGCCGCAGGCGAGAGTCCCGCATGGCGCACGGACAGTCGGGCCGCGCAATTCATTCCAATCGCAATGGCTTCTCCATGCAGCAGGCCGGAGTAATCCGCCATGGTCTCCAGCGCATGCCCGAGTGTGTGTCCAAAATTCAAAATTGCCCGGCGTCCGCCTTCGCGTTCGTCCGCGCCCACGACGGCAGCCTTGATTTCGCAGCAGCGGCGCACGGTCTCGGTCAGCGCGGCCGGTTCGCATCGCAGCACGCGCCGGTAATTTTTTTCCAGCCAGCCAAAGAATCTGGCATCGGCAATCGCCGCGGTTTTAATGACCTCGGCAAATCCGGCGCGCAACTCCCGTTCCGGCAGGGTGGTTAGCAGGCTGATATCGGCAAGCACCAGTTGTGGTTGATGGAATACGCCGACCAGGTTTTTACCCTGGGGGAGATTCACGCCGGTTTTACCGCCGACCGAACTGTCCACCTGGGCCAGCAACGTGGTTGGAATCTGGACGAATGCCAGTCCGCGCAGGTAGGTTCCGGCCACGAAACCGGCCAGATCGCCCGCGACGCCGCCCCCCAGGCCGACGACGAAGGAGTGGCGGTCGAGTCCCAATCCCGGCATCTTCTCCAACAGCTGATTGGCTTGCCGGAGTGATTTGGATGATTCACCCGCCGGGACGGTCACGACTGTGACGGTAATTCCGCCGGCATTCAGTGCTTTTGCCAGCTGATCGGCATAGAGTGGGGCGACCGTTGTATCGGTGATGACGACTCCGCGTTTGCCGAGTTTCGCCGCTTGGAAAAAAGTCGCTGCGTGTTGGATCAGTCCGCGGCCAATCAGAATATCGTAACTTCGCTCGCCTAATTTGACGCGGATCCGCTTGTTACCGTCAGAAGCCATAAAGATAGCCAATACCCGCCCCGCAACGCCATTGTCAATCCTCAAACCAGAAGTCGAGCGGATGAGGCCGTTACCGGCGATTGCTGAGATGACTTCTACGCATTTAATTTTAAAAGTGTTTTGATTGCACCTCGCACAGCAAGTCTGGCATAAGAATGAATCTGATGAAGCGTCACCTACCACTAATTATCCTCCTCTTGCTCCTGTTTGCGATGGCGGGGCTGATGATTGGCCCAGCGCGAACGGAAACAGCGACCGTGGATGAGACGACGTTCATGGGCGGAGGGTACGGGTACTTTCAAACTGGCTCAACTAAGATGGGGGAAGAGAATCCGCTGTTGGTGCAGATGCTGATGGCGGTGCCGATGCTGGCGATGGACGTGACTGTTTCCACAGAGGCTCGGGCGGTCATGGAGCAGCAGGCTTTCTCACCTGTCGGGCGGCGCTGGCGTGGCGGTATGGCGGCGCTACGCGATCTATTTCCCGCAGGCATTACCTTTTATCATTATGGATTGGCGGAGGCGCAACATTTCGGCCGGATTCTTGTGTACGACCCGCATAACCGCGCCGAGGTGATGCTGTTTTGGGCGCGGTTTGTGCAAATTCTTTTTACGCTTGGGACGGCAGTTTTTGTCTTCCTTTGGGCACGCCAACTTGCCGGCAATGCTTGGGCCGGGGTGGGCAGTGCGGCGTTGTGGGTGTTCAATCCCAACGCACTCGCTTACGGTCACCTGGCGATTACCGAACCAGGGTTGACGTTGATGTTTCCGGTCACCGTCTGGTGGTTTGCCAAAACCCTCGCGATGCCGACGACGCGCCGGGTGATTATTCTGGGGGTGCTCTGTGCGCTAACGATGCAGATGAAATATCTGGCACTGATGCTGGGGCCGTTGTTCCTTGTTATGCTTTTAATCGGGTGGCTGCGGGAAAAGACCGTCGCGCCCGGCGGGCTGTTGGCGAAACGGGTGGCACTCGTGGGGCTGGGATTCTGGGTGACGCTGCTGGTGATCTTCTTTCCGCACTGGAGCCCTCCGCCGCCCATCGAGCCGGGCCAAGCTGAAGTGTTGGGTGTGCCGGGCTGGTTTGTTGCGTTTCGACCACTGCTGATGCCCGGTGAATTCTTCAAGTCAGTTGCACTCAAGCTGCTACACTCGCAGGCTGGTCACGATGCGTTTCTTTGTGGGAAATGGTCGGAGAGCGGCTGGTGGTACTACTATCCGGCTGCGATGTGTTTCAAGACGCCGCTGGCGTTGCTGGCCTTGATCGCGATCAGCGTCGTGCTGATTTGTCGCCGTGCAAAAACGGCAACCTTGGCCGAACTGGCTCCGTGGATTGCTTCGGCGGTGTATCTGGCCAGTGCGCTCACCAGCAAGGTGGACATCGGCGTACGCCACGTTTTACCCGTTTATCCGATGTTGGCAGTGGGAATCGCCGTCGAGTTTTGGCGGTTGGGGAGGAATTGGAAAATCGGCGGTGTTATCGGTGTGGCTTGGTTAGCCGGGGTCGCAGTTACAGCGGCGCCGGATTTCATCGCGTATACCAACGAGTGTGGGGGTGGAACTGCCAATGGGTACAAGGTTTTGCTCGATTCCAATTATGACTGGGGACAGGATGGTCGGCGCCTCAAAGTCTGGATGGAGACGAATCATGTGCCACAGATTTATCTGGATTTCTTCGGCACGCAGACCGCCATTGAGTGGCACCAGATTCCCAACCAGCGCGTGAGTGCCGAAACCGCCCGGCAAATTCACCAAGGTGTTTTGGTCGTTTCGATCTCGAACTTAATGCGCGAAGAATGGCGTTGGTTGCGCGAATCGCGATCACCGTCCGACCGGGTGGGCTACACGCTGTTTGTCTACCGGTTTCCCTGAACCGCGCGCACTTCCATGCACGCGCCGGCGCCGGCCAGCCAGCTCAGCGCGGCCAGAAAGAATCCGAGTACCAATAGGGGAGGGCTGAGCACCAACATGCCGAGGTTCGCGAGAGTCAACCCGCGTTCATGACCGGCTAGCCAGTGGAGCCAGCGGGTCTGCGGAAAACCGAGTCGGTTTAGAATGCTGACCAACCAGCCGAACGGATCCTGATCGAATGAGACGAACCGGATTTTCTCAATCCGCAGACCCACACGTTCCAGTGCGTGGTTGAGTGCCGCGGGGGTGAAGTGGGTAAGGTGGCGCGGTACATCGAGATGAAACCAACCGGCCCGCGCGAACCGGAACTGCCAACTGGCAAGGTTGGGAACCACGATCAACAGTGAGCCGCCGGGCCGGAGGAGTGCGGCTGAGTGTTGCAATGTCGTGAGCGGGTCCGGCAGGTGTTCCAGCACGTGGTGCATGAATATCAAATCAAACAGTGGCGCCGGCTGAAAGGCTTCCAGCCCTCCGACCAGGATTGGGAGTTTGTTTTCGGTTGCGGCGAAGCGCCCGCTCGTCGCGGTCCGCTCAACCCCCACGACCGACCAGCCAGCGCTGCGGAGTGCGTCCAACATCCAGCCTTCGCCACAACCAATTTCCAGCGCCCGTCCCTTGTGGTTGAGCTGCCGTGACCACCGGCGGGCATGGCGGCTGTACAAAAACCGGAAAATCCTGAGCGTCCAAGGCCGGTACTGGCGGTAAGAGGGATGGTAGTAGTCAGCAAGATTAGCCGGGGGTGAACCAAGGAAGACCAATTCGCAGTGCGGACAGCGTTGCAGGTCGAACCACTCCTGACTCGCGTGATCACGGCCCCGCAGGAATGGCGCAGGGTCGGTGTGGGCGCAGATGGGGCAGGGAATCATGACGAGCGGCGGCGCCACTGGTTGTGTTGCCAAGCGCAGCGAAGGACGCCCAAGCCATACGTCACACTCCGGCGGAAATTGATGGAACTGGCTTCAGCGAAATATCGCGTGGGACAGGAAATTTCGCCGATGCGAAAACCAGCGCCGATGGCTCCGCAGATCATCTGGTTGTCGAAGACGAAGTCATTCGAGTACTTGGCGAGAGGCAGGCTGGCCAGAACCGGACGGCTAAAAGCGCGGTAGCCGGTATGATATTCCGAGAGTTTTTGGCCCATGAGAAGGTTCTGTGTCAGCGTGAGCAAGCGGTTGGCAATGTATTTATACCTGGGCATGCCACCGGCCACAGCGTTTTGCGTCAGGATTCGTGATCCGAGGACGACGTCGTAATGGCCACTAGCGATCATGTGCGCCATCGCCCCGACCAAGCGCGGGGAGTACTGGTAGTCGGGGTGAACCATGACGACGATCTCCGCGCCCAATTCGAGCGCGGCGTGATAGCAAGTCTTTTGGTTGCCACCGTAACCAAGGTTTTTTTTATGGACAATGGTGCGCAGTCCGAGCTGGCGGGCAACCTCGACTGTATTGTCTCCGCTGGCGTCATCGACGACCAGAATTTCATCCGCAATATCACGCGGAACCTCGGCAACCGTTCGTTCGAGGGTTTTCTCCGCATGGTACGCGGGCATCACCACCACTACTTTTTTGCCGTTAACCATATGCGTATTGTAAGAGCTAACCCGAGTATCGCAAGCCATTTCACCCGTAGAATTCAGGTGGCAGGTCTGCCAATATTCCGCTCAGCAACTGAGGTATCGCCTTGCTGAGTAACTTCGACAAGAGTGATCTACAGTCGCTGGTCTACTTGAAAAAAACGCTTTGGAAGATTCAGCCGCCGAAACGGTAGCGGAGAATCAGTCGAATCATATTTGTGCCGGTTTTAATTGTGCCCATGAGTGTGCCGGTGATCTTGGATTCACCCACTCGTGACCGGTAGTTTACGGGGATCTCGATCATACTCAGGCCGGCGCGCCGAGCCAAAATCACCATCTCAGGCAGGAAGTGTGATCCGCGCACGGTCAAACGGTCAACGAAAAGCGCCAAGCTATCACGCCTAACCAAGCGTAGGGTGCAGCCACAGTCGGTCATCTGAGACGTATTGAAAAGAAATTCGAGCAACTTAGCTACGGCAATGTTTCCGAATCGCAGAAACCATTCCATGTTGGCGCCAGACCAAATCAGAGACTTGCTGGTGCGTGTGCCCAACACCAAATCAAAGTCGTCCGAATACGCCAAAAGCTTAAGTACATCTCGGCCTAGAAACGTTCCGTCTGGCTCAGCTAGTATAATCAGGTCCGTCCGCGCCTCCTTCAGACCGCGAGTCAGTGCTGCACCGTACCCCTGTTGGCTCTCAGACACCAATCGCGCTTTCGTTTGTCGGCACACCAGTTCGGCGGTCTGGTCTCTTGAATTATTGTCAACGACAATCACCTCATCCACAACACCACTTTCAAAAAAATCATTCACTGCCGCAACAATGTTCGGTTCCTCATTATACGCAGGAAAAATCACGCAGACCGTTTCGCCATTGTACATTGATTACAATCTCCTGCATATGTACAACACATGCGAGTAGCAAAATTTGTGAATGGGGACAATTATTACAGTAAAGCCAATGGTTTGGAGTAAATGCCTAAAGTCATCTTGGGTGCGGCAATAGATACGGCGCATCGGTGTCATGATCGCATCGTGCAGGACATTTACGTAATACTTCCAGCGTGGCCGACGGTCGATGTCTTTTAAAAGTAAGAGCGCATCTTGTTTCATCCCTTTGTGAATGGCTTGTAGTACCTGCACTTGCGTCTCCAATGTGAGGTGGTGAAACAAATCAATCGCCGCGATGACATCGGCGCGTTCGGTTACCACTGCATCTTCGACTTTTTGCAGGACAAATTTAATATTTGGTCGAGTGCCAACCGTGTGCTGCGCAGCCTTGATTGCCGACGCACTCACATCACAGCCAGTGACCAAGCAGTTTGGTCTTTCGAGCGCCACGAGATTGGCAAAAATCCCGGTGCCGCACCCAAGTTCCAGCATTCGGGCAGTTGGCGAAACAAAACCCAAGACTTTGTCAAATGGACAAATTAAGGTGCGCGCCCACGCCAACAACCGAAGCGGAATGCTGCAGGCGGCATACAATTGCCAGACTTTTCGGGAAATGTGTGTCACAAACTTGTCCACGAGGGGGGTAACCCGCGGGAGATCTCCACCGCATCAAATTTTTTGCTTTGGCGGGCACCAACGCTCTTCGCCCATGCTGCCATGCGCGTGATGCCTTCCTCAAGCCGATAATGCGTGGGGCACCCAAAAATGCGAGCGACTTTCTCGTGCGAGGAATAAGCGTGCTTAACTTCATTGCGGGCCGGCAGGTATTGTGGATTGAATTGCGCGCCCATCGCCTGACAGACAGCACGGGCTAGTTGATTTACGGAATACGGCTCATTTGCGCCGACGTTAAAAATCTGATTGAGGGCTTCGGGCTTCGTGATGGACTCGGCAATCACCGGCGCCACGTCGCCAATGTAACTGAAAGCCCGGCTCTGCTCGCCATCCCCAAAAATCGGGAGCAGCTTGTCTTGTAAAATGTTGTTCATATAGATTCCGACGACATTCCGGTATCGGTCGCCGATATTCTGACGTTCCCCATACACATTGTGTGGACGGAAGATGATGTAGTCCAGGCCGAACAACTCGTGGGCGGCTCGCAAGTCGAGTTCGATCGCATATTTTGAGATGCCGTAGGGATCTTCCGGTTGCGGTATCATCTCCTCGGTCATTGGCAACTGATTTCGTCCATACACAGCAATTGAGGAAGTAAACACGAAGCATTTCACGCCATTGTTTACCGAGGCGTTGATCAGGTTAACACTTCCAATGAGGTTGTTTTCATAATTGAAATGGCGAATAAAATGGCTCAACCCCTCTGCCGCATAAGCCGCCAAGTGAAACACGTAATCAAACCGGTGGGCCTCAAACAGCCGTGCGATCAACATCCCATCAACTACGCTGCCTTCGACGAACTGCGCCTGTGGATTGACGTTGTCGCGAAAACCGCCGGACAGGTCATCCAGCGCGACAACACGTGAGCCGCGGCGAATCAGTTCATCCACGACGTGAGAACCGATAAAACCCGCCGCCCCCGTAACCAACACACTTTTTGCACTCTTCACTCACAGAGGTATGCCAACAGACTTCGACAAGATCAATCACAAAACTATTGTAATGCGTCAGTGACGGCTGGAATATCGGTTCGCGTTCGTTAGCGGGGGGGGTGAAAAAGGCGGCGGCTGGCCCGGCGGTCCAGCCCTACCTCGCAATGCGGATTCGGAAGTTGTTGGTAGCAACTGTCTTTTCATATGGGTTGGAAGTTGGGGTCTTGGAGGATGCGGTTAAGCAGGATGATGAGCTTGCGCATCACGGCCACCAGCGCGACCTTTGGAGCTTTTCCGGCGGCAACCAAGCGTTGGTAGAATGCGCGCAGTCGTTCGTTTCGTTGCGAAACGCCGCCACCAAGCCGGCCATGTACAGGGCGCGGCGGGCGGCGGCCTGCCCCCCGGCAATCAGGCGATGGCCGCGCCGCGGACCGCTGTCACGATTGACAGGGGCGACTCCGACCAGCGCTGCGGCTTGGCGGCGATTGAGGGTTCCCAATTCTGGCATCGTGGCCAACAAGACCAGGGCGGTCAGGCGACCGACGCCGACCACCAAGCAGAGTCGAGCGACTTTTTGAGTCAGCGTTTCGTCGCCGCGCACCAATTCAGTGAGTCAAGCGTCGAGCTGTTCCAACTGCCGATCTAGGGCGACGAGGTGGCGCTGCAACTGGCGGCGCACGGCGGAATGGGTCAGATGTTCGAGGCGGTTGTGTTCGGCAGTGCGGACCTGTTGGAGCTGCTGGCGGCGGGCAATCAATTCGGCCAGTTGGCGCTGGGCCAGGCTGGGCGTGGCGGATGCGGTGGGCTGGAGGCACCGCCCGAAGTCGGCCAAGACCGTGGCATCGAGGCAGTCGGTTTTGGCGAGATGGCCTTGGGCGCCCGCGAAATCGCGCACGTGACAGGCATTGACGACAGCGACGGGGAATCCGGCGGCTTGGAGGGCGGTGCTGGCGGCGCGTTCATAGCCGCCGGTGGCTTCACCGACGATCTGGAGCGGACCGAACGGGCGCAACCAACGCAGCAGGGCGCGCTGGCCGGTTCGGTCATTGGCGAACTGCCGCACCTGTGGGCGCGGAGAACCTGGGACATGCAGGTCGAGGGTGGCTTTGGCGACATCCATTCCGACATAGACGAGGGACGCTGACATGGTTAGACTCCTGCTTGTAATGCGAGCTGGTAGGAGCGCTTGTGGGCGCCACGACCGCTCTGGCAACTGTTCGAGTTTAATGACAGCCACCGCAACTGGATCCAGCTACCAGCGGACTGGCTTGAACCGTACCGAGAGCGCGAACGATTTCGGTCGCGTTTGGCCGCTGGGGGGCAGGCCCCCCAGCGGCAGACCTGTCGCTCCCACCTCTGTGGGAAACCAAGCCAAAGATTACCACGATTGGAAGATACAAGGGCGCGACCGCCGGGCGTGCTGAGAACCACGGAACACATGGTTTCGACAGTTTCAACAGCCTGTCGTTAGAGCTGGTCGCGCATCAGCTCACGCGTGGTGCCACCCCGATCCGGATCGGGGCTACAGGATGCCCAGCAGTCACTGACGCATTACAAACTGTTGATTATGCAAAGGCGTATCGGTCGCGGCGCTGCTTGATTGTTACTCGATCGGAAACGAACTCCAGTCCGGTGGCGGACCGAGTCGGTGGAAGACGAAGACATTTTCTTCGGCGAAAACCATCTGATAGGTGGGATTTCGATAAAACTTATCAAAAAAATCTTGGGTGATGGGGGGGCCGTACTGCCGCTCATTTGCATCCACGATGATATACTCGAACATTGCGGCGTAACGGGGGCGATTTTGAAAGGCCATCAGTTCGGAAACACTCTCACGAGCTGCAACGTGCCCAATCAAACGAATGGGTACAACGACGGATTTCTCGGGTGGGACGACGGTTATCGCTCGCTCCAGCGCGTCATGGCGTGGTAGACGGTGGTAGACTTGGGGTTGGAGCCACAGGAACCAATGGGCTAGCGACAACACTACGAAAACAGCCCCGATTACCTGCGCGCAGCGTTGCCCGGCACCTCGTTGTTGGAGCCAGTCAGAAACCTTACGCAGCGTGAGGATCAGGCTGACAAAAAGTGCCGCACCCGTTATCAGATTGTAATGCCATGGGATAACCCGTAGCGCACTGTTACTCGACAACATGTTGGCGGCCAGGTCAGGCAGCGCGATGACCGCTGCGGGATTGACGAGAGGAAGGATCCAGCCCATTGGTTGCACTAAAAAAATTAGGTAATGCAGGTTTTCGAAATTGAACAGTTGCGCTACCAGCAATTGCGGTTGCGCGAAGAGGTTCGTCACAATTCCCAAGGCGCCATCCCCCAAATGCGCGTACTGCCGTGTCACGTGCCATGGCTGGTCTTGGCGGAAGTAAGGCATGATCACGTAGATCACCAAGGTAAAATATGCCGCCCCCAGCGCCATGGGGGCAATAACCCACTTCCAATGCCGCCGCTCGATCAAGGCCCAGAGTCCAAACATCGCGATGGCCAGCGGTACATTTTCCCGGTTTAGGCAACTCACCAGTGCCATTACCAAAAATGGCCGAAATTTATGCTGGAGGAAAAAATAGACGACAAACAACAACAGGACCGGCAGAAACGACGGTTCTTCCACTTGGTTCACATGTTGGGAAACGATCGGTGGCATCAGGATGAAGGCGGTAGCCAGGAGCACGGCAGCCCACTCATCGCGCACAACCCACCGCGCAATCAGATACATCGGCACTGCCGCTAAACCCAACGCAGCCGATTGCAAAAAGATTAGTGTTCCCATCCCCGGGACGACAACATAGAACGGCATCAGAAATATCCAGAAGAATGAGGAATGAATAGCCAGCATGTTCATGGGTTTGTGTTGGCCCATGACTAGCATCCCGGTGACATGAAATAGGCGACCATGACTCGAATGCCACATCATCTGCTCGAACGCTGCCATATCACCGGAATCGTGGCCAAAGACATCGAAGCAGCGCTTGCCAAGGCCAAATCCGATTAGCACATAGACGGAAATAATGAAAACCAGGCAACGCTCCGCCTTGCTGCGATTCGTCCAGACGAATTCCGAAATCTTTTTGACTGTCATGGTGGGGTTAGATACTAGCCAACGCTTGAGGTGTTCTCAATCTTGATTTGAAGTTGGTTTCGCACGAGGTTCAACTTGGCTACGGACCTAATCCAACCGGTTGCACATGCCAATCTGATTCGCTGCCGAGTCGTTGGAAAACAAACACATTCTCCTCGGCAAACACAATCCGGTACATCAAGTTGGTCCTGAATGCATCAAAGAACTCGCGTGTGATTACCGGTGGATACCGCCGCTCGTTCGCATCGAGGATGACATACTCGAACTGGGACGCATAGGCCGTCTGTGTGGGAAAACGGTTGATGCCGTCATAATGTACTCGCTGGGAGACATGGCCCTTCAGCCGATCCGGGACGATGACGGACTTATCGGGGCCGACAACATCAAGCGCGCGCACCAAGGCGGCATGCTGTGGCAAGCGCCGGTAGGTCTGGGGTTGCCACCAGAAAACCCAATGGGACATGCATAGGGCTGCCAAACCGGCGGCAACGAGAAAGGCGCAACCTTTCCACTCGGGGCGGGCTTGGAGGCGGCTGAGGAGGCGTTGCATGGTGCAGAGTGCCCCGATGAACAGGCCCGTGCTGGTCATGAACTGGTAATGCCAGCCGATCACCTTCAGTCCATCGTTGTCAGAGAGCAGGTTGCCGGCAAGGTCGGGAAGCGCCAGCAAGGCGGCGGGGTGACCGAATGGCAACAGCCACGCTATAGGCTGGACGAGGAAGATGAAGTATTGGATGTTCGGTCCACTGAGCAGGTGATGGATGACCAAGCCGGGGTGCGTGATAGCGGTGGTAGCGATCTCGACAGGGGCGGTGCCCAAGTATGAGAAATATTTACCGAGGTGCCAGGGATGCCCATGCAACGCCCACGGAATCACCAATTGTGTGGCGGCAAGGAAGTAGGCTGCGCCGCCAAGGATTGGGGTCAGACGCCATTTCCATTCGCGCCGCTCCGTCCACGCCCAAATGCCGAACATGCCGATGCCCAAGGCGACGTTTTCACGAACCGAACAGGCGAGCAGCGCCAGAATGATGAACTTACGGAATTGACGCGTCACAAAAAAATACGCGGTGAACAGCAGCAGCACTGGCGCGTACGTGATGAAATGCAACTGGTTCAGGTTCCCTGACACAATTGACGGCAGAAAGAGAAAGGCGGCTGCCATCAACACGGCGGCGGCCTCGTCCTGCCAGAGGTGCCGAACGATCAGATAAACTGGAACGGCGGCAAGTCCCAAGCCAAGCGACTGGAGAAATATCATCGTGTACGGGCTGGGAAAGATGGCGTAAACCGGCGCCAGCGCCATTGAAAAGAAATCGGCGTGAAACGCCAGGTTGCTCAGGTCGCCCGCAAACGAAATTCGGTACGGGTACCCATGCGACGTCCACCACATCATGTTGTCCACCGCCCCGATCTCGCCGGAATCGCCGCCAAACACGTCGAATGCCCTTTTGGCCAGGAGAAAGAAGACAATCACGTAACTCGCGATCAACAGGATCAGAGCGATTTGCGGCCGCCGCAACGGGAAAATCACGGCATGGTGACAAGTCGCCGGTTGGGCGTTCTCGACAGACTTCATAAGTGAGAATTATACTCGGCCACTGCCAGAGGCGCAAGCCGATTCCAAGCTGCGTCTTGACTTTAAAGTAAAATAAAGTAAGTTTAAAAGAGAAAATTAATAGTACATAAGTGCTAACGTCAACCCAAATTAGCCTTCTCAACTGGTCTTCACTGGATTTAAGTTCTAGGATGCTCTTAAATACGCGTAGTAAATAATCACATTTTAGACCTAATGTTGTAGTCACATTGTTTAAAGAAGAAATTGTGGACACCGAAGTGAAATATCTCAGAGAGACTGAGCGTGTAATTGAGGAAGTTACACAGAAAATCCGAGAGATCTTTCGAGGCGCCTGTATGCGCATTCTTCTTGTGGTACCCCCCAGGGCAGACGCATCTAAAGTCCCAGTAAGCGGAGCAAATAGGTGTGATCCCAGCCGGCGTTGAGTTGTTTACCT
>Ga0316231_1003083_pt1 | contig 15064 bp, 8 predicted proteins | sample TBH18027metaG_FD_206002 | JGI IMG/M metagenome (GOLD analysis project Ga0316231, IMG submission 206002) | Freshwater microbial communities from Trout Bog Lake, Wisconsin, USA - TBH18027 | ecosystem: Environmental > Aquatic > Freshwater > Lake > Hypolimnion/Profundal zone | place: USA: Wisconsin...
TTGATCTTGGCCCCCGCGGGTGCGGGGGCCAAGGAAATGAAAATTCTGGAGCAGGCCATGGCGGACGTGGCCTTTGATGTCCAGATGCTTTCGGATGGGAAGGCTGGGGCCAACTGGGGGGGCGCTTGAGGCATACAAGGGGGAGGAAAAAATAGGTTCTTCCGGAAAATCATGAGGTTGGGGGGTAGGCGCCGGCATCCCCTGCGCCCCGGTCCGATTTCAGGCCACCGCGAGTTGGTTTCCCGATCAACCCAGCATCATGATCGAACGTTCGTGGAGGCAGTAGGTGCGGAGTTTGAAGATGGCCATATCGCGGAAGTCGCAGGCCTGGCGCTTGACTGGTCAGGTATTAAGCGGCCTTTTCCGGCAGGTCATATGGCCTGGTCTTGGAGAGCAGACCCATGCCGATCCTTGAGAGCGTCGAAACCCGGACAGCAATTTCAGTCTGGACACCATGCTCCTGGGCGCGGGGATACAGTGAACGTTGCCGTTGGCGAGGATCGTTCGGCAAGGAGTTGTTTCGACCCGCTCCTCGGGTTTCACTACCATAGGTGAGCGTTGATCATGACAATAGATCGGCTGAACCCCATACAGGCACTGCGTTTCCTCCTCTACCCGGTGGTCTTCGCTCCTGATCCCATTGCGGAGATCCACCGCGTCAGCCAACTCTTTGGTGACCGTCCACAGATGGAACTGGCGGCCCTCATCCAGGGCGCTAGGATGGCGTTGGCCCAAAGCGTGCTCCAGGTCGACCAGATCGAACCTCTGGTCTCAAAGCCCACGGAGGCGCAGCTTCGGGTCTTCCTTGAGAGTGTGGTGGGAGAACTCGAGGCCGAACTCCTTCGCCGGAGTGGGATTTGAGCAAATGGGTATTCCCCGGACTCCAGGTAGCATGGGGATGGTGACAACCTCGAAGGAGCCCGAAATGAAGTGCATCCGGAGTTCTCGACGGGTCGTCGTTGCCGCCACTCTCGCCCTCCTGCCTGGACCGGGTGCGCTCATTCTGCGCGGCGCTGCAACCGTGTCGGTCCCCGGGGAGGACACCCTCAAGACCCTCGAGAACCCCGGAGGGGGACGGATCGTTTTCGGTACCCTGCCCCAGGGAACCTCCTTTGGCGGCGGCATGGGCCTGCTGCTCCGGAACGTCCATGGCCACTTTGGGGACCGGCCCACGGTGGGGAAGTTCTTCCGGGTTCGGGACAGCGATTCCGTGGCGGCCTTCTTCAACCTCGCGGACCAGCACCATGGTGGCAAGCGCATCTCTGGCCTGGCTATCGTCTCAATCCCCCCGGAAGGCAGACCCGCTGCGGCTGTGCTCTATGACGATGCCGAACGCTTCCCCAGGACCCAGCCGGCCATGATGCGCAGGCTTGGTGAGGCTTGGCATGGCGCGGGTCCAGTCGCTTCTGCGCCACCGTCCGGGGCTGCGATTCCAACTCTGCGCATGGCCACAGGCGGGGACCGGAGTGCCACCATCGGCCTACCGGAGGGTTGGCGGCTCACCGGTGTGGCCGGGGGCCAGCTGACTGCGGAGGGAGGCAAAGGGGACATGGTCTACCTGGGCGTCCTCTACCAGCAGATCCATGACCCGAGAATGCCCCAGCCTCGGGTGCCGACCATCGGCGGCGGGGGACGGCCCCTGGTCTGCGCCTTCGGCGGGGATCTCTTTGCCGCATTTGTCAGCGTCAGCAATCAGGTCCGCCGGAACCGTCAACTGCCACAGGGGGCGTACCGGCTCGTCAGCACCCAAAACCTCCCGGCCACGCAATACGAGAAGAAGGTCATCCAGGCAATCTACGAGGTTGATCTCCAGGACGGCCACGGGCTGCGCAAGGCCAGCGCCCGGATCGGCGCCATGGCTACCCGGGGCATTCCCACCTGGGCCATGACCGTAAGCGGTTCCAGCGCCCCGAAGACGGTCGCGGATACCGAGGCCCCCATCATCATGGCGGTGATTCACAGCTACAGCCAGGACCCCAAGGTGATTGCCGGTGAGGCCAACGCGGTCATCGGCCAGATCCACGCCAACGCCAAGGCTAGCCAGATCCGCGCCAAAGCCCAGAGCGACGCCAACGACGCGAAAAACCAGGCCTTCGACGCGCACATGGACGACCTGGACCGAAACAGCAAGAGCTTCCAGAACTATCAACTGGACCGAGCCCAGGTGCAGGACAATGACCAGAGTCTGCGGGGAACCGTCTCCAACGCCTATGCGGATTCGCTGGTGCAGGCAGACCCCAAACGCTTTCAGATCGTCCCGACCCAGGACTTCCTAAAAGGGGTCGATTACTGACGCCCAGTGGACGATGATGGTGAGGTCCAGATGCACGAACGCTGCTTTGCAGGGGGCGGCGATCTGGGGGCAGATGATCCAAGGGAGTGGCTTTCGCGGGAAACGGTATTGACGCTACTACTGCCGTGTATAAGTCCCATTCTGACAAGAGTTTGCCTCGACGCCATAGATCGTGTTGCCACTTAGCGTGAATACGACCGCCCCGTCAGACGAGGTCGCCGTGTTTCCAGAGAACGTCCCACCGTACCAGGCCGTGGAGGTGCGCGTGGAAGCGCAGGTCAGCCTTCGTTCAACACCATAGGTTGCGGGTCCCCACTGATAGGTGAGTGTGCTGGTGGCGTAGCCGGCAACGGTCACCGAGAAGGTGGCGGTTTGTTTAGGGTCCGAAATCGTAAGGCTGGGCGGCACGAGGATCACCGTCGGCGCAGCGGCCCGCACGTCCCAGATGTTGAAGGTGTTCGAACTCAGGAGTTGGTAGAAGATTCCCCCCACGTCTCCGGCGGTCAGGAATGCATCAAAGGGCTTGATGATGGCGAAGAGCTTGCTTGCGAACTGATCAAAGACCACCAGAGGTGCCTGGGCTGCTGGTATGACCTCGGCACCTGCCCAGAGCAGACTCGTCATCAAATGGTAGGCGGCATCTCTGAATTGCGGGTTGGCGACCGATGCCTTGAATACAATCACCGTCGAGGGCCACATGTCGCCACCCTTAAGCAGCTGACTCGAGTATGTGGCGCCGGCCGTTCCAGCCTCTTTGAAGAACTGATTGGCGTAATTGACGACCTTGTTTGGATCACTCCAGATTTGGGAAGTGCCGGGGTTGGCGGGCAGAACCTTAGTAAGGATGGGCCATACGATCTCCTCCATGCCCTGATAGATGGCCATGAATTGCTGCATGTTCACGACCCTCGCGGAGTCCCCGTTGGCAAGGAGATCGCCAGGGGTCTGGATGATGTTGGAACCTGCTCCCACAACAAAGACCTGGTAGGTGTTCGCCTTGGTGTCGGATGGAGTGGGCGGAAGCGCGATGGTGAGCCATTCACCTTGGACCCCCGAGCATGCGCATCACCCCCAAACCTCTCCAGCCGGGGGGGTCCCGGGAAACCGGGATCCCTACCGCGACCAGAAGATCGGGGCGCCGGAGGTGGTGATGAACCACTTACCTTGAGTGGCCATAGTGGAGCAGTCCGGGATCCAGATACTGGTAGGTCCGCAGAAGTTGGTGATCTGAGTCAAATGGAAACTCTGCATTCTTGAATAAATCCGCCGATTCCTCCGGTCTCAATTGGAACATCATGGAAGTTTGGCAAAATGCCGAATCAACCATTGGGGACCTTCTCTGAAAGAAGATTCATGGTCGGCTTGCGGATACGACAGAAGTGGCTGCCCGGCGCCGGCGTAACATTGGCTGGGGTGGCTTTGACGCTGGGCCTATTCACCTGGGCCCGGAATGAAGCGATCAAGGATTTCCGGATGGATTTCCAGGACAGTTGCGCCACCCAGAACGCCAGGATCACTTCTTATCTAAACGCCCGCCTGCTGTTCCTGGACGACTTGGCCCGCTACGTCGAGTTGATGGGAGAACCCAACCGGGAAGCCTTCAGGGCTTTCGTGGACACCGAACGGCAACGGGCGGTCGGCATCCAGGCCCTTGAGTGGGCGCCCATGGTAGTCCTGGCCGAACGCGGCGGATTCGAGGCCAGGCTCCGGAGGAGCCTACCAGGAGTGATGGGAATCACGGAGAAAGCTGCGAACGGCACCTTGCGGCCAGCCGGGCAGCGGTTGGCCTATTTCCCGGTTTTCCTGGTGGAACCATTGGCGGGCAACCAAGCCGCCTTGGGCTACGATCTGGGGTCCAACCGGATCCGGCTTGACGCCATCGCCCAGTCTCGCGACACCGGCCAGCCCTGTGCGACCGAACCGATAACTCTGGTGCAGGAGCAGAAGGCCCAGCTGGGCATCCTGATCGTGATGCCGGTGTATGCCAAAGGCCATCCAACCTGGGATGTCGTGGGGCGCCGAGCCGCTTTTCGCGGGGTTGTCCTGGCGGTCTTCCGGACCGGCGATCTCCTGGCCGCCGCCTTGGGCCGGCCCCAGGACACCGACCTCAGGGGTGAAATCTCGGATCCGGCATCCGCCTGGGACAGAAGGCCCATCCATACATGGGGTCAACCCGCGCCTCAGAATTCCGGGCGGGCCAGCATCCTGACCCGGGCCCTGTTTCCTGGCGCCCCCACCAGCCGGTTCGGCCTGCAAGTGGCGGGCCGGACCTGGGAGGTCACCTACCGCCCAAATCCCAGCTATATCGACGCCCACCTGATGCATTCGCCTTGGAGCATCCTGGCCTCCGGGATGATTCTGACCATGCTCCTGGTCGCCTTCACCCAGCTGCTGACATCCCAACGGCAGCGGGCCGAGCAGATGGTCGGGGAACGCAGCCGGGAGCTAGAGGCCAGTCTGGGCCAGTTGGTCCGGCGGGAGGAGGACCTAAGGCTGCTGCTGGATTCCACTGGCGAGGGCATCTTCGGCATCGACCCGAAGGGGCTCTGCACTTTTTGCAACGAGGCCTGCCTTCGCATGACGGGCCATGCCGATGACGGCCAATTGCTCGGCAGGAACATGCACGAACTCATCCACCCGGCTCCAAAGGATGGGAGTCTGGCGGAGAACGGCGCCAATGGCCAGAATCCCCTGAACACCGCTGGCGCCAAAGTGGGCCAAGGGGTCATCGGGCGGGCCGACGGCAGCAGCTTCCCTGCGGAAATCAGGGCCTACCCGCAGCGAAGAAACGGCCAGACGGTCGGGGCTGTGGTCACCTTCATCGACATCAGCGAACGGCTCAGGGGCGAGAGCGAGATCCGCCAGCAGCAGACATTCATCCACAACCTACTGGATTCCATCCCTGACCTCATCTTCTTCAAGGACCGGGAAGGCGCCTACCTGGGCTGCAACCCGCCGTTCGCGGCGCTCGTGGGGCGTTCCGTCGAAGCCGTCGTAGGATGCTCGGACTATGATCTGGTTGACGCCGGAACCGCAGACGCCTTCCGCGAGCGAGACCGTCTGGTGCTCAAGCAGATCCAGCCGCACAAGTGCGATGAGTGGATCACCTATCCCGATGGCAGGCGGGCCCTGGTCGAGACGCTCAAAACCCCCTTTTTCGGACCGGCCGGGGAGTTGAGTGGCATCCTGGGCATCGCCCGCGACATCACCGCCCGCCAACTGGCGGAAGATGCCCACCGGGAGTTGGAGCAGCGGTTGTCCCACGCCATGGATGCCACCGGCGAGGGGATTTGGGACTGGGACCTCCGGACCGGCCAGGTGAAACACAACCAGCGTTGGTGCAACATCCTGGGGCTGGATGAGGCCTTCCTGACCCATCCGATTGACACATTCGCCTCCCTGGTTCTGGAAGAGGACCGCACCGAGGTGATGGCGAGCGTCCAGGACTGCCTGGAGGGCCGGGCCCCCTACCTTCACCGCCACAGGATGCGCCATTCCAGCGGCCAGGTCATCTGGGTCCTGGATCGGGGCCACGTGGTGGAACGGGATGGGCAAGGGCGCCCCCTGCGCATGGTGGGAAGCGCGGCCGACATCAGTGGGCTGGTGCACGTGGAAATGACACAACGCGCGGCCGAGGCCGGGCTGCGGCTGCAGTCAGAGGTGCAGCGGAAACTGGTGGAACTGGCCTCCACCTACATCAACCTTCCACTGGACGCTGTCAACGACGCGATCAACGATTCCCTCATGGATCTGGGGGAATTCGTCGGCACCGATTGCTCCTTCCTGTTCAGGTACGACTTCCCAGCCGGGTCCTGTTCCAACACCCACGAGTGGTGCGCCCCCGGAATCGAACAGGGAATTGGCCTGCGGCAAGGGGTCTCCATGGACGGCCTTGGGCCGTGGATCGACGCCCACCAGCGGGGCGAGCTGGTGCATATCCCAGAGGTGCGCGACCTGGGTCCCTGCCGCCTGCGGGACCTCCTGGCGCTCCGGGGCATCCGCAGTGTGCTGACGGTGCCGCTCATGGAATCCCGGGATTGCACCGGTTTCGTCGGCTTCGCCTCCATCCGCCAGTCCCATGCCTACACGCCCAACGAACAGCATCTGCTTTCTCTGTTCTCCAGGATGCTGGTCAGCATCCGGCAGCGCGGACGCGCCGAAGAGGCGCTGGTGGCGGCCAACCGTTCACTGGAAGCGACCACCCTCCAGGCCCGCGCCCTGGCCACCGAGGCCAAGGCGGCCAGCCGCGCCAAGTCGGAGTTCTTGGCCAACATGAGTCACGAGATCAGGACCCCGATGAACGGGGTACTGGGGATGGCGGAACTGCTGGCCGGGACGGCCCTGACCACTGAACAGCACAACTTCGTGGAGACCATCATCCGCTCCGGGGGCGGCCTGCTGTCCCTGCTCAACGAAATCCTGGATTTCTCTAAACTGGAAGCGGGCCAACTGCGCCTGGAGACCACCGTCTTCAACCTCGAGACAGCGGTGTATAACACTGTCGACCTGTTCCACAAAAAGGCTGAGGGTCGCCCGCTGGAATTCCTTGTGGACTTCGACCCCGCCAATCCCGCCCTGGTCGTGGGCGATCCCGGCCGGCTTGGGCAGATCCTGAACAACCTCCTGAGCAATGCATTGAAGTTCACAGAGAAGGGATTCATCCTCCTCAACGTGCGCTCAATCGATCTTGCTCCGGCACAAATCCATCTCCTGGTGACGGTGCGCGATACCGGCATCGGCATCTCCCCGGATCGGCTGGCCAAACTTTTCCAGCCGTTCGTCCAGGCCGATGCCTCCACCGCCAGGCGCTTCGGCGGCTCCGGTCTCGGGCTTACGATCGTCAAGCGGCTGGCGGAGGCCATGGGCGGCCGGGTCCGGATGGAAAGCGAGGCCGGAGTGGGGACGACCTGCACCGTGGAACTGGAACTGGGCGTCAAATCCGATTCGGGCGCCAATGAGGTGTGCAGGTCGGTTCTCAAGGGCACCCGGATCCTGCTGGTCGACGATCTGCCCCTCAATTTTCGCCTGCTCTCCCGCCAACTTCGCTTTCATGAGGTCCTGACCACCCAGGCCGCCACCGGCGCACAGGCGCTGGAACTAATCCAGGCGGCCACAGACCGGGGCGAGCCCTTCGACGCGGCGGTGGTGGACCTGGTGATGCCCCCGATGCATGGGGACGAACTCGGGCGGGCGATCCGCAGCGACCCCCGGTGCCGGGCCATGGCGCTGCTGGCGTTGACCCACACTGGGGTGGAGGGCGATGCTCTGAGGCTGGCCGAGATCGGCTTCGATGCCTACCTGGTAAAGCCGGTGCGGGGGGAACAACTGGTCCAGGCTATCACCATCGCCATGGACAGGGCCCGGGCGGCCGGGGAGACCAAACCCGGGATGATCACCCGCTTCAGTCTGCCCAGCGCGGGCATGCAGGTGCCGCTGCCGGAAAACCTGAATTTGGATGGCCGGATCCTGGTGGTGGAGGACCAGGAAACCAACCAGATCCTCGCCAGGAATTTCCTTGAGAGCGCCGGGGTTCAGGTCTCGGTGGCCGCCAACGGGATCGAGGCCCTGGCTGCCATCTCCCGGGAAAGCTTCGACTTGGTGCTGATGGATTGCCAGATGCCAGAGATGGACGGATTCGAGGCCAGTGAACGGATCCGGGCCACGGAAATTGGGACCGGGCGGCATCTGCCCATCATCGCTATGACCGCCAACGCCATGGCCGGCGACCGGGAGCGCTGCCTGAATTCGGGAATGGACGATTATCTGACCAAGCCGGTCATGCGCATGACCCTGCTGGCGGGCGTCGCCAAATGGCTGCAGGCGCGCCCCGGCGCCCCGGACCCTCGCCTGCGGCCTGACCGGCCGGATGGCGACCAGACGCCGGCGGCGGCCCCGATGGACGTTCATCTGGAACCTTTCAAAGTGCTGGAGGGGGTGCTGGACCTTCCGGCTGCCCTGAACCGCTGTTCCGGCAATCCCGTCCTGCTGGCCCGCCTGCTGCAGACCTTCCTCCAGGGCGGCGACACGGTCCAGCGGATCAAGGAGGCGCTGGCCGACAGCGACCGCCCTGTCGCCGCACGGGAGGCCCACGGGCTGAAGGGGGTGACGGCCATGCTGGAAGCGAAGACGATCGTTACCGTAGCCGCTCGGCTGGAGGACCTGCTCCGGGATCCCCTGGGCGATCCTGGAGAAACGCTGGTTGAATTGGAAGTTCTCCATGGCGCCTTCCTGGATCGGCTGGCCACCTGGTCCAGACAGGCGGATCTTGGCGGCGCGCCCGGTACCCTGGCCGAGCCGGGCCCCGAACCTTCTAGAGATCTCCACCAGACACTTCTCAACCTCGACGCCCACCTGGCCCGGAACAGCTTTGGGGCCACCAAGGACCTGCACACCCTCGCAGACCTCGAAACTCCGACGGGCCTGCGGGCCGAGTTGCCGGCCATGGCGGCGCTGGTCGCACGCATGGCCTTCCGCGAGGCCCGCCAACGTCTTCGTCCTTTCCTTGCCACTCAAGCGGACCTTTCCTGAGGAGTATTTATGAACGACCGGCCGAGAGCAGCCCGAGATCGCCAAGTCATCCTAGTGGTCGACGATGCCCCCGAAATCCTCGAATGCGTCCACGGGCTGTTCGCCGCGGAGGCCGACGTGCTGTTCGCCACCAGTGGCCAGGAAGCCATGGAATTGGCTTACATCCACCCTCCAGACCTGATTCTGATGGACATCGTCATGCCCGGAATGGATGGTTACGAGACCTGCCGGCGGTTCCGGGAGCAGGCTTCCAGCGCCGATCTGCCGCTGATCTTCCTGACCGCCCTGGGGGCCGAAGAGGATGAAGCCAAGGGTCTGGCCCTGGGCGCCATCGACTTTATCCACAAGCCGTTCAACCCTGAGATCCTCCAGGCCAAGGTCCGCAATCATCTGCTCGCCAAGGTCCAGCAGGACATTTACAAAAGCCAGGCCCTCAGGGACCAACTCACGGGACTGCCCAACCGCCGGCATTTCGACGACACCCTCATCAAGGAGTGGGAGCGCGGGGTGCGGGGTTGTACCGAACTGGCGTTCCTCATGATCGATGTGGACCGTTTCAAGGCTTACAACGATCACCTGGGCCACCTGGAAGGCGACCGCTGCCTGGCGCAGGTGGCTGCTGCAATGGAAGCCGCCTTGCCCCGCCGGATCGACTTCCTGGCCCGCTATGGCGGCGAGGAGTTCGCGGCCATTCTGCCGGCCACCAGCCTGCTAGGCGCCCTGAGGGTGGGCGAGACACTGCGTGCGGCTGTGGAAGCCCTGGAGATTCCAGCCCCGTTCCTGCCCGCCGGCCGGCTGACCGTGAGCGTGGGGGCGGCCTCCCTGGTTCCGACTTTGCGGGACCAGGTGGAGACCCTGGCGGTCAGGGCGGACAAGGGCCTGTACAACGCCAAGCGCGATGGCCGGAACCGCGTGGGGGTTGAGGACATCGGCTTCCGGATCCAGCCTGGACCCCTGGCGCCCCGGGAGGCGATCGCCTCGCCCGAACCCCCGGACCAACCTCTCATCCTGCTGGTGGACGACGACGCCCGGATGCGGCTGCTCATGGAAGCCCGCCTGGCCACCATGGGGACCAGGATCGCTACCTTCCCGGAGGCCGGATCGGCCTCTACCCTGCTGTCCCGGCAGACTCCTGACCTGATCCTCAGTGACGTGGTGATGCCGGGCATGGACGGCTTCGAATTCTGCCGCCAATGCAAACTGGACTCCCAGCTCACCGGGGTCCCCTTCGTCCTGCTCACGGCGGTCTCCCGGAACCTGCGGGAGCGGGCGCTGGGCGCGGGGGCCGACGATTACCTGTCGAAGATGGAAATGGAGCAAGTGTTTCGAATGCGGGTACGAACCCACCTGGAACTGGGCCTCAACCGGGCGTCCGAAACGGTGCCGGCCGGGGCACAGGTCCTGCTCCTGACCCGGGCCACCCTAGTGCACCAGGTGATCGCCACCCAGATGGAGGCGGCCGGCATCGGGCTGCGAACCGCCTCCGACTGGGCAGCCGTCCTCGAGGCGCTAGCCGGGGCCGGGGCGGACACGCTGGTCCTGGATGCGGCGATGCTGACGGACCTGCCGCCCCAGTGGTTCGACCGGCTGCGGGACATGCCGGCGGGCCTGAACCTGCCCATCCTGGCCCTGGCTTCGCCCCAGGAAGATGAGTTTTTGCTGAAGATCGAGCACGAACTGCAGGATCGGTTGGCCAAACCCCTCGAGGCCCGCGAGGTCCGGCACCGCCTGCTCCTGATGTTGCGGCTGGCCCAAGCCAGGAGGGGCGCGACACTGGCCCGCTGACAACTGGGAGGGACGGGGTTTGGGCGCTATCCGGGCGGAAGGGTTCTAGAATCTCGATTTCGAGGTTTTCTCGATCCCAGCCATGCTGCCGTTGACGCACCAGCAGCATTTATAGGGTCGCCGACAAGCAGGGCTGGCGGATGGAACCGTCCATGCCATTCAGGGCCGCCCCGCTTCACGGGCGTCCGCCCAGGGACTGGCCAGCCAGGTCCGGAGGGCCGCCTTGCGCGCCGCGTTGCGCTGCTCGGGGATCGTACGGCTGTAGCCGCTGGCCAGGGAGTCCTCCCGGTTGAATGAAGGCTTCGTTCGCAGCCGAAGGAGGATCGCGCCGGTAGCCTGATCGAATCGGGATTTGGCTAGCGGATCTCGCAGATATTTGGCTCCTTGGTGATGGCGGTGTTGTCACACCGGCCCCATAACCAAGGAGGTACTACCTGAGCCACAGCTGTGCTTTGGCGCGAGTCGAGTCTGATCTTAGGATGGCCGGGCGTGCCAAGGGAACCCTTCAGCAGTATGTGGCGTCCACCCTCTCGATCAGAACCGAATAGCTAAGCGAAGGGAACTCCCTTCGCAATCTTTCATGCTGCCAAGAATGGCCTGAACACCTCACCCTTCCGCCGGGCAAGTTCGTCGAAAAATGCCTTCAGCTCCGCCCCCGATGCCTTCTGAAGATAGGCCATGCACCTGTCCATGGCTCCCAGTGGCACCTTCGATTCCTGGCCAACCCGCAACAGCCAAGCGGAACGCTTCGGACTGAGACTAAAACCGGTCGGAGAGCCATCAAAAGCCTGGTCCTGCATTGATGCCGATGACAGGGGCGATGGCGTCTCTGCCTCCAAAACAGCGGACTCCTTTGCTACCGGCACCGCCTGCACGATCGGCACCCCAACCAGTTCCGGGAAGTCCTCGATGTCCTGGGTGAAGATGTCGCTGGCCCCGGTTGCCATGAGCACCGCCGACACGAAGGCCCGCTTCTCGGCCATCTTCTGAACCGTGTTCCGGATATCGAACAGGGACAGGCTGCGGTATTTCGCTTCCCGGTTGTTGCAGCGGGCCGAGCAGCGGCTGAGGATCTCGCCCACGGGGCCTTGGATGGTGCAGGTGGCCTCGACCTCGAAGAAGCCGACACAGGTGCCGGTCACGATGGTCCTGTCCCTTCTGGTGCCGGTGTAGGCCCATTCCGCTGCCGGATCATCGATCGTGACCCGGCTCTCCAGGATTGGCGCCAGGCGGAAGGTCATGCACAACACCTCTGCTCCGGCCTTCCACAAGGACACCTTGGGTGTCCCGGGGATGGTGCCGAAGTGGGTGCCCTCCTTCATGACACCGCGCATGACTTCCTGCACGGCATGGGTGCGCTTGCGGATCTCGGCCAGGCCGAAGGGGGGCATGGCCGAAGGGATGACCGCCGGCGTGGGCGGCAGGGTTACGACGGCATTGATTGGCATGGGATGGCTCCTTTTGACGCGGTGACGCGGAGGTTGGTGAAGGTGGCGGTCTTCAAGTAGCGGGCGTGGATCTCAGGCGCATCCCTGAGGAGTGCCTTACTGTCGAAGCTGGTGCGGGTAGAGGTGACCATCTGCAGCACACCCCCGTCCAGGACTACCCGGTTGATCAGGTAGCCGGAGAGGGTGGTCTTGATCAGTTCCCGGAGTGCCGTAGTGCGCTCCTGGATGGGCTCCAGTTCGCGTTCGAGGGTGTTCAGTTCCTCCATCTGGCATTCGAGTTGGAGGCGGACAACCTCGGCAACCTCACCGCTTTCCCCGGCCTTGCGAAGGTCCAGAAATACGCCGCAGTTAACCGCGTAGGGGCAGGTATGGCAAAACCCTCTTTCGGGCTCACCGGGTAATTCGTTTCGAATATTATATGTTAAAATATCCATTGCTCTGGCCGCCCTGCCCTCAAGTTGGGCATAGTGCTCCGGGTCGAACCGGACGGTGAATGTGGTCATTTCCGCGAGGTTCTCTCTGGACACCAGCACGACAAGCGCCCACGTCAATCCCGGCGACAGGCCCATCTGGGCCTGCACCTGGTCAAGGTATTGGGTAGGAAGGCCGTTGTTCTGGTAACGCTTGAATGTCGCGGCGCCGGCGGTCTTCACTTCAAGGACGCCGTCGCCGTCTAGCCCAGCGATCCCGGCGAGGACGGTCCCATCAGGATGGGCGACCAGGGGTATGGTGGGATGCTTGAATTCCAACTGTGCCCTCCCCGTATTGCGGAGGCGGCCATTCAGGGCGATGCGCACCAGCTGCACGACTTCGTTCTCCATGGCCTTGCCGGCCAGCATCCTTCCCATCGATGCCTGGTCGAAAGGTTCTGGATTGAGCTTGCTGAGGACAACGCGGCGCAGACACGAGCCGATCTCGGAGGCGCCGATGTATTTGGTTCGATCGCCAAGGCGGGCGTTCTGTTCTAGTCTGGATTGCAGCGCGATCTGCATTCCGGCTGGGTCTACGATGGGTATGATCATTGCTCGCTCCAAGAAAAATGCCGGTCGCGGAGACCGGCTTGGTTGTTGGGGGGATTGGAACATCAGGGGTTCGATTGGATAGACATGGGCCCACGGCATCCCCCTGGGATCCGCTACTCCGCGACCAGTGAGTAGTGGTGAGGTTCTGCGGGTAGCGGCAAGGTAGCGGTAGCGGATTGGCTCCGCGACCGCATGGTGCTGGCCGTGGCCAGGTAGCGCATGAAGACGCTACCCGCTACCGATCCGCGACCTCTAACTCACTGCAAACACGGAAAGATAGCGGAGTAGCGGATCCAGGAGGGGTGCGAGGGGGGCTTCCCCTACTTGCTCACCATGGCCATTGCTTCGTCGAAGGCGCGCTGCTTGAAGTCCGAGGCGCTGCCGAACAGGATACTGTTCGTCCTGCGGGTTTCGTCCGCGGCCTGCCCCTTGGCCTTCATGTCGTAGTCGGCGAACTCGACCATGGCGTTGAGCGCCCACCAGGCCGTACCAGTAACGCCGGGCAGGTCCACACCCTTGCCGAAGGCCAGGCGCCCCTCGATCAGCTTGATCTTGTTCTCCATCATAGTACGGGCCCGGCCGTCGGGTACGTTGAGCGGGTAGCCGACCATGCGCTCGAGGTATTCGTCGATCCAGATGTCGTCGACCCTGACACTAGCCAGCTTGCTGAACCGGTCGCCGACGATGTCGAAGTGCTCCTTGTAGCGCAGGAGGACCATGGCTGCCATCTCCAGTTTCTGGCGCATGTTGCTGGTGTGACGGATGGCGATGACCCCGGTGGATCCTTTCATGGCGAGGTTGAACGTGTTTTCGCAGACGACCCTCACGGAGGTCATCCTGACCTCGGTCTTCATGGTGCCGTCGTGGGAGGTCGTGCCGAGGAGGAACTGCTCCACGCCGTCTCCGACCAAGGGATAGAACACCTCGGGCAGCTTGGCAAGCATCCAGACCTTCTCACCCTTGCCGATGGCGCCGGCGGTCTGGAGCTTGCCGCCGGATTCCTTGAGAAGAACGTCGAAGAAGTCGAACGCCTCCTGGTTTTGGAGGACCTCGTAGCCGTCACCGACGACCCCGAGCACGTCCTGGGTGTGGCCGTTGATGGTGGCGAAGGCTTCGGTGGGTTCGACGACGCCGCGGCCCAGTTCAGGGCGAAGGCGGTAGAGCTGCTCCTTGAGGACGGGGTAGTCCAGCCTTGCTGCGGCGATGGCTTCGGCGCTCGTGAACTCTTCCTCGAACTGGACCCCGAGCTTGTGCCAGGGGCGCTGGCCGGTGAACGCGAGGGTGTTGTGGTAAAGGTTGTGCATGATGGTTCCTTTCGAGAAATGGAAATGCCCCGGCTGGGAGGGGCGTGACAGGGATACCGATTACCCCAGAGCGACGGCGGGGACAGCTGTCCGCCCTGGATCCGCTCCACCTGCACCACTGGCATGAAGTCGCCCGGGTCACCCTTGTGCAACGAGGGGTGCTGGTCTTTCGGCCTGGAGGGGGTTGGGCACTTGAAATCCAGCCAACCATTGACCTCGGAACGGTTGGTATTGCTGTGTGGGCAATTAGTTGCGTTAATTTGGCATTGTTGATGATTGCTCCCAATTAAGAAACAGCATTGCGCCTTCCATAACATCATTCCTTTTCCTGCCAAATGCGGATGAGGGCGGAAATGAGCAAGGCGACTGCCACGGCAATTTCTTCCATGTGGACCTCCGGACATGAAAAGGCCCCGCGTTGGCAGGGCTGGGTCGGGTGGATGACGGGGCGACCGGATCAGTCTTCGAGACACCATTCGAGGGCGACCCTGAGGATGACTGATGCGATGAGGGGGATAGGGTTCACGGATGCCTCCAGAAATGGAGAAAGGCCAGCCGGAATGGCTGGCCTTTCTTGTTCCATTGTTCTTATAACAAATAGTGGTGCGGTTTTGCGGCGATTGGATGCAGAGATGGTTGAATCAGGCCTGCTTGGGTATCTTCAGCGGTTTGACCTTCTGTTTG
>Ga0316231_1003085_pt1 | contig 15050 bp, 12 predicted proteins | sample TBH18027metaG_FD_206002 | JGI IMG/M metagenome (GOLD analysis project Ga0316231, IMG submission 206002) | Freshwater microbial communities from Trout Bog Lake, Wisconsin, USA - TBH18027 | ecosystem: Environmental > Aquatic > Freshwater > Lake > Hypolimnion/Profundal zone | place: USA: Wisconsin...
CGCGCTTCTCCTAGACTAGACCCACCCAAGACGCCACCTCCAATCGTGAGCGGCCGAATCCACGCCACTTTTTTCCAGCCGGCCTATTTTTTTCGCGCCACAATCACAGCACTCATCCCCGGATCCTGGCGGACCATCTTGACCGCGCCAAACCCGGCCGCCACCAAGTCTGCCCGTAACTCGGAAAACGTGAAGGTCCCGCCGCGATCAGTGTGAACGAGCATGTTGACTGCAAATAGGGCCCCGGCCTGCGGTGCCGTCCGGGTTGGTTCCATCACAAAGTCCCGAATGCTAATCTGCCCCCCCGTTGGGAGGGCCCGCCAAACCTTCCGAAAGAGTTGCCGGTTCTGAGGCCGTGAATTCTGATGCACAATGGCACTGACCCAGGCGAAGTCACAACCGGTCGGCAAGGCGTCAGTTTCGAAATCACCGGCCACTAATTGAACCCGGGTCTGCAACCCCAGCTGTGTGAGTCGGCGCCGGGCCAGCGGGATCACGTGCGGCAGGTCAAAAATGATTGCCGTAGCGTTGGGCTGGGCCCGCAGCCAGGCAATAGTCCAGGTCCCGGAGGCCCCGCCCACATCCAACAGACGCGTGAACAAAATGGCGGGGATTTCGGCAACAACCTGATCGGCAATTCGCCCGTTCAAATCATGCATGGCCCCAATGAAAGCCGCGGCGTCCTGAACCCGGCCCCGCACGCTGGGGACCCGAATCGCAGGCTGACCACTCTGGATCACTCGGGCCAGCTGACCCCAGTAGCGGTAGCAATTGGCTTGGTGCTGCGCCATTGCCAAGACACTGTCGGCACCGGTCCGGGTCAAAACCCGGGCTACAGGGGCGGGAACGGTATAACACCCCTGGCGTTTGTGTAGTAATTGCAACGCTGCCAACGCATCGAGCAGCTGGGTCACCCCGCGCCGATCACACCGGAGCCGGCGCGCGATCTGGTCGGCTGTCAGCCGAGCACAACCGCACGCATCAAAAAGTTCAAGATCGACCGCCGCTGCCAACAGTGCGGCCGGTTGAAAAGTTCGGCAGAGTTCGAGAATGCTGTTTGCTGTCCAAGGTTTGCTCATGGAGCCAAATCTAGCGCAAGCCGCGGGCCGGCGAAAGCGCGGAGTGACGAACGGCGGAGGGGGCGCATCTGATACCGTCTCCGAGGTTATTCACACCCGACCGCCCCGGTGCCGGGAGGACCGGCGCGGGACGGGCGTGAATAACCTCGGAGACGGTATCAGATGCGCCTTGGCGGAGGCGGCCGGGTGCATGGTAGTTCAGAAAGTCGCGCGGATGTGCTACCATTCGCCAGCATGAACAAGCTGCTGATCATGATTGGCATGACCCTCTTTAGCTGGATTGGCTGGTGGGCGGGGGAGCCCTTTGGTTTATTCACGGGCTTCCTGCTGAGCGGCGTTGGCAGCCTGATCGGGGTGTATGTTGGCTGGCGGATCCACCGGGATTACTTTGACTGATGGCAACCGCTGACCATTCTTTTTCTTGTCCGAACTGCGGCGCTGACGTTCCCGCCCGGGCAAAAGCCTGTCCCGAATGTGGCGCCGATGAGAAAACGGGCTGGTCGGATGCGACCATTTACGACGGGACTGGCATCGAAGATCCGGATGAATTCGATGCGGCCGACTGGCAGCGCCGCGAAGGGATTGCCCCCCCGCCGCGAAGTCGCCGCCAAACCATTTTCTGGTGGGTCGCGGTGGGTTTATTGGGACTGATAGTCTGGATTATTCTTCGGTAACCCGGCTGACCCGTTTTTTTCATTTGGAGGGCGAGCCGAAGGGAACTGCTCGCCGGGAGGCTCGCCCTCCAGTTTTGATTCTGACATCTACCAAACGCTTACGCGACCACGCGGATGGTCCAGAAATCGGCCGAGAGATCGGCATCGGTGACGTAAGCGTAGGGTAATGTAAAATACCCTTTCAGACCCCACTGCGCGCCCCACGAGTTGCGCACAATGAACCATTGCCGGCGATCGTCATAGCCGACCCCCAGCACCGCGTGTCCGCCCAGGCTGCGTTCCGTTGCCGCCGGCAGCGGCGCGTGACCCGTCTTGGCCACGGTCGCACTCTCGAAACTTTCATACACGGTAAAGCCGAATACAAATGGGTAACCGGACGCGAGGCACCCGCGCAACTGGTTCAAAACCGGCGTCAACCGCTGGTAGGACACGGCTTGGTGCCGGACCGCATCCCGGTAACACTGCGCGGTCGGTTTGGTCCGGAACTTGTCGATAGCGTACGGCCATTCCAGTTCCGGGCAGTCACCTTGTTGGCCAACACTTTTAATGCCATCGCGAAGCTGTGCGCCGCTATCGGAGGCCACGGTCCCTTCCAGCACCCGCTCATTATAATAGATGAAGAGTCGGGACGGCGTGAAGGCCGTGGGTGCCGCCTGCTTCATTAAATCAAACTCAAGCGCGGCGGCAATGGCATTCGCGGTACAGCTACCGAGTTGGCCCTGGTCGTACACAGGTGGACAGAGGGAGGTCAGGTCCGCGTTGGGTGGCAAGACAGTCAGAAGCGGAATCGGGGCGGCGTAGAGCTGATCGCGGTGGTCGGGCAGATCGGGAATCCACCCGTAACGTGGTGATTGATGAAGCATGGGAGGGTCTCCTGTCGTTGCCGACGACCCACCTTGTCACGCCCGGCAACATCGGTGCGAGCTTAATCTGGCGACAATCCACTTTCATCAATTTGGAGGGCGAGCCTCCCGGCGAGCCGCGTGGCCAGTTCACGGGAAACTCCAGTGCCAATTGAGACAGCCAGTCGACGCATCGGTGGAGTTGGAGCGTCCCTCTCACTTGACACCGACCTGAATGTTAGACATAGTGTTAGACATGAAGACTGTCACCATGCGGGAGTTGCTCCACAATTCGGCGGACATCATGCGATTGGTGGAACGCGGCGGCACAGTGCGCTTGACCAAGCGCGGCCGGCCCGTGGCGCGTCTGATCCCGGAGCCGCAATCAACCCCGCGCAAGATAAAATGGCCGGACTTTGCGGCGCGGGCGCGGGCTTACAGCGACGGCGCAGTGCTGACTGACGAAGACGTGCAGCGCATCAAAGACGCGGAAGAGCGTAGCTTTTTGTGAACGCCTATCCCGACGCCAGTTTCCTTTTTGCTCTTTACGTCCACCAGCGCAACGCGGACGTGGCGACCGCGTTTGCGGCAACGATGACCGAACCGATCCACGTCGGCAGCTTATTGCGGTTTGAAGTGTGGAACGCGATCCGCCGGGAAGCATTTCAGGGGCGGATCACGTCTGGCGCGGCTGTGGCGGCACTGGCGGCTTTTGACGCGGACGTTGACGCAGGCGTAGTTGTGATCCCGCCCGTGGAATGGGAACGTGTCCACTCCGAGGCCGAACGCCTGAGCAACCAACACGGTTTGCGGCGCGGCAACCGCGGGTTTGACGTGTTGCACGTGGCCACAGCATTGACGCTGGGAGCGAAAGTGTTGCTGACGTTCGATCAGGATCAGCGGCGGCTTGCCGAAGCGGAAGGCCTGAAGGTGAAACCGTCTTCCGCCTGATCACCGCCAGAATTTCCCGTTGCCCCGGTCGCGATAGTGATTCAGTTACACATCCACCGTCTCCCCGGCTATAACCAGCGCCACGCTTGACGGTGCCGGGGGTGCCGGATAGACCGCGCGGAGATGGAAGTGAACGATTAAACGTTATGTCCCTCGAAACAACACTCACCGACATCGTCGTCCGCCTCCGGCAAGGCAAGTTTCCCAACGAACAGTCCATCTCCCAATGCATCGTCCTGCCTGTGCTTCAGGAGTTGGGCTGTTCGCAGTGGCCCAAAACGAAGTGTTCCGGCATAGTGAATGTTTGAGACGGACAGCGGCCGGAGGGAGCTCTATGCCGGCGCGGCCAGGGTGAAGGCCCGGCCATAATCTTGGTTGACACGTCCGTCTGGGTGGAACATTTGCGAAACGGCGTTCCACTGCTCGGCGATGAGTCGCACGGCGCTTTGGACGAGGGATCGGAACCTGCAAGCCGCTGTCAAGAAGCTCGGCATCGACAGTCAGAGCGTTTTTGAAAAATAGTGGAACGGGCGTCCCGCCTGTTTGCCGAATAGTTGGACAGGCGTTTCGCCTGTCAAATTGATTCACCAACAGGCGGGACGCCTGTCCAACTAATAAACGGGCGGGACGCCCGTTCCACTATCCGGCGGTGGTTTGAAAACATCTGAACACTGAACCCTTAACGCTCAACGCTCAACATCCCCCCCAACTCCGGCATTGCGCGTTGTCGTGCCGGCCGGTAATGTACGCGGCGTGAGCGATACGAACGGAGCAGGACAGCCCAAGTGGCAGCGCGGATTTTGGGCGCTCATCGTCACGCAGTTCCAAGGCGCGTTTTCTGATAATGCGCTGAAAACTCTCGTGACCTTTATCGCCCTCGCTGCCGCCACTTCCAGTAAACAACGCAACGCCGTGGTGCCGCTGCTCGGTTTGCTTTTTTCTTTGCCGTTTATTTTGTTCTCAATGGCCGGCGGCTATCTCGCGGACCGGTTCAGCAAGAGGAGCGTCACCCTCGGGGTCAAAGTTTTTGAAATCCTCCTGATGCTGTTCGCACTGGCCGGGTTGTGGTCAAAAAATGTGCCGCTGGCAATGGCCGCGGTCTGCGGCATGGGCGTGCATAGTGCTTTCTTCGGGCCGTCGAAATACGGCTTGTTACCGGAACTCCTTCCGGAGAAACGGCTGTCGTGGGGCAACGGCGTCCTGGAACTCGGCACATTCACGGCGATCATCACCGGTGGCGCGGTTGGCGGACTGCTCTACGAAACTTTCAAAGGCCGGCAACAATGCGCCGCATTGGTGTTTCTCGCGCTCGCCGGGTTTGGTCTGGCCTGCAGCCTCGGCCTGCCCAAATTACCGGCGGCCAACCCGACAAAAAAGTTTCACGTCAACTTCCTCGCCGATCTGGTGGGACAGGTTCGGGAAATCCGCCGCGACCGGGTGCTCTGGCTCGCGTTGCTTGGCAATATCTATTTCTCATTCGTCGGCCTGCTGGTGCTGAACAACGCTGTGATGTTCGGCATGGACACGTTGCACGTCGGCGAGATCCACACGAGCTACCTGCAAGTCGCGCTGGCCCTTGGGATCGGCGCCGGCAGTTTCGCGGCGGGGTACCTGTCCGGCGGTAAGATCGAGTACGGCCTCGTCCCGCTCGGAGCGCTCGGGCTGACGGTGTTTAGCGCGACGCTGGCCCTGCCATCCCTCACCTACCACGGCGCGCTCGGACATTTGGCATTACTCGGATTCTTTGGCGGATTCTTCATCGTGCCCGTGGCGGCGATCCTGCAACACCGGCCGGCCACCGGCCAAAAAGGCGCTGTGCTCGCGGCCGGCAACCTGCTGTCCTTCGTCGGCATCGCCCTCGCCTCCGGTGTCTTTTGGCTACTGACGGAGAAGGCGGGCTGCTCGACACGGCAGGTGTTCCTGATCAGCAGCGTGCTGACGGCTGGTGCAACGGTCTACGTGGTTTGGCTCCTGCCCGATTCGCTGTTGCGCCTGTTGCTCTGGATGCTGACCCATTCAATTTACCGGATCAAAGTTGTTGGGCGTGACAATATTCCCGAAAAAGGCGGGGCGCTGTTTGTCTGCAATCACGTGTCGTTTGTGGACGCGCTCCTGCTGCAGGCGGCAACCGACCGACCGCTGCGGTGCATCATGTTCAAGGACATTTATGAGCACCCGGTGGTGAAACCCTTTGCGAAGATGGCCCGGCACATTCCGATTTCAGCACAGCAACATCCGCGCGAGATGATCCAGTCCCTCCGGGTTGCCAGCGACGCGATCCGCAACGGCGAAGTGGTCGTGATTTTCGCCGAAGGCCAGATCACTCGAATCGGTCAACTCCTCCCGTTCCGGCGCGGCTTTGAGCGGATCATGAAAGACCTCGATGCTCCGATCATCCCGATCTGTCTGGATGGCGTCTGGGGAAGTATTTTTAGTTTTGAAAAAGGCCGGTTCCTCTGGAAAGTCCCCCGGTATTTTCCGTACCCGGTCACGGTCAGTTTTGGGAAGTCCCTCCCGGCAACTGCCACCCCGTTTGCGGTCCGGCAAGCGGTCCAGGATCTGAACGCGGACGCTTGGGACACGCGGCGCAAGCTGCTCTGGCCTCTCCACCGGGCCTTCATCCGGAAAGCCCAACATCATCGCTGGCGCTTCTGCATGGCGGACGGCACCACGCCGCGGCTGAACTTTGGCGCCGCCCTCACGCGCACGATTTTCCTCGCCCGCCGGCTCCGGCAACACTGGGGGGGCCAGGAAATGGTCGGCATCCTCCTTCCGCCCAGTGTTGGCGGAGCACTCGTCAACTATGCGGCGCTCCTGTGCGGCAAGGTGCCGGTCAATCTGAATTACACCGCCAACGCTGCCGGCTTGGCCAGTTGTGCCAGGCAGTGCAATCTAAAAACGGTTATCACATCGAAAGTGTTTTTGGAAAAATTAAAGTCTAGTAGAACGGGCGTCTCGCCCGTTCAATCCGCAACCAGACCAACAGGCGGGACGCCTGTCCAACCGGCAACCGAACAAACGGGCGAGACGCCCGTTCTACTATTTATTGAAGAGATCGCCGCCAAACCTGAAATCGGCGAAAAACTCATTGCGTTCGTGATGTCATGGCTGTTGTCACCCAAATCCCTCGAACGTGCCCTCGCCGGTAAGACCGCGACCTTGGACGATCTCGCGACGATCATCTTTTCCAGCGGTAGCACGGGCGACCCAAAGGGCGTGATGCTAACGCATTGGAACGTTCGTTCCAATATCGAGCAGATGGGCCAGACGTTTGCATTAAATGGACGCGATCGCATTCTTGGGATCCTCCCTTTTTTCCACAGTTTCGGCTTTACCGGCACATTGATGGCACCGGCGGTTCTCGGTTGCGGGGTGATCTATCATGTCAGTCCGCTGGACGCCAAAGCGGTCGGTGCATTGGTTCAGCAATACCGGGTTACGTTCCTTTTGGCGACGCCGACGTTCCTGCAAATGTATTTGCGCAGCTGCGAGCCGGAACAATTTGGCAGCCTGCAATTCATTATGACTGGAGCCGAGAAATTGCCGGATCGGTTGGCCCAAGCGTTTGCGGATAAGTTTGGCATCCGGCCGCTCGAAGGCTATGGCTGCACGGAATGCGCGCCGGCGATTGCGGTCAACACGCACGATTTCCGGGCCGCTGGATTCCGTCAGGTGGGCGCAAAACGCGGCCACATTGGCCATCCGTTACCTGCGATTGCCGTGCGGATTGTCGACCCGGATTCGCAGGCACCGGTCCCGGTGGGAACCTCCGGGTTACTGCTGGTCCGTGGTCCCAATGTGATGGCGGGATACCTCGGCCAACCGGAGAAGACGGCGGCTGTTTTGCGCGACGGCTGGTATATCACTGGCGATGTTGCCACGCTGGACGAGGACGGATTCCTCACGATTACCGATCGGCTGTCGCGGTTCAGCAAAATTGGCGGCGAAATGGTTCCCCACATTAAAGTCGAGGAAAAGCTCCATGAATTGGCGGAGGTGACGGAGCAATGCTTTGTCGTGACCGGGGTCCCCGACGAAAAGAAAGGCGAACGTCTCGTTGTGCTGCACACCTGGCCGGCCGACCGTGTGGCACCGGTTCTCGAGAAACTGGCCGGTAGTGATTTACCAAATCTTTGGAAACCGCGGCCCGACCAGTTCTTTCATGTGGAAGCTTTACCGGTCCTCGGCACTGGCAAGCTGGATTTACGGCAGGTTCGCGAGTTGGCTGTGCGCTTTTCCTGTTGACCAAGAGCGCCGGCTTCCTTAAAGTCACGACACTTGGACGGAGGCTATATGAGTTTGAAACAATTAGCGTCAGGTTGTGCGATTTTCGGCCTAATCATGGCTACCGCTCCGGCAGTCTTCAGCCAATCCGCGCTGTTTGAGATCAGGAATATCCGCCAGCAGCCGGTCAATGCCCCCACTTACGGAGGGGCTGGTGAACTCGGCGGACGCCCCCCCACACTTTGGCAGCAATGGTTGAAAATTGAGGTTCAGTTTGATAGTAAACCGGAGTGGGCCGATGATGTGCAGGTTAAGTACTATGTGCTATTGACTGATCAGGGCGATTCAAAATTGTTTACTGGTGAAATCACTCACTTTAACGTGGCTAGGGGGCAACATTATTCGGCGATGTTTATTCATCCAAACACAGTGAAACGCTATAGTAGCGGCCAAAATGCAGTGGTGACGGCCCGGCTGTTTTATAAAGGTGCGATGATTTCACAAAAGACGGATTCCCAAGGGAAAAACGTTTCTACAAGTTGGTGGGAGAAGTATACGCCGATCGCGGGCTGTTTATTGGCACCTCAGGAAACACCGTGGGCGCCAGTTGCAGACGAGCGCTTTGAGGCCGTCAAACCCAATTCACGACAGTAAGCAAAACATCAAGTCGACACGATGCTAACTACGGATCGAATTATCGCGCTAGATATTGGTGCCTCGAGTATCAAGGTCGGCGAATTCCAGGCGTCGAAGACGCACGGGTTGCGGCTCGTGAACTTCAATTACGCTGACCTCGGTCTTGATCCGGAGCACGAAGAAGGTCGGCAAGCGGCCGTTATTTCCGCTATTCGCAACGCATTGCGCGAAAAGAATATCAAAGCCCGCCGTGTCGCGTTCAGCGTATCCGGTCAGTCCGTTTTTACCCGATTTGTCAAACTTCCTCCAGTGGAAGAAGCAAAAGTTGTGCAAATCATTCAATACGAAGCACAACAGAATGTACCTTTCCCCATTGAAGAAGTCATCTGGGACTATCAGTTGCTCGGAAAAACTGAGCAGGGCGAACTCGAAGTCGTGCTTTTGGCGATTAAAAGCGACATCATTGAGGAGTTGACGGAAGGCGTCGAATCCTCTGGGTTACGAACCGAAGTTGTCGACGTCGCGCCGATGGCACTCAGTAATGCTGTGCGGTACAATGAGGGGGAGACGGATGGCTGCACGCTCGTGGTGGACATGGGCGCGCGTACGACCAGCCTGCTTTTCTTGGAGCAGAACCGCATTTTCTCGCGCGCCATCCCGATCGCCGGGAATGCCATTACCCAGAGTATTGCCGCCGAGTTCAACGTCCCATTTCTTGACGCCGAACAGATGAAACGAGCCAAGGGCTTCGTGGCCCTCGGCGGAGCCTACGAAGAACCGGCGGACGAACAACAGGCGCGCATCAGCAAGATCATCCGGAATGTCATGACCCGGTTGCATGCGGAGATTGCCCGCACCATCAATTTCTACAAAGGCCAACAAGGCGGCAAAGCTCCCACTCGATTGTTGCTCTCGGGCGGCAGTGCAATCATTCCTTATGTCGACCGATTCTTTCAGGAAAAGCTCCAGATGCCGGTCGAACTGTTCAATCCTTTTCACAACGTGGAAATTGACGACCACGTGTCCCGTGAGGATCTGGCCAAATGCGGCCATTTCTTCGGTGAAGTCGTCGGTCTCGGTTTGCGCCGGGTGACCCACTGCCCGTTGGAAGTAAATTTGTTGCCTAAAAGCCTGCAAGCGCGCAAACAGACCCGCTTAAAACGCCCATATTTCTTCGGGGCCGCCGCCGCCGTGCTTTTGATTCCGCTCTGTTTGTTGGCCTATGCGAAAAAGACGACCGAGTTGAAAGAGCACGAGCTCAGCGATGTGCGGCTCGAAGTCAATCGTCTGACCAAATTAAAAGGCGATCTGCACGTCGAACAGACGAAGTTGGATGCCGTCAAGGCCAATGCGGATCAAATTGTCGGGCTCACGCAGCAGCGCGCGTACTGGCCTGATTTTCTGACTGATTTCAGCCATCGGATCGTGAGCAATGTCTGGATCACTGCCTTTATTCCCGAAGCTTGTGGTGCCGCCGTTGCCCCGATCTCCTCGCCGTCCCCGGGCATGGGAATGCGCGGTCGCGGCGGAAACAACCCGGTTTCAGCGTCCGTCCAAATGAGCCCGGGTGCATTGGCAAATTGCACGGAAATCCGGATTGAAGGGGCCGGACTTAACTCCGACGCCTTGCAACTGGTTGACGCCCTTGTGAGCAACCTGAGTCAGTCCGCTTATTTCGTCCCCAAGAGCGTCGTCATCGAGCGCCCGCCGGCGGCGAAGGCCCGCGAGGTAACTTTCACCTTCACCATTCGCGCCCGGCTGGCGAAAGCGGTTGGCTCAATTACCAACTGAACCATTATGAATCTGCGTTGGTTTCAAAATCATTTGATCAGCCTCATCGGCGGCACGGTGTTTATTGTGCTGCTGGCGGGAATGATCTGGCTCCTGCACGACGCGTACACCCAACAGGATTCTGTCTTGGAGGAGCTCACCGCGCAAAATTCTTCCTTGGAAGGTCTGCGCAGCGAACGCACTTTCCCTTCCAAAGAGAATATCCAATTACTCAAAAAGGACCGGGACAATCTTCAACAGTTATATGATGACATGCGGGAATCGGCCTCTCATCCGCTCTTGCATGGTCCGGAACTAATCCGCGACGTCGATTTCCGTAAATTTCAGGAAGCGACCGTCAACCGTCTGGCCAAAGCTGCGGCGGCCCAAGGGATCCGCGCGCCGGAGATGTTTGGCTTCAGCCGGTATGATGCTAACTTTCCCTGCCGCAACCCGCGCGCGGCGGACGATGAATGCCGGCGCTTGCTGGCACTCTTAAGCAAACAACTGGTGACCGTCGAGAAACTGGTCAACCTGATGATTACCAACAAGGTCGAAGAGATTTTGGCAATCCACCGCACCGAAGTGGAACCGGGCGAGGTCAGCGCTGACGCGCTGAATGTTCCCATCAATAACAATTCCAGCTCATTGTACCAAACATATCCGTTTGAATTGGAATTCGTCTGCGATACATCGGTCTTGCGCGACTTTTTAAATGGGTTGATGCAGACGGACGGGCTCTTTGTCATCCGGGCTTTGAAAATTGACTCGAAGGCAGTCAAACTCAAATCGCTGGAGATGCCGAACACTGGTGAACCCAGCGCACCGAATGCTCCCAAGCCCGCCGAGCCCACCGGTGAAGTTCGCACCCGCCGGTTGAACGTCACACTGCGCTTGGATCTGGTCGAATTCACTGCGGCGACTCCGGCCAACCCACACCATGGCCACGAGTGATCACGGAAACGACGCTATGGATTTCATCAAAAAACATTTCGAGAAAATCCTCCTGGCAGCGACTTTAGTGGTCCTGCTGGGTGTCGCCTTGGTTCTGTGGCGGAAAGTCGACGCCCTCAGCGACCAAGTTGCCGCCGGGCTCTCCGGCCCCACGGGAAAAACCAACCTCGCGCTCACACCCACCGCTGATTACTCCAATACCATTGACGCCATAAAGTCACCCGCCAACTGGCTGGTCAGCCCCATTGACCCGTTCCATACCGGGATCGAGATTTACACTCCACCGCCGAGCGGGCCGACGAATAATGCCCCAAAAATCATCATTCCGGTCAAGCCGTTTGCGCTCAAGTCGATCACCCGCAAACCGTTTCGCATGATTTTTAAGTCCTATACCGGTCTTGGCGAAAACTTTGCCATCAGCGAGGGCAAGCGCACGATCTTCGTCCCGAAAGTCGGCGATAAGATTTGGAGTTCGATTGATAAATACGATACCGGCTTCATCGTCACCAAGTTTGAGAAAAAAGAATCCCTGATTGATGTCCCGGGGATTGGCGGCAAACATTTACGCGATACCTCCGAGCTGACGATCCAGCGTGGTTCCGAGCCGTCCATTCTGTTGGTCTTGAACCGGATTACGGAAGAACGGGAGCCCGAGGCTGTGATTATCTGCCAAATTGACAATCTGGATCTGCCGGTTCGCAAGGGCCAACACGTGGTTTGCGGCGGCAAGCTTTACAATGTCGTTGACATCACTTTGAAGCAAGTGTTAATCGTTGATGACGAGACAAGGGAAAAACTCACGATCAGCAAAGACTGATTGGGAGTTGTATGTCGTTGGACTCAAAGAACTGAATGGAGAATCGCGTTATGAGGAATATCTTGTCCGCGCTGTTGGGGAGCAGCGTGTTGCTCTTGTCTGCCGTCCTGCGTGCCGACGTTCCGTCGACCCCAACCCCGCTCGCCCCGACGGTCAAACCGGCCAGCTCCGAAGTGACCCAGGTTGCCCAGGAAGAAGTCGTCCGTCGCCAAGCTGCACAAATCCAGGCTCGGACGCTAATTGAGGATGGAACCAAACTCGTCAGCAGTGGCAAACTGGAAGCGGGCGTTACCAATTTAGAGTCCGCCATCAACATTCTCCCGAATGCCAAAGCCACTGAAACCGATCGCAAGCGCGCGACTCACACGCTCAGCCTGGCCTATACTCAGCTAGCCGAGAAAGCCCTCAAAGCCAATGATGGGAAAAAGGCAATCGAACTTGCCAAAAAAGCCATCGAAAATGACTCCGGCAACCGCGATGCGGAGCAGATTATTGTGCGTGCGAAAAAAGGGAGCACCGTCAACCCGGAAATCTTTGAAAAAAAGCCGGATCCCGCTCACACCCCCGAATTTCTCGGTACAAAAGACCAGATCAAAAAACTCTTCCGGGAAGGTAAAATCCTCCTCAACTCTGGGCAGTATGATGAAGCCGAAAAGCGATTCCAGCAGGTTCTCCTGTTGGATCCCTATAGCACCGACGCCCAGGAAATGCTTCAGATCGTCAATGACGCTCGCCATCCCAGTACCCTGACCGGCCAAGGAGCCACCCGCCGCCGGATGCTGTGGCAGGCAGATAGCGCTTGGTTGCTGCCGACCGGTGGCGAAGTAAAACGTCCGGAATTGGAAACTTCTGCCAACCGCCTCCAAGGCACGGGTCTCAACCAATCGCTGCTCCAGAAACTCAATGACATCAAGTTTCCAGAAATTAAATTCCGGGACGCCGCTCTGGTGGATGTGGTCACGTATCTCAGCGAGCAAAGCCGAACCTTGGATCCGAAAGGTGAGGGTGTCAACATCGTCCTCGGTCCCGGCTTGAACGTGGGTGGGGCTGGCGCTGAAGCTGCACCGGCTGCACCGGCGGCGGGTGCCGACGCGGCCGCACCAGCCGCTGCTGCCGCCCCGGTTGCGGGAGCGAGTCCGGTGCGTCCCATTACGATCATGCTGCGCAATATTCCAATGATTGAGGCCCTGAACCTCATTGCGCCCCTGGCTAATTTAAAATATCGCCTCAATGCCAACGCGGTTGTGCTCCTCCCACTGGATGCGCCGACCGATGTAATGATCACCAAATCGTATCCGATTAGCGCCAGCGCTTTTTCGAAATTCGTAGTCGCGCCCGAGGCAGCCGGCGGCGGTGGTGGCGGCGGTGATAAAATTGGCATTACCGCCGGGAATGCAAAAGTGGAAACAATCGACGTGAAGACCGTCTTCGCGGGTCTCGTTGATTTTCCAACCGGCTCGGCCATCTCCTTTAATGAAAAAGTGAACCTACTCATGCTCAAGAACACACCGGAGAACATTGAGCAGTTTGAGAAAATCCTGCCAAACTTTACCGGCATTTTACCGCAAGTTGAAATCGAGGCCAAGTTTATTGATATTTCGCAAGGGGATTTGGATGAATTGGGCTTTCAATGGGGCGTCGGCCAATACAATCTCGGCAGCTTTGGAATGGCCGCGGGTGGCGCCCAGGCGAACGGTCTGAACAATATTACGGACGGGATGCGTGACAGTAGCAGCATTGGGGGGTCGGCCATTGCGGCCGCACTGGGAGGGGGCAGCGCTGGGAGTGCGGCCAACAAACTTTTCGTCCTCAATGGGATTTTGACTGACCCACAGTTTCAGGTGATCTTGAAAGCCTTGTCGCAAAAGCAATCCACCGATGTTCTGTCGGCTCCCAAAGTTACGACAGAGACTAGCGTCGCCGCCGAACTAAAGGTCGTTCAGGAGTTCATCTATCCCACAGAATACTCCACACCGACGGCCGGCACGGGTGGCTCACCCGGGACAGGTTCCATTCCCTCTGGTTTTAAGACACGCGAAGTGGGTGTGATTCTTCAGGTCACTCCCCAACTCCAGCCCGATGGGTATTCGATCGAACTCAAACTGAATCCGCAGGTTGTTGATTTTCTCGGCTTTGTTGATTACAGCCCTCCGCCGCAGACTTATGTAATTCCGGCTGTCGGCACCGCGGGTACGGCGGGGTACACGCCAGCTTCGACGGGGACTTTGGCTTATAAGATTCAGCAGCCGCTGTTCTCAACCCGCAGCGTGGCTACCAGCGTCGTTGTGTTTGACGGTCAGACTGTTGTTCTCGGCGGATTGATCAAAGAAAGTATTTCAAAAATTGACGATAAGGTGCCTTTCTTGGGGGATCTGCCGATACTCGGTCGCTTTTTCCAGAGCAAGGTCACCAATCGGAGCAAAGAAAACTTGTTAATCTTTGTGACAGCTCGCCTGATTGGCCCGAACGGTCTACCGATCCATCCAGACATCGCCCACGGTGGGCTCCGGTAATTCCCGGACCGGTTTACCATTACATTACGGCTTGGCCGAGGGGGGCAATTGACACTCCCAACACCAACGCCTTGTCATTCTGAGCGCAGCGAAGAATCCAAGCTTGTCCGGTGATTACTGGGAATGAACGACAGAGACCCTTCGACAAGCTCAGGGTGACACTCCAAGGGATGGCGGGAGTGTCAAGGCTGGGGCGGCACCTGCCGGTTGGATTGTGTTCTGGATTGCCGCGTGGTAGCCTGATCGGTCGATGACTGCCACACTGCTGCTTGTGGACGCTTATGCGATGATTTACCGGACGTTTTACGCCATCCGGCATCTTACCGGACCGGCCGGTGAACCGGTAAATGCGATTTACGGCTGCACAAAAATGCTGCGCAAGTATCTCGCCGAACATCGCCCGACGCATTGCGCGGTTGTCTTCGATCTTGGGCCGCCCCGCCAACGCCTGGCCATTCTCCCAAGCTACAAAGCGCAACGCCCGCCAACACCTCCTGATCTTGCCGCCCAATTACCCGGCATCCGGGCAATCCTCCACGCCCTCCGTTTGCCCGTGGTCGAGCGGGACGGCGATGAAGCCGATGACATCA
>Ga0316231_1003088_pt1 | contig 15030 bp, 13 predicted proteins | sample TBH18027metaG_FD_206002 | JGI IMG/M metagenome (GOLD analysis project Ga0316231, IMG submission 206002) | Freshwater microbial communities from Trout Bog Lake, Wisconsin, USA - TBH18027 | ecosystem: Environmental > Aquatic > Freshwater > Lake > Hypolimnion/Profundal zone | place: USA: Wisconsin...
ACGAAGAAAGCACTGTGATCAATGTAAACGGCCATGCATTCGATGTCATCGTTGTCAGCGCGAAGCTTAATACGGTCGCTGTGCGTTGCGCAATTGCACAGGGCCGTGTTGGCGCTACGGATTCCCTGGGCTCGATAGCGCAGCGATACGGCGCCGTCGCCGCGATCAACGGATCATTTTTCGATTCCTATGACTCCGGCCCCATCAAGAAGCCCGACATGCCTTTGATAAGCCACGGGAAACTTATGAATTACAGCAATATCGGGACAGTCTTGGGCTTTACAAGCGACGGACAATGGCGCATGGACTCGGCACAGGATGTTGTGCGAATGTGCGGGGAAAACAGGCGAAGGGTTCAGTCCGGCGACGACGAGAGCTTTCAATTCTGGTCGCAGGTTACCGAGGCGGTTGGATGCGGGCCAAGGTTAGTCGTGAATGGAGCGGTAAAGATGAGCCCGTACGATGAGGGGTTCTCCAGCGATCACGTATTGAAAACCCATGCGGCGCGCAGCGCAGTTGGAATTACTCGCGACGATCGAATTCTCTTAGTCGCTACCCGCCGGGCCAGTCTTGAGGATATGGCGCAGATCATGATAAACCTGGGTTGCGTGCAGGCAATGAACCTCGACGGCGGCGCTTCCAGCGGGGTCTGGTATCGCGGCCGGACAGTGGTTCAGCCGGGCCGGCAGCTTAGCAATGCACTTGTGATATCGGCGCGGTAGGCCGGCGCTATGGCTCATCGCCGATATCCGATGGCTCATCGCCGGCCTCAGCGGCGTCCATGTATTCGTCGAAATCGTCGCCCATGCCTTCTCCCATCTCCTTGCCCATCTCGCGCATCCATTTGCGCATTGAGGCCGGGTCGTCTGGATTGCCGATCGCATCGGGGTCTGCCATCGCGTCAAGCGTTTCCTCCTCGCTGCGGATTCTGGCGAACCTTGATACCTCGCGGCGCTGGGCCTGCGTCGACCCGCACCGGTCGCAGGTCGGCGGCATTTCATCCGCGACCATTCCTACCAGCCAGGTGAACCGCCGTCCGCATTTTTGACATGTATATTCATAGAGCGGCATGAAATAGTCCTCCAATTAACGATTGCCACGCGTATTATACACTCGTCCCTTCCACACGGGGCCGCCCCGGTATACGGCCATAATCGATGCGATTGCGATGAGTGTAGCTGTTAGCCACGATAGCGGGTTTAAGAACGCATAGGCAGGTTCATCCCGCCCCAGGCGCCAGACGGTGATCAAGCGAACCAGCACCATGAGGGCATAGGCGCCGGCCGGCAAGACAGTCCAGGATGCGTGCGACAGGATTCCAACAGCGATCCATAGCGGAGGCAGGATCATGATTACGAGAACTCCCAAAAGCCCGGGGATCAGAATCGTTAGCTTGCGCGAGAACGCCGAGTAGAGGTTCTTCTTGAATCCGCTCCAGATTTCCGGTAGAGATTCGTACATGCGAACGCTGTAGACTTTAAGCCCGTCGCCATACCATTGCGTGAGGCCTGCGCGTTTGGCGACTTGCGCAAACTTCACATCCTCCGCGAGTTGATCTTGCACCGCGGAGTGTCCACCGAAACGAAAGTAATCTTCTCGCCCGATGAATATAAATGCGCCGTTCGCGGCAGCAATGCAGGCATATCTCGAATGCCGCACGGCCGCTATGGGGAGGAACACGAACGGAATCATCACGAGAAGGGGAATGACGACGCGCTCCCAGAATGTCATTGCAATATAATCGGGCATCATCGAGACCACGTCTGCATCATGCTCTATGCGCGCACCGACAGCCAGCAGCAGCGCATCCGGCGCGAAGCGGCAATCGGCGTCCGTAAACAGCAGACATTCACCTATGGCGGCATTAGCGAGCTGCCAGCAGGCGTGAGGCTTACCGCACCAGCCGGTGGGAAGCTCCGCTCCAACAAGGACACGCAGGAGGCCGTCCTGGTCTCGCAGGCGATGAAGGATCTCGTATGTGGAATCGCTTGAGCCGTCATCGAGTACGACGACTTCGAAATGCGGGTAATTCTGCGCCAGCAGACTGCGCACGCACGCCTCGATGTGGCGTTCCTCGTTACGGGCCGGAACCAGGATGGAAACAAACGGCAGCGAGTCGGGATCGATTATGCTTGCGCGAGGCTTGCGAAAGACAAAGAAATTGATTATGGCGTTAAGAGTCAATATTGATGCGCCGGCCAGCACGGCGGCATGGTAGATTACGACAAGGCTTGGCATGTTTATCACTGTGGTATCCTTATTATGTACCGCGATAGACATGCGGCGCGTCTTTTCCCACGTAAATTTATGCTTGTGAATAAATCGGCGCAAGGATCGCGAAGTCCGTTTCGCGCGCTTCGCAATAGAAATTTTCGGCTCTACTGGTTCGGCCAGCTTGTATCACTCATCGGGACATGGATGCAAGCGCTCGCTCAAGGCTGGCTGATTCTGGTGCTGGCCGACCCGGCAACGCGACACGCAGTCTTCAGCCATGGGGGAGATGCGGCGGCGGCCGTGCAGACGCATGCTTCGGTTGCGGCAGAGCACACTGCGAACCTCTATTCCGGACTGGTCAGCTTTGCAGGCGGAGTCCCAATCTTGCTCCTAACTCTCTTCGCGGGCGTCATCGTGGATCGCGTCAATAAGCGCAAGTTGTTGATCGGAACTCAGACGGTCGCTATGGTGGTGGCTCTGGCCAATGGTTTGCTCATTCGAATGCGCCTGATCACCATCTGGGAGCTTCTTGCGCTGGCGCTTATTCTGGGCATCTCGATGGCGGCCGATATGCCGTCGCGGCAGAGTTTCGTGCCGGAACTGGTCCCAAAGGAAGATGTCCCGTCGGCTGTTGCGCTCAATTCTTCGATGTTTAACTCCGCGCGCGCTCTCGGCCCGGCAATTTCAGGCTTTCTGCTTGTGCGACATGTCAGTCTGTCCGATTGTTTCTTCCTGAATTCCGCCAGCTATCTGGCTGTGCTGGCCAGCTTGCTCATGATGCGCGGTGTAGGGCTTGGCGACCCAGTGCATCAGCCGCCCTCCGAGTTTAAGGTTCTGGACAATATTCGCGCGGGCTTTCATTATGTTCGTCACGATCACACGGCGCTGAATGTGATGGTTCTGGTGGGCACATTCGGCATGTTCGGCTTCTCGTTCAACGTCTTGATTCCGCCGTTCGTGAAATACACTCTTCTTCCGCATGCGCTGGAAGCTTATCAGATCAAGGCGTTTGGATTGCTGGAGACGATTCGCGGCATAGGGGCTCTGACTGGCGCGATCAGCGTCGCGGTGTTCGCTACCGCCGGCAAGCAGAAGCTCCAGTTGATCATTGGGAGCCTTCTTGCGACGGTCGTTCTGGTGATCTTCGCGTTGGCCCGGAGCATGACCGTGGCCTATATCACCATGGCTGTTGTCTCTTGTGGCTTCGTGCTTTGCTTTGCAACCTGCAACACCCTCATGCAGATGACCGTGCCCGAAAACCTCAGGGGGCGAGTGATGGCGATCTACACCTTGATGTTTATCGGCACCAGCCCGATCGGCAGCCTGATGGCGGGCGGACTTGCCGCTCGAATCGGGGCGCCCAGAACCATCCTGTTCTTTGCAATTGTCAGCCTGGCCGCGGCGCTGTTTGCCTGCTTCCGTCCTGGCGGCATCCACACTCTAAAATCCTTCGAAAGCCACGATACAATGGTCGAGAAACAAGGACCATTGGCAGAAGGCGAGCCGGACGCTCCGCTCATCGGGGGCGGCTAGTCCGGGCCCCTGGTTTCCCTATACCTCGAGTCGAAGTCGTCCGGGTTCAAGCCATTGGGGAAGCGATCTCGAACGGGAACGACCAGACTGAATCTGGTGGCATTCGTTGTGTAGTAGCTGATCGCGAGCGTGATCTGCTCTGGCTGGGTCATGCGCCCAGGTGTCGTGATGTCGGTGTCTTCGATTGGTTTGTCTATACCGACGCGGTAGGGAACACTATCGAGCGGCAGCCGGTGCATTCTCGCAACTGTCTTTCGGGACAAAAAATGCGAGAGGGAGAATGCCGCTGGAGGCCATATCCCAAGATCGTCCCAGCCATCAAGCTCATAGGCTCCCTGATCGGTAAAAGGCGCCTGAGCTTCGACGAAGCGGTAGAGGCCGAATGTCCCCGTTGTGGAATCGATCGTTGTTGAATGCGCACAATCTGGAAACCTCACCGCAACAAATGCGCTGGCGCCCGTAAGTCGCCCTGTGGAATGCGGCTCTTTTGCACCGCTTCGGGCCTGTTGTTCGAATAGCGCGGTAACTTTCAGCCCGCTTGACGTCGTTACGACTTGATGTCCGGCCCACACAATGACGCCTCGCGGATACTCGGGCTGATAATCGATCGTGGCCACGTTCAGGGTCACGTATTCCGTATGTTTGGTCGCCGGGCCTACCATCCCTGAAATCTGGACATCCTGCCGCTGACCAGGGAACGCTCCGACCGTCTCTGCATCCAGGCAGTAGTTTTCTCCTGGTCCAATGGATGTTCCGGGCCGCCGCGACGGCTCCAGCCACGGATGGGGTCCAGGAGTTTTTGCCTGCAGCGCCCAACGCGGTTTGATGCTTTCGACAGTGCAGAACCAGGGCGCGCCTGCATGATCTCGGGGTGCAACTCGAAAGACGCAGCGGATTGTTGGGATGCCGGTTCGATCATGCGTGACTATATCAAATGGCCGATTGAGTGTCATATTCCGGAACTTGCGCTCAGGCTGATCGACGCCTATTTCCCTTATTCCGGTTATGTCGGAGCTCAATGCCGCGTCGGCTTGCACCTTCACCCCTCCGATTATCGCAAAATTGGCGGTCCTGGGCTGCGTGAACTGCGGGGCGATATGCGGCAGTTTGGAAACGATCCATTGCGCCTTTTGCGCGGGATTGGCGTTCGATGTGGCCGTGAATCGCATCTTGGCGGTGTCTGGGCTGTAGCAGCCAGGAATGTGCACTATGAAGAGTTCGCCAAGATCCTTGCGCGGCTCAAGCTGCACGATTTTGCCTACCGGCGCTCCATTTTGCTTGAGTGGCTGGACAGTGAATGTGGTCTGGGCGGAGGAACCCAGTGGGACGAGCACAATGGTTTGGATCGTTCTCGACAGCTTGCCGGGCGTGGGGATAGTTCCCCTGCAGCCTGACTCGATGAGGTAGTCAGGCACGAACGGTTCCTTATGACCCTTTGGCGGTATCCACCACATTTCGAGTTCTCGCACCATACCGTTCTTCTGAGGACACAATTCGCCACGCTCGCCTGGACGGTGCTGGTTGGGTATTCTTGCGTGATAACGAGGACCTATGAACACGCCCGGTGGCTGAAACGCCGGCTGATCCGGCGTGTCTGCATATGTTAAGATTTCCACCGCCAACGTCGCTTTGCCAATAGGATACAAATAACGTCCATCGGCGGCCGGCTCATCGATTGTGACCTCGGTCGGCTGGTTGGTGCACTTAAAGCCTAACGAGAAAGCGACGTAGGGCAGGTCGCGATATGGGGCGGCGCTGGCCATTCCCTTTGAGCGGTAGACTGCAGGCTGGCAATTATTCTGCGCAAGCAGAACCAGCGAAAACGGCCCTTGGTCCAATGCCCCCTTTTCGACATGCAGGGGGGCAGGGGAGCCAGGCAAGGTAGTCGGAAAGTTCCACTGGCCCAATGCAATGCAGGATGAGGCAGTAAGCCAGATAATGGCTATGATCAGCGGCGCTGTCGAAGCGGGCAAAGTAGCGCGGTAGGAGTGGCCGAACATTTTCTACTTCCGTCTGAAGAGCCGTAGCGGCTCCAGCTTGAGTGAGTATACGCCTTTGCGGTCGACTTTTCCTTTGCGCTTGACGAAGTTGACTGCGTCGGCTACCCATCCGGCTCGCTGACCGCTTCAAGACCCATCCGGCGAGTCAGGTTTGGTTCTGGCCGCAGGCTCAGCATAACCAGGTGAGCCGCTGACGGATGGGTCGTCCATGCATTCGACTTCGTGAGACGCTGCAGGATATCCGCACGCCATAAATTCTAAATCAACGGCAAAGCAGGAAGATTTGGGCTGTTAGATGAATCGTGTCCAGTGCGGCGCAAGATCGATCTGAATCCGAAGTTAACTTGCAAACCAACAGGCACCGATAACGAATTGACAAGGGAGTTCTCAATGGGCACAAACCTCGATGGCATCGACGAGAAAGTCAAGTACGAAAATGCCTGGGCGCAACTTAGAATCATGCGACGGCGCTATTGGCTTGTTTTCGCGGCCTACATTCCGTGGATGTTTCTCATTATGCTCACACTTAAGAAGGATTTGTATGTTATCATCGGTTTTTTTCTTCATGCTGCGGTCACAGGATATTTCGCCAATCAAATTATGAAGTTCATGTGCCCACGTTGCGGATGCACCTTTTACCAGTGTCAGCGTTATCATAACAGCTTTACGAAATCCTGTCTTAATTGTGGACTGAAAGCAAACACCTATCCGGCAGAGTTGACGGGCAACCGCTCATAATTACAGCAATAATAGGAACTCACTCTCAGCGGAGAATATTCTCATGCAAACGTCCGCATCTCGGATTGCTAAGAAACTTGTGATATCGCTGATGGCAATTGTTCTCCTAACAATCGCGGGCATCAAGACGGTTGTCGTTTGGCGCAACCATATCTCGAAGGCGAACGAAGCCTATGTAGGGCTTTGGAGTGACGACGGTTGGGATCGGAAGCAGGGCCAGAAAGTATCCGTAATAGAGGTTGCGGCTGCACTAAACGACGGTGCCGATGTGAACAAAAGGGACAGATTGGGCGAGACGCGGCTCATGGCGGCTGCCCGATCGGGGAACGTTGCCTGTGTCGATCTTCTGATTTCCAAAAAAACCAATGTGAACCTCCAGGATCGCGACGGAGATACGGCGCTTATTTGTGCAGCGGAGAGGGGTAACCTTGGCTGCGTCAGATCCCTCCTGACGCACGGCGCGGACGTGAATATGTTGGATCGCTTCGGCCGGACTCCCCTTAGACGCGCAGTTCGTTCGCGTAATGTCGCCTGCGCCGCGTTCCTGGTGTCTCACGGCGCCGACGCTAACGCCACGGATTGTGAGGGCGGTACAGCGCTCTCGTGCGCCATCAAATAGCATAACTTCGATTGTGCGAAGTTTCTGATATCCAAAGGCGCAAACGTCAACGCCATACACAAAGCCGGGTTCACCCCGCTGATGGCGGCTGCCAGGGAGGGAGATGTCGCACACATGGCGTTGCTGATCGCAAAAGGCGCGGATGTGAGCGCCAGCTCTGGTGATGGCTGGACGCCGCTCAAAGAGGCCGCTCAGTCGGGCAACACCGAATGTCTCAAGCTCCTCGTTATCAAAGGCGCGATGGTAAACAGAGTTCTTGATTTGGACGAAACCGCGCTCATGGTTGCAGCACATACGGGCAATCTTGGCTCCGTCAAATGCCTCGTGTCAAATGGCGCGCATGTCAACGCCAGTTGCCATGCGCGCTCGCCGCTTTCATTCGCTGCACTGGCGGGCCAGCTTGCTTGTGCCAAATATTTCGTGTCACACGGCGCGAACGTCAACGCCGTGGATAGCACGGGATTGTCAATGCTCGCGGCTGCGGCGGCGCAACGCGGCAATATCGATTGCGTTCGCTGCCTCGTCTCACAAGGGGCAGTTGTCGATGCCCAGGATAGTGAAGGGACGACGGTGCTGATGGCTGCCGCCGAGAGCGCGTACCTTAAGAGCAAGTTGGACTGCCTCAAACTTGACTGTCTCCGATTCCTGGTGTCGAAGGGGGCGAACGTCAATGCGAAGGAGAATGACGGTACGACTGCGCTCACTCTTGCTTTAATGCATCTCGACCAACCCGACATCATCGCGGCCTTCGGGGCGGCTGGCGCGAAATAATCACTTTCGAATTCGTCTGCGGTTGTGTCGCCGCGCGATCCTATCTCGCCGCATCCGGGGATATCACTCCGGAGTGGCAGAGCAGATTGCGAAACTCCACCTTGTCGAGAACCGCGTACTGGCCGGGGCGCGAGACGACGGTCTTGCCGCCGCGCTCCAGGCTAAAAACGGGGACGAAGGTGCGACCGGGAGGCACGGGCGCCTTGAAGGAAGTGATCCCAGCCGGAGCCTCTTTCTCGTAAGTCTTGCCATCCACGTCGATTCGCAACGTCCCGGGTTTCTTCAAAAACCCGACTACCTCGATCCAGTTGTATGGATCGCGGTTCTGAACCCACGGCGGCATGGTCCAGACGGCTCCTCGGGCGGCAGGCGCGCTGCTGTGGTGGATCCTGTAGAAGTAGTAGAGGACGTCACGCTTGATCTCCGGTTTGGAGCCGGTCTTAAACCACTGCGTGTAGTATGCATCCATGTCGAAGGGCGCGAAGCCGATGGCTCGCGACGGCGCCATAGCCTGTTCGGTGTAGTCGGACCATGTGTTGATATACGCCCAGTCCGCGCCATCTGCAATGGCATTTTCCCAAAGCCCGCGAAGAAGCGCGCTGCCTTCCGACTCGAAATACATCGGTCCGCGTGTGCGAATATCCTGCTCGACTATGGGGAAGATGCACTTCGTGGTAAGGCCCTTGACCCGCGAGACCCAGTCGAAATGCCCAGGTGTACGCGGCCCCCAGTTGGCCATGCCGTAGCTGATCGACGAGAACTCGGTCAGGTGTGTCAATGAGTTGAACTGTGGGACGAAGGCGGCTTTGATCCCGTTCTTTTCCAGCGCGGCCAACGCCTTCTGCCACCACGAGGCCGGGTAGGCTTCCGGATAGTAGCTGGTAATGACAATGCGGCCGTCGGCCAGCCGGTAGAGATTGGGCTGCGATAGAGCCTGCTTTACGATGTCGGCGTTGGCAAACTGGACCGCCTTTTCGTCGGTCGCTCCCCCGGCGACGCCGTCGGGACCATAGATCGCCAGAATGATCTTGAATGCTGGATCGACCATTTGAGCCGCTTCCATCACCGAGATCGCCTGCTCATTGAAGTACGTCCCGCCTGTGGAACTCGGGAACGACTCGATATCTACGTAGAAGCCGTCAATACCCATCTGTCGTGCGAGTCGAACCTCGTGCTCATGTGCCCGAACCCATTCGGCGTGGCGCTCGGCTAACTTATCCATCGGCGGATAAGGAAGCGGGCAGTATTCGAACTCAGTACCTGACCCTGCGCGGTCGGCATTGTAAGATGGCAGCGTAGCCGGATTCTTGATCGTCCGCGAGTACCAGGAGAGCGACGGGTCCTCGCTGTCCGGACCGGCTGTATAGATCGGGAAGTAGTAGGCGAACACCTTCTTCTCTGTCGCCCGTAACTTTTCGATAGGAATTTGGTTGAAGGGCCACCACGCAGCGCGTGAAGCATCCACCTGTCCCGCCATCAGAACGTTATCCATAGACCAGCCGCCCTGACGGCCCGCTTCGTCGCCGTTCTTGAAGCGGATCGTGTCGAAGTCCTTGGAGTTGGGCAGTTCGATGTCATTCATGATCAACGGCGTCGACTTCGACCCGAATCGGGTGAGCGCAAGCGATACCTTTCGGTCCGAAGAAATACGCGCCGCGAGGTGTTGCCACTGCCCAGACGCGACGTCACCCAGGCGCACATAGCCCTTTGCTGACTGAGCACGAACACCCTCTGCTCCAATGGTCACTACCAGTCCCTTGGCGTCCGCATCGACCAACTCGCAGACGAGATCGACTGGCTTTGCGCCGTTGTCCGCCGGTAAGAGTTTGAAGTCGAACGCAAGAAACTCACCGCCTGGAGGGGCGGGCGTGAAGGTCCGCTCAAGTCCATCGCCTGCCCCCTTGCCTGGGGCTGATACCAACATCGTCAGGCCCTTCCCCGTGACCGTGTTGCCGACGAATGGAGACTCGGCATCGGGCGAGAGCTTGAACGATACGCCGGGCGCATCGCCCTTGAGTCGATGCCAAGGCGCCGGCGGCAGTGCGCCTGCCGAGTAGTCATCGAACTTATCGATGGGCAATTCTTCGACGGTATACGCCGGCGTCGCACAGACTGGATGTCCGGCGGCAAATGCAAGCGGCGTGAGAATAAGAGCAGCCAAGGCGACTGTGTATAGACGTGAGATCATCAGGTTGGGCTCCTGTGGAGCGAGTTCGTTATCCAATACTCGCAATTATAGCATCGTTGCTATATATATACAGCAAGCAGTTTATGAAGTAATCGAATAATATCCTCTATGGATGATGGCTTCATTTTATGCGACAATGAAACCCACGTCAGTTGCGGGAAAGGGAGTTCTACAGCCATGGAAGCCGAAGTCTATCTTGCCGGATTAAGGGAACAATTCGATACCGAGGGCTTCGTGGTTTTTCCCGATTTTCTATCGGAATCCGAGATAGGCTCTCTCCGAAAGGAGGTTAACGTACACTATGGATCGCTCAGGGAAGCCTCAGTCAGCAGCAAGGGGGCGGCCTTCGAGAAATTCGCAACCGAGGTCATACCTTGGGATCCGGTTGGCGAACGAAATGCCGCTTTTGTCGATCTGCTAGGCAACGCAAGTCTTGATCGCGTTACCGAGGCGTGCATTGGCGCCGGCTATGCCGGGACGCAAAGTCTTGTAATGCTGTCTCCTCCCGGAGGTAAAGGGCAGGCCTGGCACCAGGATTGTCCAATCGGCCAGATCGGCCACTTCAATGTTAATCGCCTGATCTATATCGATGATGTCACTCTCGATAACGGGGCTATCGTTCTCGTGCCGGGTTCGCACCGGATGGGAGTTATTCCTAAGGGCGGCCCGCAGGAATCATTCGATGGAGAAGTGATTCTTACGCCGAGAGCGGGAACGCTCGTGCTCCTTAATGGCCTGATCTATCATCGCGTGACGCCAAATCATAGCGCGTCTCCCAGAACATCGGTCAACTTCCGAGCGTTCGCAGCGGGCATTCCAACTGATGTCTGCAATATCGGGGTCTACCGTAACGGTGCGTTTGATTTTCGAACGAACACGCAAGTCAAGGGATAACACTCGGTTAAGGAGATGGCGGCCGGCGAAGCAACGTAGCGCGGAAATCTAGTATAATGCCCATCGTGGAAGACACGAACAAATCTCTTAATGAAGCCCGGCGTGTGCTGATCGAGGAGGCGGATGCGATTCGCCTTGCCGCACAGAGGCTGGATGGCGATGTTGTCGCAAAAGTTGTCGAATTGCTCATTGGATGCTCGGGACGGGTGGTCGTCACCGGCATGGGCAAGTCCGGGGCGGTTGGCCGAAAGTTCGCTTCGACTCTGTCCAGCACGGGAACTCCTGCCTTGTTCCTGCATCCGGCGGAAGGCGTCCATGGCGACCTGGGTGTCCTGGGTGACGACGATGTGGTTGCCGCGTTTTCTTACAGCGGTGAAACCGACGAACTGCTGGCGATTTTGCCGGCCATCGATCGGTTGGGCGTCCCGGTGATCGCCTTTACCGGGAAGCCGGATTCGACCCTGGGGCGGGCGGCGCGAGCTGTGCTCGATGTTGGAGTTGAGCGCGAAGCCTGCCTGCTTAATCTGGCGCCCACCACATCGACTACGTTGATGCTGGCGCTGAGCGACGCGGTTGCGATCGCGGTTATGGGCGCCAGGCGCTTTACAACCGATCAGTATGCCGCGCGGCATCCCGCGGGATCTTTGGGCCGACGGCTCCTGCTGCGCGTGGTGGATGTCATGCGAACGGGAGACGCGGTCGCTATCGTTACCGGCGACGCGTTGCTGCGGGATACCCTCTTTTCGATTACTAGCGCGCACGCTGGCGCGGCGATCGTTATCGATTCAGCGGGGAAGGTGATCGGTCTGGTTACGGATGGCGATGTCCGACGCCGACTTCTGGAAAGCGTCGATTGCCTGCAACGTCCTGTCGTCGAGACAATGAACTCGAAGCCGGGGTTGATACCGGACAACGTGCTCGCGGTCGAGGGCCTTGAAATGCTTGGTAAATTTCACCCGATTCCCGGGGCCCGAGCCGGCGAAGCGCCAGTTGTGGACGCGCAGGACAGGCCAGTTGGGATGCTCATGCTCAAGGATCTGGTAAAGGCGGGAATTGTATGAATCAGGTTCGCTTGATCATCTTCGATGTGGATGGCGTACTCACCGATGGCGGTGTTTATTACGGTCCCAACGGCGAGGAGCAAAAGCGATTTCACATCGCGGATGGGCTGGGTTTTCGCTTGGCGCAGTTGGCGGGCATTCAGACGGCGGTGATCAGTGGGCGCGACAGCGAGGCGGTTCGCGTTCGAATGCAGGGTCTGGGAGTCAACAACATCATGCAGGGAATTGGTCCAAAGCGCTCGGCCGTCGAATTGCTGAAATCCAAATATGACCTAAAAGACTTCGAGGTGGCGTTTGTCGGGGACGATTTGAACGATCTGCCGGCGTTCGAGGCGGCGGGTGTCCGTATCGCGGTTGCCAACGCTGCCGCGTTGGTCAAGGAGCGCGCGCACTATATCACGAACGCGCGTGGAGGGCAGGGGGCGGCGCGGGAAGCGATCGAGGCCATCCTTAGCGCACAGGGCCGTCTGGATACGACGATTGATGCGTATATTCGCAATGTTGGCGGCTCCGGATAGATTGGCCGAACATGAGCGATAGTCTTGAAATGGAAACGTCGAGCGCCAGTCCGTATGAAAAGGACCTGATGACCTGTGTCCACTGCGGTCTTTGCCTGAGCGCCTGCCCGACATATTTGGTCACGGGCAGCGAGGCCGATAGCCCGCGCGGGCGGATCGTGTTGATGGCGGCCCTGCATCGCTCTGAGCTGGATCAAGAGGACATAGGTTTACGGACACATCTCGATCGCTGCCTGGGCTGTCGGGCTTGCGAGGTGGCCTGCCCGTCGGGTGTGGCCTATGGCCGGTTGATCGAGGTTGCTCGGGGTTCGATGAACGAGGCCCGTCCCTCGCTGCAGAGGAGCGCCCGTCTGGCGTTGCTCGAATCGCTCATCGACCCGGCTAAGATGCGTGTTGTGTTGGCTGCATCGAAAATTATCGGCGGTATGCCGTGGCCGCTGGCGCGACTGATCGCAGGAGAGCCTGACGATCCCGGGTCGGCCGAACCTGCTGTCTTGCCGGCGGCGTCGAAATCCAGCCCACTTCCCGCGATGATTCCAGCGGTAGGGACTCGCCGCGCTCGCGTGGGAATGTTGACCGGCTGCGTTATGCGAGTCCTCTATGGCGACGTGAATGAGGATACGGCCGTGATTCTGGCGGCCAACGGCTGCGAAGTGCTGGTTAATCAAAAACAAGGCTGCTGCGGGGCACTTCATCTTCACAACGGCTTCGATGACCGTGGTCTGGACCTTGCTCGCAAGCTGATCGATGCTTACACGCCGCTTAATGGATTGGACGCAATCGTAGTGAACTCGGCGGGATGCGGTTCGACCATGAAGGAGTACGGCACTCTGCTGGCAGACGACGGCCGTTACGCAAGCCGCGCCAGAGCGTTTTCCGAGAAAGTGAAGGATGTGAGCGAGTTCCTGGACGAACTGGGGTGGGTGGCCCCGCTGAGATCAATCAGGCAGACTGCGACATACCACGATGCTTGCCACTTGAGCCACGCGCAAGGCATCACTGCCGCGCCGCGCCGCCTGCTCGCCAAGATTCCCGATCTCAATATGGTTGACTTGCCCGAATGCGATGTTTGCTGCGGTAGCGCTGGAATATACAACTTGACCCAGCCGGAGATGTCCCGCAAGCTTCGCCTGCGCAAGGCGGATAACATAAGAAGCACCGGCGCAAGCATCCTGGTCACGTCGAACCCTGGATGCATGGCATGGATCGGCTCCGGCATGAGCGGAGAGGGTTTGCGCATCGCACACCCAACTACGCTGCTGCGCCAGGCTCTCCGCGATCAGACGGGCTTATAACGGTTAGTGAGGGTTCTCAGGCCGAAGCGCGCGTGGCTTTGTGTGCGCGGACATCGGCCAGAGCTGAGGGCATGTCGTCGTACATCTGGAAGATCTTAGACAGCCTGGTAATTTCAAAGATGCGCCTTACAAAGGATGTGGCCCCGACAAGCGAGATTGTGCCGTCGGTCTCCTGAACCCGCCGGATAGCACCGATAAGCACACCAAGTGCCGCGCTGTCCAGGTAGGGCGCATTCGTCAAATCAATGATAATGTCGGGATGCTGTTCGTCGGCCAGGTCACGAAGGATTTGACGGAGGGGAGCGCACGTATGCAGATCAATCTCACCGTCTACTTTGACGACCGGTATATCATCCGCCGTAATCTCAACGGCGAGTTCTAGCGTCGCTGCATTAGTCAATACATCCTCCAAGATAGTCGGGCGCGAGGGCATGTTATCACCACATACCCTGAGCCATGGAATGTCAAACGTGTCGCAGGTCTTTCTGGCGCGAATCGAAGCTAATAAAGATAGGGAGGATTCGGCTCCGGGATAGGCTCGATAACGTCGGCGTCGATGACGACGCCTCTGGCATCCCGACTGGCTTTGCCTTGAACCCGCACCCAGGCGCCCTGTACAGGATGAAAGCCGGCAGGGTAGTGCAGGATCACTCCAATTACGCGCAAGTCCGCAATGCAGCAAACCATCTTATAGTGAACGAGTGAGCACTCGTTCGCCCCTAGCCCTGCACCGTTGCTGAACAACTGGCCTTCTACCGACACCTTGCCGCTTGTAATATGGCCTGCGCCAGCCAATCGAGAGATTGTAATTGGCGCGTATTCTGAGTTTGATGCTAGGTTGAGCGCAATTGCGCTGTTGCCCGGGCTATTGCTCCACAAGTTGCCGCCGCGCTTGCCGGCTATGAACGCCCCAAGTGCCGACGGAGTGATCAGAAGGCCCAGAACGATCGGCATGAGAAACCATGCCAAATGCGCCCAATCGAGCTGATTGCCATGGTTGTGCCGGCCTGCTTTGGACCAGACAGCCAGGACCATTCCTGCCAGCATGACCGCCCCAAGGGCGGGGAGCATCGAGAAGCGCGGATTGATGTAAAGCGGGAGGCGTCCCGACATCAGGATGAAGAGGAAGAAGAGCGCCCATGAGCCCAAAGATAACGCCTCGATCCAGTTAACGTACTTCTTATCAAATGTTTTCATAT
>Ga0316231_1003089_pt1 | contig 15027 bp, 14 predicted proteins | sample TBH18027metaG_FD_206002 | JGI IMG/M metagenome (GOLD analysis project Ga0316231, IMG submission 206002) | Freshwater microbial communities from Trout Bog Lake, Wisconsin, USA - TBH18027 | ecosystem: Environmental > Aquatic > Freshwater > Lake > Hypolimnion/Profundal zone | place: USA: Wisconsin...
GAATCGCGTCCGCGCCCGCAGCCACTGAGGCTTTGGCCATCGGAGCAACCATGTCGCGGCGTCCAGTTCCGTGCGAGGGGTCGGCCACCACCGGCAGATGCGAAAGCTTCTTCAGCACCGGAATCGCAGAGATGTCCATCGTGTTCCGCGTCGATGTTTCATACGTCCGTATCCCGCGCTCGCACAGAATCACCTCGTAGTTGCCGCCAGACATGATGTACTCGCTTGAAAGCAGCAGCTCCTCAATCGTCGCCGCAATCCCGCGCTTCAGCAGCACCGGCTTCCGTACCTGCCCCAGCTCCCGCAGCAGGTTAAAGTTCTGCATGTTGCGCGCGCCCACCTGGAAAAGGTCCACGTAAGGCAGCATCGGCTCAATCTGCGAAATCTCCATCACTTCGCTTACCGTCAGCAGGCCGTGAGCCTCCGCAACCTCATGCATCAGTTGCAGGCCCGGTATGCCGAGCCCTTGGAATGCGTAAGGCGAACTGCGCGGTTTGAAGGCGCCTCCGCGCAAAAAGCTACCCCCTGCGGCCTTCACCCGCCGGGCCGTCTCTACCAGCCCCTCGCGGTTTTCAATCGAGCACGGTCCGGCCATCACCTGCACCTGGTTGCCGCCCACCGTCACTCCATTGCTAAACTCAATCACCGTGCCCTCGGGGCGAAAAGCCCGTCCCGCCAGCTTGTACGGCGCAGTGATCCGATGGACATACAGCACGCCCGGAAACACCTCAAACTTGTTCAGGTCCACTCCCGCCGTCGGTCCTACTCCGGCAAGGATGGTTTGAGTTGCGCCTGTCGTGCGATGTACGTTCACTCCCACATCCACCATGGCATCGATGACAACATCGATCTGCTCTTCGGTGGCATTTTCCTGCATGGCTACAATCATTGCTTGTTCCCTGTCTCGGGCGCTTGTGCGCCTGCGGCCTGGCCCGGCGCGGCGGCCTGGGCGTTCCTCTGCGATGCCAACTCGTCCCTCTGCAGGGATCGCATCACGTCGATGATGCGCTCGTAGATATGCGTCAGTTCAATGTCTGGCAGCGGCCCTTTGTTGGCGGCGCGCACGTTGGCATAGACAACCTTTTCGCGCGCCGGCTCATATACCGGCAACGAAGTGGCAGCCTTCAGGTAACCAACCATCTGCGCCGCGCGGGCCCGTTCGCTGAGCAGCTCTACAAGCTGGCGGTCCAGTGCATCAATCCGATTTCGCAATTCTTCCAGCGTCATTTCATCCTCGTGATAAAAAGCTAGCTGTTCGATACTGGCTTTCAGCCTCTAGCGACTCTTGCCTCGGTCTGTTCCTGCGCCTTCAACGAGCCTGTGCGGCGCGGCAAAACAGCCAGGAGCTAGGAGCTTGTTCTTCTTACCGGGCCGGCGCCGCCTCAGGCAGCTGCAGGCCCTTGATAAATCGAGCCACTGCGCCCGGTGCCGCATCGGGACCACTCTCCGACGTTGACCGTTCAATCAGCTCGACAATGGCGCTGCCAATCACCGCTGCATCCGCGAACTGCCCCACCTGGGCCACATGTTCCGCATTCGAGATGCCGAATCCCACGGCTACCGGCAGCTTGGTCCATCGCCGGATGCGGGCTACCAGCGCCTCTGCGTCAGACGTCATGCTCTGCTGCTTGCCGGTAATGCCTGTGCGCGAGATTGCGTATACAAAACCCTTTGAATGTGTGGCTATGGCCTCAAGCCGCTCGTCGGGACTGGTCGGCGCTGCCAGAAAAACCGGCGCCAAACCCACCCGCGCCATCTCCGCAAGGTACTCGCCGGCCTCTTCCACAATCATGTCGGTGGCCAGCACCCCGTCCACGCCTGCCGCGGCCGCGTCGTCGGCAAACCTGTGCATTCCATAGCGAAGAATCGGATTCAGATAGCTGAAGATTACCAGGCCTGCCAGGGGCCGCTCGGCGCGAATCTCACCCGCCAGTTGAATCACGTCCGCAAGACTCGTGCCCTGCGCAACCGCCCTGTCCATGGCGCGCTGAATCACCGGCCCATCCGCCAGCGGATCGCTGAACGGTACGCCCAGCTCGATCACGTCCGCGCCCGCGTCAATAGCGGCAATTGCAATGGCGCGCGTGGCATCCAGCGAGGGATCGCCTGCCGTCAGGTACACAACCAGCCCGGGTTTGCGTTCAAAAACTATCGGCATAATAGACCTGGGAATAAGACACTCTACAACTTCAATTCCTGGGCCAGAATACCCATATCCTTGTCGCCGCGCCCAGAAAGGTTCACCACCAGTATTTCATGAGCAGGCAGCGTCGGAGCGAGGCGCAGTGCCTCCGCTACGGCATGCGCGCTCTCAATCGCCGGCAAAATCCCCTCGGTCCGCGCCAGCTTCACCACCGCGTCCAGAGCGGCCGTATCGTCTTGTGAAACATATTCGGCCCGCCCCGAGTCGTGAAGCGCGGCATGCTCCGGCCCAATCGATGCGTAATCAAGACCCGCGGAAACAGAATGAGTCAGCGCAATCTGCCCGTTTTCGTCCTGCAGTACATAAGAGTAGGTTCCCTGCAGCACCCCTGGGACTCCGCCCTTGAAGCGCGCTGCGTGCTCTCCCAGAGCCGTGCCGCGTCCGCCCGCTTCCACGCCGATAAGCCGTACCTGCCGGTCGGGAATGAACTCGTAGAAGGCCCCAATCGCGTTTGAACCCCCGCCAACGCAGGCAATCACGGCCGAGGGCAGGCGGCCCTCCTTCTCCAGAATCTGTTCCTTCATCTCAATGCTGATGCAGCGATGGAAGTCCCGCACCATCGTCGGATAGGGATGCGCGCCCAGCGCGCTGCCCAGCAGGTAATAAGTCGTGCGGACATTCGTAACCCAGTCCCGCATGGCCTCGCTGATGGCGTCCTTCAGCGTCTTTGAGCCCGAGGCAACCCCCCGCACCTCAGCGCCCAGCAGCCGCATCCGCAGCACGTTCAGCTCCTGCCGCGCCATGTCCACTTCGCCCATGTAGATCACGCACTCCAGCCCCAGCAGCGCGCAAACCGTGGCCGTAGCTACTCCATGCTGTCCCGCGCCGGTCTCGGCAATAATCCGCTGCTTGCCCATGCGTTTGGCCAGCAGTCCCTGCCCCAGGGCGTTGTTGATCTTGTGCGCGCCCGTGTGCAGCAGGTCTTCGCGCTTCAAATAAATCTTGGCCCCGCCCAGTTGCGCGGTCAGCCGCTTGCAAAAATACAGCGGCGTGGGCCGTCCCGCGTAGTCATGCAGCAGCAGCGAGAGTTCGGCCTGAAAGGCAGGGTCTGCCTTGGCCACGTCGTACTCGTGCTCCAGTTCGAGCAGCGCCGCCATCAGCGTCTCGGGCACATACCGCCCGCCGTAGACGCCAAAGCGCCCCGCATGCGACTCAGAGGGAGTTGAGGGAAGAATGACCGATGCCATGCGAGACTCCTGCTTCATTTGCCGGGGAAATTGGGCGACACTCTAGTTTACTAGGAGTAAGAGAATTGGTGCGGCGTTATACCCCTACGGCCCAAAAGCTCGAAGCACCTTTTGCACTTCGTCTCGGTAAAGCACTTCAACCCTTGCAATTCGCGAACCAACTACGTCGAGAATGACCATTCCTTCTTTCGGCTCGAGTTCGATGCACCTGTGGTCAGAGCCGTAGCGTCCGCTAGGCTTTGGCTCGGTATAGAAAGTGGCGCAAAAGTCATCCTCGCAGCGGCACCGATCTACAATTCGAAGCGCCTTTACATGCTCTGCGAGTACTGATTCATTCGCCTTAACTAGCAACTCAGTCAACTCAATTGCGAAGGAGGGGAGAGCATCGACAATGAGAGGGTGCTGCGTTTGCCTTATGAGCGAGAACATTACGCTGCCTTCTTCACCTGCAACTTCACCCGCAGCCCGGCAGCGGCGAGCATGTTGACCAGCATATCGAGGCCGAAAAGCTCGATTTTGCCGCGCATCAAATTGGAGATGCGAGGTTGGGTCACGCCGAAGACCTTTGCTGCCTCTGTTTGACTCAATCCTTCGCGCTCGATGTGTCGCTTAAGGGCAAGCATAAGCGAGGACCGCAGCTTCAGGTTCTCAGCTTGCGCCGGGGTCTTTTCGATCGCGTCCCACACGCTGGTATAACGCTTGTTCTTCATAGATTTAACTCCCGGATCAGATCCTTGTAACGCTGCGTGGCAACTGCAATATCCTCAGGGCTTGTCTTTTGCGTCTTCTTCTGAAAACAATGCAGTACATAAATCGCATCTTCAAATTTGGCAACATAGACTACGCGGAATGCCCCGTCCCTTTCGCGAATCCGGATCTCCCGCACGCCTTGGCCAACGGTGTTCATCGGCTTCCAGTCATCCGGGTCGCATCCTTCCTGCACCAGGTAAAGCTGGTAACCCGCCTCTCGCCGCGCCTCAGCAGGAAAGCGGCAAAGCTCGGTGAGCGCCCCACCTCTAAACTCAATCGGCTTAGCACTCTTGCTCACGAAATGAGTATATAATATTTTATATAATCAGCACCTGAATTATTTATTGTCGGGTGCTACTCGCGAATTACCATCCTCGCCCGAGCGATAAAATCCCTCACCTTGGCGAAATCTTTACGCCCCGGCGCGGCTTCCACACCAGACACCGCATCCACACCCCAGGGCCTCAGCGTGGCGATAGCTTCAACCACATTGGCCGGATTCAGGCCTCCGGCCGCGATGAGTTTCAGTTTGCCCGCATTCGCAAAGACGGTCTCGCGCGCCAAGCTCCAATCGAAGGTCATCCCCGTTCCGCCCGTGGCCGTCGCCGTGCGAGAGTCGATCAGCACCGCGCTCAAGTCAGGATTCAAGGCGTGCCTTGCGAGCTGGCCTGCAACGGCTTCTACCCCAAAATGCACCACGCCCAGAATCCGCAACTCCGTCCCCAGGCGCTCGCGCAACATCGCAGGCAAACCCGCTGGTGCCTCAAAGTGCAGTTGCACACCCGTAAGGCCACACGCCTTCACCGTAGCGGCAATCTCTTCCAGCTCCGCATCCACAAAAACGCCAATCTTTTCCACTCCAACCGGCAGATGCGGCACAATCGCTGCAACCTGCTCTACGCTCACCCGCCGCGGACTGGCCGCGAAAACAAAGCCCAGCGCATCCGCCCCGGCATCGGCACCCAGCCGCGCGTCCTCCAGTGACGTGTTCCCGCAGATCTTGATCCAGAGGCTCATTTTGCCGCCGTGGCTCCCGCCAGCAGCGCAGTCAGCGCCGCGCCGGGGTCGGGCTGTCGCACCAAGCTCTCCCCTATCAGAAAGGCATCAAACCCCGCCTTCCGCAGCCGGGCTATATCCGCACTCTCTGACAGGCCGCTCTCCGTCACGCGCACAGCGCTTGCCGGAATCCGCTCCACCAGTTCAAGTGAAGTCTCCAGGCTCACTTCAAAGGACTTCAGATCGCGGTTATTTACTCCAATCGCGTCGGCCCCGGTCTCGCCCAGCGCTTCCAGCACCCGGTCCAGCTCCGCGCCGGTATGCACCTCCACCAGCACATCCAGTGAGAAGCCCTTGGCAACCTCGTACAGGTGCTTCAGTTCCGCATCGGTCAGCGCGGCGGCAATCAGTAAAATCGCATCGGCCCGATGTGCGCGTGCCTCCACAATCTGGTACTCGTCGATCATGAAGTCCTTGCGCAGGCAGGGCAGCGGAGTCGCCGCCGAAGCCAGCTCAAGGTTCCGCAGGCTCCCCTGGAACCAGGGTTCATCCGTCAGTACTGAGAGCGCCGCGGCCCCCCCGGCGCGATACCGGCGGGCAATCCACTCCGGGTCAAAGTCAGCGCGAATAAGCCCTTTCGAGGGCGAAGCCTTCTTGATCTCCGCAATAATCGCTGGCCCCGCGGCGGCCTTCCGCCGCAAGGTGCTGGCCCAGCCGCGCGGGTGGTGCATGGTCGCGCGGCGTTCCAACTCAGCCAGCGAGACAGCCTTTTTGGCCGTAGCAACTGTATTCCGCGTTGTCGCCAAGATGGTGGAGAGAATTGTGTCGGTCCGTGTAGTCATGTTCTGGGTCTGAGTATACGAGCAGCGGTGCCGCCGCTCCACGCCATTCTGGCCGCTCAAACCGCAAGCTCCTATAATTGGTGCGATCTCAAGATACGAAGGGACCACTCACCCATGCTCAAGAAGACTCTTTGCCTTGTTGCTTTTGCCGCTGCGCTGTTGCCGGGCGCACCTGTTCGCAGCCAGTCCACAGCCGGCGTTGTCGTTGAACGCGGCGTCGCCATGAAGACTCGCGACGGCGTAACGCTGCGTGCAGACGTCTACCGTCCGGCCGGCGAGGGCAAGTTCCCGGTGCTGCTTACCCGGACTCCCTACGATAAAAATACCGGCGTCGCCTTCGGCCACATGGGCGCGCAGCGCGGCTTCATCGTCGTGGTTCAGGACGTACGCGGCCGCTTTACCTCTGAGGGCGAGTGGTACACCTTCAAGCATGAGAGTGAAGACGGCTATGACACCGTCGAGTGGGCGGCCGCCCTGCCTCACTCCGACGGCCGGGTAGGCATGTACAGCGGCTCCTACGTTGGAGCCACGCAGATGCTCGCCGCCATCGCGCATCCGCCCCATCTGGCCGGAATCTGCCCCGTTGTTACCGCCTCCAACTACCACGAAAACTGGACCTACCAGGGCGGCGCATTCGAGCAGTGGTTCAATGAGTCGTGGACCTCCGGGCTCGCCCAGGACACAGCCAACCGCCTCATCAAGCAAAAAACCAACGCGCTCGTCGGCAGCGCCGTCCTCCCCCTCACCCAGTACCCCGTCTTCAACATCGGCGGCGGTGCGGATGGCGTGCAGCTAACCAGTACGCTCGCGCCCTACTTCGCGGACTGGCTCGCCCACCCCGATTACGACAACTACTGGAAGCAGTGGTCCATCGAAGAAAACTACGCCAATATCCAGGTTCCGGCGCTTGTCGTTGGCGCTTGGTATGACATCTTCCTCGGTGGCTCCCTCCGCAACTATCTCGGCATCCGCGCCCATGGCGGCACTGAGGCGGCGCGCACCGGTACGCAATTGGTTGTCGCCATCGGCGGCCACTCCGGCTGGGGCAGGACCATCGGCTCCATAGACTTTGGCCCAGAGGCGTCCTTTGACGAGAACGCCATCACCCTCGATTGGTACGACTTCCTCTTCAAGGGCAAGCAGAACCAGTTCGCCAACGGCAAGCCCGTCAAGATATTCGTCATGGGCGAGAACAGGTGGCGCGATGAGGCAAGCTGGCCTCCGGAGCGCGCCAGGGAAACCCGCTACAACCTGCACTCCCAGGGCTCGGCAAACACCGCAGCCGGCGATGGCCGCCTCTCCATCGTGGCCGCGAAAAATGAAATGCCAGACAGCTTTGTCTACGATCCCGCCAGCCCTGTACCCACCGTGGGCGGGCCGCTCTGCTGCGATCAAACCCATCTGCCCGGCGGTCCCAGGGACCAGCTCCAGGTTGAGACCCGGAAGGATGTGCTCGTCTACTCCACCCCCCCGCTGGCTGTGGATACTGAAGTCACCGGGCCGGTCACCCTCGATCTCTTCGCAAAGTCCTCCGCCGTCGATACGGACTTTACCGGCAAACTGGTGGACGTAAGTCCAGACGGCTTTGCCTACAACGTCACGGAGGGCATTCTCCGCGCCCGTTACCGCGAGTCCATGAGCGCCGCCAGGCCCCTCGATCCCAACAAGGTCTACGAGTACAAAATCGATCTCTGGTCCACCAGCAACGTATTCAAAAAAGGCCACAGGATTCGGCTTGAAGTCTCAAGCAGCAACTTCCCCCGCTTTGACCGCAACCTCAATACCGGCAAAAGCGCGGCTGAGAGCGCCGCCTTCATCAAGGCAACCAACGCCATCCTCCACGATAGCGAGCATCCAAGCGCACTCCTGCTGCCCGTGGCGGCGCGTTAACCGGCTGAACAAGCTCTTGCTTTCAGTTGTGTATTCACTTCAGGTGCCCCCGGTCCCGCCATTGGGATCGGGGGAAGCAAAACCCTACTGCGCCGCCGTCAGCTCCCTCGCTGCCAGCCGCCCCAGCCGTATGCAGTCCGGAATCCCAATCCCGTCATAGGCGTTGCCTGCCAGCCGAAGCCCAGGCAATGCGGCCACACGCGCGGCAATGCGCGCCGTGCGATCCTGGTGCCCCACGGCATACTGCGCCATGGCCCTGCGCCAGCGCGCCACCTGCGCATACTCCGGCTCCAAAGCCAGGCTGATCGTCTTCTCGCCCAGAATCTCGTTCAAATCGCGCCGCACCATGGCCACCAGAGCCTCGTCTGTCTCCGTAAGCAAGGCCTCATTCTTCATCCCGCCCAGGAAGGCGCGGATAACAGCCTTGCCCGGTGGCGTCCGGCCCAAAAACTTGCGATGCACAAAAGTAGCCGCCAGCATCGCGCGTCCTTCCACAGCCGGAACCAGAAAGCCGAATCCGTCAGGCAAACGCCCCAGCTTCCCCTCGTCGTAAACCAGGTTCACGGTGATCGATGAAGAGTAGGGAATCGCGCTCAGCTCTTCACTCAGCGCGGCATCCACCGGCGCAAGCATCACACCCGCCGCCCACGCAGGCGATGAGACGATAACCGCGTCGTAGCGCTCTGCTTTGTCCCCAGCCTTCACAACCCATCCATCCCCGGATCTTTCAATGGCGCTCACAGGCGTTGACAGCCGCAGCGCGGCAGGATCAAGCCGCGCGATAAGTGCGTTGATCAGCTGCTGCATGCCTCCGCGCAGTGAAGTAAAAATCGCCCTGGCAGCGGGCTTCGCTCCAGCCTGCGCAGTGCCGTTCTTCTTGGTGCTTTCCTTCGCTTTGCCCCGCATCTTCGCGTGCGCAGCTAGCATCCCGCGGGTAAGCGAGCCGTACTCGCTCTCCATCTTTACCAGTCCGGGCAGCACCGTGCGCGCGCTCAACTGCGCCGAATCGCCTCCATAAATGCCAGAGAGCAACGGGTCGGCCAGCCGGTCCACTGCCTCTTGACCAAAGTGGCGTCTCACCAGGTCGGCAACAGCCTCGTCCGGCAACCCGGTGGGCCGCGGCGGATGCAGCAGCTCCAGCGCCATCCGTACCTTCGTCGAGATGCTGAACAATCGCGTCAGTGCGGTTGGAATCAGCTTCGTTGGCACCAGGAACATGAGCCCGTCCGGCAGCGCCACCAACCGGTTGCCAACAACTATGTAGGTCTTCCGGGCCGCATCGTTCGACGGCAAAAGCTCTCCGCCTAGCCCCAACTCCCTGCACAGGTCGGCGGCTGCGGGCTTCTCCGTTAGAAAAGAATCGGGCCCTTGCTCAATAAGCGTTCCGTTCACGATCTCTGAAGAAAGTGACCCGCCCAGCCTCTCCCGCGACTCAAACAGCGTGTACTCCACCGGGTTGCCGGCAGTGCGCGCCTTTTCCAGCTCAAAGGCAGCTGCCATACCTGCTATGCCACCGCCAATGATCGCTATACGCATGGTTGACCTCACCCCATCATTACAGCTATTTCCGGGTTCGCGCGAATGGAAGTTGGGGAAACCTGCGCAGTGGCCTGGAATGCATCTTTACAAAATCAGAATCAGGGGCTTGGCTCGCTGCTGCCTGTGACTGGGGGCACACGAAGGACTAGAATCTGAATGGAGTTCTCTGGTCTTATATTTCCGGAGCCTGCAATGGGCTGGTCCGGCTTTTATTCCCGACTCTGTTCGCAAATCCAATCTCCGAGTGGCTGTTTCGTTCCTCGCTCGGGCACGTATGGCTAAAGAAGGTCTATATGACAAGTGAGTTAATCCATCGGTTGCACTTTGCCTTCACCATCACCTTCCACTATCTCTTTCCTCAACTCACCATGGGCCTTGGCCTCCTGATTGTCGCCCTCAAGACGGTCGCCCTACGAACCGGCAGCGAGCAGTGGGACCGTGCCGCCCGCTTCTGGGGACGCATCTTCGCCATCAACTTCGTCTTCGGCGTCGTCACCGGAATTCCCATGGAGTTCGAGTTCGGCACCAACTGGGCGCGGTTCGCGCGGCTCTCTGGCGGAGTGATTGGCCAGCCTCTGGCCATGGAGGGCGTCTTCAGCTTCTTCCTCGAGTCGGCCTTCCTCGGCCTCTTTCTCTACGGAGAAAAGCGGCTCTCCAGGCTGATGCACTGGTTCTCGGCGGTCATGGTCTTCGTGGGGTCGTGGATATCGGGTTTCTTCATCATCGTGACCGATGCCTGGATGCAGCATCCGGTGGCCTATGACAGGCTGCCCAACGGCCAGTTCCAGGTGCTTAGCTTCTGGCAGCTCCTCCTCAATCCCTGGGGACTACTCCAATACGCGCACAACATGACCGGAGCGGTCGTTACCGGCTCCTTCGTCATGTCAGCCGTGGGCGCCTTTTATCTGCTTGAGAAGCACCGCGAGGAATACGCGCGCATCTTCCTCAAAGTAGGCGTCATCTCCGGCGTCATCGCTTCCGTCTTCATCATCTTTCCCACCGGCGACCTGCATGGAAAATACGTGGCGCGCTATCAGCCCGCGGCCATTGCGGGAATGGAAGGGCTCTTCAAAACCGAGGCCGGCGCGGGAGTCGTCCTGATGGGCCAGCCCAATGAAGAAACCGGCCAGATCGATAACCCCATCGTCGTCAATGACCTCCTCAGCTTCCTCATCTACGGAACCACCAAGGCTGAGGTCAAGGGGCTCGATCAGATTCCCCGCGATCAGTGGCCTACCGCCCTGCCCCTGCTCTACTACGCCTACCACATCATGGCCGGGCTGGGTACCTGGTTCGTCCTCGTAATGATCGTGGCCGCGTTTCTCCTCTGGCGTGGCAGTCTCTACCGCTCCCGCTGGATATTGTGGGCGCTGCTGCTGAGCTTTCCGCTGCCTTACATTGCCAACACCGCCGGCTGGATGACCGCGGAACTGGGGCGGCAGCCCTGGCTCATCTATGGGCTCATGCGCACCAGCGAGGGCTACTCCAACACCGTTTCGGCCAGTAACGGCCTCTTCACCCTGCTCGGCTTCATGGGCCTCTATCTGCTCATGGGCCTGCTGTTCACGGTCCTCATCTACCGCGAAATCAGCGAGGGGCCAGAGCCCAAAATTCCTGCCGCCAAAGCGGCTCACGCTGATTGAAGCCAGGCTCGAAGAGCCTGAACGGAACGCGCTCAAAAAACAAGGAGCCTGGCAATGATGGGATTTATCTGGTTTTGGCTGGTTGCAGTAATGATTGTGGGCTATGTTGTGCTCGACGGCTTCGATCTGGGCGTCGGCGTGCTGCACCTGTTTCTCGCCCGCACTGAAGCGGAGAAGCGCGCCACGTTGGCCAGCATTGGCCCGGTGTGGGACGGCAATGAGGTCTGGCTGCTGGCCGGCGGCGGCACTCTCTACTTTGCCTTTCCGCTCCTCTACGCCTCGGCCTTCAGCGGTTTCTATCTGCCCCTCATGATCGTGCTCTGGCTCCTGATCCTGCGTGGCATTAGCCTGGAACTGCGCAATCACATTGAAGTGGGTGTCTGGCGCGCCTTGCTTGACGCAATCTTTGGCCTGGCAAGTGGCTTGCTCACCATCTTCTTCGGCGCGGCGCTGGCCAATGTCCTCCGCGGCGTTCCATTGCAGGCAGATGGATACTTCTTTCTGCCCCTGTGGACCAACTGGCAGCCCGGAGTGCACCCCGGCATCCTGGACTGGTATACCGTCATCGGCGGCCTCGTCGCCCTCACCGCCCTCACCCTCCACGGCGCTCTCTGGCTCACCATCAAAACCTCAGGTCAACTGGAGCAGCGCGCCCGCAAAATCGTTACCCCGCTCTGGCTGCTCGTGGCGCTGCTTACCGTGGTGAGCCTGGTGGCAACCATGGTGGTAAGGCCAGCCAGCCTCAACAACTACTTCAACTACCCCTTCACGTTCATTGTGCCTGTGGGCGTCATTGCCGCTCTGGCCGGCGTCTGGCTCTTTAATCGCAAGGCACAGCCAGTCAAGGCGTTTCTCTCCTCCTGCTTCTATCTCTTCTTTATGCTCGCAGGTGCGTGCTGGGGGCTTTATCCCACCCTCCTCCCCGCCACCACTGGAGCGGACCGCGACATCACCATGAGCAACGCCCTCTCAGGGCCGCATACGCTGGCCGTGGGGCTGGTGTGGTGGAGCTTTGGCATGGTGCTCGCCGTGGGATATGTTGTGTTCGTCTATGGCAAGTTCAAAGGCAAGGTGGACGTAGGCAGCGAAGCGCACTAAGGCAACTCAGCCCATCTGTGTGTCTTGCTTGTCAGACGTCTTCATCGGAGCAATTTGTCTTTTTACACTCCGCCAGGCAGACACGCAGGCGCATCTAGAGAACGAAGTTCAATAAGTTCTATCTCTTTCCGACTGCCGTCTGCGTTCACTGGATAAATCAAGGCGATTCATCGAACACGGTACTTCGTTCGATGAATCGCGTCGCTCTACCGGAACGCCTCTGCCTGCTGCTCCAGTGCCGGGTCCCAGTTCTTCGGCTGATAAATACAGCAAGGCTCCTGAGCCAGCGGGTCGCCGGTTAGCGCGTAGGCGCGGGCGCGAGAACCCCCGCAAATCTCCTTGTACTCGCAGGCGCCGCACTTGCCTTCCAACTGGCTCGTGTCGCGCAGCGACTTGAAGATCGGGGCCTCCCGGTAAATGGCGGCCAGAGGAGTGTCGCGCACATTCCCCGCATGAATCGGCAAAAAACCGCTCGGATACACGTTACCCACATGCGAAATAAACATGAAGCCTTTGCCGTCATTCACGCGCCGTGTGGCCCAGCTCGCCGTCCGGGCCTTGGCGTCGGTTGTCGGAGCGCCCGGCTCGTATGCGTGCGCCGCAGCGGCATGAGGATGCCCGTGTCCCATCTTCCGCTCTTCCAGATTGTGCTGTAGCAGGTAGCGCCGGTAGTGCATCGCCTCGGTGGTTTTGATCTGGAAGCTGACCCGGTGCGACAGCTCGTAGATCTTGCCGAAGACCTGCTCAAAGTCCTCTCCAGACAGCAAATCGTCCAGTTGACCGCGACCCACAGGAACCAGGAAAAACACGTTCCACATCACAATCGCCAGCTTCTCAAACAAAGCGCAAAGGCTGTCCAGGTCCTGGGCGTTGTGGCGGCTGATCGTCGTGTGCACTTGGATAGGAATGCCGGCCTCGTTGGCCCATTCAATTGCCTGTATGGTGCGCGCATAGGCGCCGGGCAGCCCTCTGAAGTTGTCGTGAATCTCCGCCGTCGAGCCGTCCAGCGAGATACCCAGCCGGACCAGGCCGGCTTCCTTCAGCTTGAAAATCGCCTCCCGCGTCAGCAGCGGCGTCGCGCTCGGTGTAAGCGCCACCTGCACGCCCTTGCCGGCCGCATAGCTGATCAGCTCAAATACATCCTTCCGCTTCATCGGGTCGCCGCCCGTGAACACAAATATGGGGATGTGCATGTCCGCCACCTGGTCGATCAGCGCCTTCCCCTCAGCGTTCGAGAGTTCGTCCGGATGGGCCATCGGCTGTGCCGCCGCCCGGCAGTGCTTGCAAGCCAGATCGCAGGACTGGGTAATCTCCCAAATTGCCAGAAAAGGGGTTTCGTCAAAATTCAACCCGTCACGTGCGGGGATATTGTGCATCGGCTGCATACGGCCTCCTGGTAAATCGCGCTGAAATCGCTCTGGCTCGGTCCGGGAAATGCTTCCTGCTCCGGGGAGGGAGCGGCTTGCATCCTGATGAAAACCGGACCTCTAACAAAGGATTCTAGCAGTGCCCAAGTCTGGGAATCCGCTTCTCAGCACCACGATTCTACTCAAGAAGACCAGTCCAGGGGCGGTGCGGGCTGTGATTGGGATCACTTCATGAGCCCCCGCCACCTTCCGCGCCCAACCCCGCCTGCATCAGAATATTGATCCAAATTCTTCTCCCCCAGCAGTGAACCAAAAGGCTCAAACCCGCATCTATATTAGCCATACAGCTACAGCAGGGTGTGCGCAAGCTTGCCATCTTGGTGATTCAAAAAGTGATTCAACTCACATTACCCTGTGCCGCCGGGCACAGTAAGTCAGTTCCCAATTTGCCATAGTACGACCGCACCACAAGGAGGTTCCCATGGCCGCAGCCATGAAGCCAGGGTGGAGCAAGCCCTCCACCATTCTTTTCGCCTCCGAGATTCCCGCCAACGATAAAGCCTTCGCTTTCGCTCTTGCCCAGGCCAAGGAGTTTAGCGCCAATCTCATCCTCTTCCACGCCTATGACACGCTCGTGGTGGCCGCTTCGGAAAGCTCAGGTATCCGTTACTACGACTACGCCGCCGCCGCGCGCACTGAGAAGCACCAACTTGAGCCCCTCGCCGAGCGCGTTCGCGAAGCCGGTGTCAGTTGTGAGATCGTCGCCCGCCCCGGACTCGCCGCCGACCAGATTCTCGCCTACCTGCGCGAGCGGGAGATTGACCGCATCGTGATGGGAACCCATTCTCCAGGACCCATCGGTAAGCTGCTGGTTGGTTCAGTGGCTGAGGCAGTCCTGCGCACCGCTAAAGTTCCCGTCTTTATCGTGGGCCCTGAAGTGGTCGAGGGTGCCTATCGCAACTTTGCCACCCGCACCATCCTCTGCGCCGTCAGCCTGCAGGAGGCAAGCAAAGTGGTCACCAGCTTTGCCGCCGAGCTGGCCGCACAGCACAACGCCCGTCTCATTCTGCAGCACATCATCCGGCCCCAGGAGCGCGCGGAGATCCTCGCCGGCCGCTCCCTCGATCAGATTGAAAAGGACCTGATGAAGCTCGTCCCCACCAAACTGCAGAATAAGATCGCCGTTCAGACCATCGTTGTGCCCGGCGATCCTACTGAGGAGTTGCTCTACCAGAGCAAAGCGCAGCAGGCGGATCTCATTGTCCTCGGCGCGCAGGGCGCATCGGCCTTTGCCGCCATCACCCGCAACGGCGTGGTCTACAAGGTACTGGCCCACACGCAATGTCCCGTCATTACCCTCTCGCCCGTGGTGCTGGCAGCCTGCGGCTCCAAGTCTGAGAAGACGCAGCCGGCTGAAGCCTACATGGCCGGAGTCTTTTAGTCCGCAACTCCTGGGGTGCATCTCTGCTGGCAGAAATGCACCCCTGCCCTCTCGCCTCTCTCCCCTTCGCA
>Ga0316231_1003095_pt1 | contig 15010 bp, 13 predicted proteins | sample TBH18027metaG_FD_206002 | JGI IMG/M metagenome (GOLD analysis project Ga0316231, IMG submission 206002) | Freshwater microbial communities from Trout Bog Lake, Wisconsin, USA - TBH18027 | ecosystem: Environmental > Aquatic > Freshwater > Lake > Hypolimnion/Profundal zone | place: USA: Wisconsin...
AACCATCAATGACCCGAAGCTGGTGGCTGCCTACGAAAGGAACAAGACCAACCGGAAGACCAAAGTCCACCGATGGCTTGATGACATCCTGGGGAATCCGGGCATGAGTTTTGATGGCAAATCCGCCGCCACGGAAATTGACCGGTTGACGCAATCCGAGTTCAACCTGCCGCACAAGGATTGTTCCTTTGAGGATTGCATGTCCATCCTCCGCTACAGCAACAAATTCCGAGAGAGGAATTCAAAGAATAGTTTTTCCGGGAAATCCTCTTTGCCGCCACCGCCACGATGCAGGGAGGGACATTTGCCCAAGAATTCAAAAACACATTCCCGTCAGTTTTTAGTTTCATCCCCTCGCTCAAGATTCCGACCCCCTCCCGTCAACTGTGGGGTGACGATAAGGAACGGCCGCACCGGCTGTCTGCCAAGGCTCTCCAACGCGCCGAATCCGATTTCAAGTTCAGCCGCGTGATTCTCGAGTTGAGGGAACGCGGTAAAAAGCCGGTCATCACAATTCACGATTCAATTCTGACCACCTCGGAAAACGGTCCGGCTGCTGAGACGGTGATTCGGGAACAATTTGGCAAAGTGGGCTTCAACTGCGGGGTCCGAATGGAACCAATCTGAAAATCATAGTCAGTCCAACGTCCCCGGCCCGAGCTGACATTTCTTAAAGGTCGGACCGTTCAATAGGACGTTTTCAATTACATTTTAACAACTCCATAATCTTCTCGTTTTCGATAATGGTCAACCCTAATCGCATTTGACTTACACCTGAAACTAACCGATACGTGAACAAAGGAACGCCATTCTCAATGTTCGACTCGAAACACAGAGCTCTAATATTGCCCCAATGACTAATGCTATCCCACACTTCCCACAGATGAGATGAAAGAACAAACATGCTGTTCCTCCATAACGCCAAACCAGAGGCAACCATCACCGTGGCATCATAAGCATCCTTCACATTCGTTCCACGAAACAACTCGTCGAAGAGGCTAAACACGTTCTCTCCGCTGTTTATAGCTTCCGCAAGTTGTTTTACCCGCTTCACCTCACTGAGAAAAAAACTGTATCCATTTAGTATGTTATCGGTTTTATTCAGACTTGTAAATATTCTGTCGAAATAACTTATGGTCACACGCTTGGCAGGAACGCCCATCCCTAGATGTGCAAAGTAAACCGCAATGCCAGTGGCTTTAAGGAACGTAGTTTTCCCCGACATATTTGGTCCGGTCAGGAAAATAAATTGAGAATCTCTGTTCAGCTTTATATCTACGGGAACTGCCTTTGGAAGCATTGGATGGTACAATCGTTCAGCCTCAAATATGCCTTCCTTAGTATCGATAAAATCCGGAAAACTGAAATGACATTCATTTGTAGTTTTAGCCATTGCCAATAAAGCATCCGTCTCATAATACCATGATAAAATGCCTGTAACATATTTTTTTAATTGTGTCCTGATCAACCTATCGGCTTGCAAGACGTGGTGATATGTAAAGACAGTATTAACGGGCTGTGCACAAATCTCTTTGAATCTGTCACCGTGGATTAGGAAATGAAGTTCTTGGTAAGCCTTTTGCAATATCGCCGGCAATCCTTCTTTTTCTTTGTGGTCGTGAAACAGTCGATAAAACGCCTTGATGAAGGATATCATTTCCGAGACACTGTTCTTGAGATACCGATAAGCCTGAATGTCCACAAGGCAAAATCTCAAGCTTTCAACTACGTTGTTGCTTCTTAATACAATAATGTTTGTGGATAGATAATCCTCCAACGCTTTCATATGCCTGTCATTGAATGGCAAAGAAAAGCTAACTAAGTGTCCAGCCAAGTAACGAATAGCGTCCTGTTGCATCCTCACCAAGCCTAGGCTGACTGGTGGATGCAGGAGTTTTTCCTTGAGTCGGTGTTTGCCACCAGTTGTATTCGTCTTGTCAATGAAGTCAAAAAGAGCCTTACCGACTTCCCCGGTCTTAATGATATCCAGGTCTCGCAACGTCTGTTCATCTATTAGCATTAGCGTACCCTTTTGGCAGTGAACTCGGCATACATTGAGAGAATGCCCATTACTTGATTTGAACACTAGTCGCGCCGAACGTCAAGGCACAAAGCATTAGTGCAGGCTAGCCGAACGGTCCCTTTTTCACATCCCTCGATTTAGCGAACATACTCGGAATCGAGAACCTGCGGGCTGACCTGGTCAGGGAAAAACTTCCGTGGACCACTGGACAAAAGGCCCCGGATTCCCCAATATTCAAATGGATGCCGGTCGTCTCTTGACCATATTCGGCCTGGTTGGTGAAACTCGACAGAAAATTATCATTTTAAAGGCCACCCGGCGGCGCACCGGCTCCTCCTGTTCGGCCATGTAAACTACGCCCATGCCCCCTTCGCCAATCTCCTGGAGCAACTTGTAGCGACCGATGCGGGCGCCGGGACCTTCCTCGGTGTTGGCGAAGGTTTCCCGGATGGTAACGCCCGGAGCCTCCCCGGTGGGGGAATGGAGGGCCGTGACGGGCTGGTCGTGGGCCTGCAGGAGCGCCTCCAGGCGCTGGCGGAGGGCCGGGTCGTTGGCGCAGGCTTGATCGAGAAAAGCCTGGCGTTCGGCGCCGGGGGTGCGCCGCGCGGCTTCGCGAAAGAGTTCCGCTTCCCGATTCTGGTCCGAATTCATAGTTTGACGAAAAGCTTCATTCGATTTCACATGCGCCAAACGTCGGCATAAAGTACGGAGAAAAAGGACCGAGACTTCGGCGTTCAAACCACCCCACGACAGGGATGGTGGCCGAAATGGGCTCGACTTTCCCCGTGGGGCTGCGCATCGGCCCCCAGCCGGAGCCACGCCTCATGCACCAGCCGCCGGTTGGAGGGTCTGGCCCGGCGTCTCGTTGGACATTTTGCGCGCGGCGATCCGGCGTAGCTCGTCATAGACCAGGGGTATCAGCTCGTCGGCCGCCTCGCGGTCCCCTTGCTCCACACGGTTCAAAAGTCGCGTGACGTTGCTCATTTACTTTGTCGTTGCGGTCCGGGAAAGCCGTGGTCCATTCCTTGAAGCGTCCCTGTCCTGTTAGTTGCCGCCGGTTGCGACCAGGCTGTCGCCGACATAAACGCGGTAGTCCTTGATGCGCCCGCCGGCAGTGGCGGCGCCCTGCCGGGGGACGTAGCGGAAACCGCTGAGGAGACGGGATTGGCCGAGATCGAGCACCAGACGGTGCGGATGGCCGGGCGAAGCGCCGCCCCATTGGGTGTGCCAGAAGTTGGCGGTTTGGCCATCAATGGCGTTTTCCGCCGTTCCGTCTTCCCGCTCGCGCTCTTCGCTATCCACGTAGGCAACGGTCCAGCCCTCGTGACTGAGCGGTTTTCCCGCTTCGTCCAACAGGTCGAGTTCGGCCACCGCGGCGTAGGCTTTTCCGTCCTGGGCGGAGAGCGATTCGAGGCAAAAGAACCTCCCCTTGGCCGCGGTGTTGAACCGGACCTCCTGCGCGGCCGGTCCGGGGAGAAAGGCCGCGCTATGAACGGGTTTGGCGCTGTCCAGGCGCAGCGCGACGGGGGGGCGGCGCGTCTGGGCGAAATCGAGCTGCGGCCGCAACTGGTCAAGGATGGGAGTTTCAAGGCCGACGATGACCGGCTTATCCGGGCCAAGCACGTCGAGGATCACGATCTGATTTTGTCCCGCCTGGAGCCACGGACCGGGCAGATACATGGTCTGGGTGGGGCCGATGTTCCAGAAGCGACCCAGGCAATGGCCGTTGACCCAAACGAGCCCTTTACCCCACGAACGAAGGTCGAGGAAGGTGTCGGCCGCCTTTTCGAGTTGGACCGTCGCCCGCCAGAAGGCGGGGCCAGTCTGGCGACCGTCCGCAGGGGAAGCGCTAAAGCGCAGCCGGTCGAAATAAGCCCCTCCTTCGCCGTAAGGGAGCGGAAAGACCTGCCATCCCGTGAGCTCGGACGCGGCAGCGCCCGTCGCGGCCAACCGCACGGGGCCGCGCAGTCCTTTTCGGTCGTGGACCTCCTGGCCGAAATTGACGCGCCCCATCGCCTCAACCAGGATATCCAGCGTGACCGGTTGCCGTCGCTCGGGGAGCCGAACTTTGAAGTTGCCGCTGCGGCGGTCCATCACGCCGAGTCGCTCGCCCCCGAGGAAGACATAGCCGAAGTCGTGGACGGCCGTCGCCTCCAGGACCGCGGCGGGTCCCGCGGGCAGGGTCGTCCGGTAGAGGATGCAGCCGTAGCCTTCGTCGTATTGCTCCATGGCGCGCGGTTTCAGATCGGGCCTGGCCGCGGGGAGGTTGGCGAAAAGGGAGGCTTGTTCGGCGGCCGCGACTGGCCCGAAGGCAAGGACAGGGTTGCGGGCGGGGGCTTCGGGCAGGGTCTCGCCGGGTTGGAGGTATTTGGCGAAGAGCGCGCGGGTTTGCAGGAATTTATCGGTGACCCATCCCGCCTCCGTGATCGGCGCGTCGTAGTCGTAACTGGAGGTGTCGGGTTTGAAGGGGCGGTCGGCCCCGGACCACCAACCGAAGGTGGTGCCGCCATGGGCCATGTAGATGCTAAAGGAGGCGCCGGCCTGGAGCATGGTTTCGAGATCGGCCAGGTAACGGGCGGCATTGCCGGTGTGATGCGGCGCGCCCCAGGTGTCGAACCAGCCGGGGTAAAATTCGCCGCACATGAGGGGGCCCTGAGGCAGGATCTCGCGCAACGCCTTGAAACCGCCGGCGGGATCGGAGCCAAAGTTGACGACCGGAAAGAGGTCGGCGCGGTAGCCGTCCTTGAGTTGTTGCGGGGGGTTGCAGTCGAAGAGCGTGACATCGAAACCGGCGTCGATCATGGCCTGGCGCAAGGCGCCCATGTATTGGGCGTCTTTGCCGTAGAACCCGTATTCGTTTTCGACCTGGACCATGAGGATGGGGCCGCCGCGGGTGACCTGGAGCGGCCCCAGCGCGCGGCCGACCTCCTGGAGGTAACGCCGCGCGGCTTCCAGATAACGCGGATCATTCGAGCGCAACCGGATGTCGTCATCTTTGAGCAACCACCAGGGGAAACCGCCCATTTCCCATTCCGCGCAGGAGTAGGGGCCGGGTCGGAGGATCACCCAGAGGCCCTCTTCCTGCGCGAGGCGGCAGAACTCCGCGGCGTCCGCCTGTCCCGCCCAGTTGAACTGGCCGGGGGTCGGTTCGTGCATGTTCCAGAAGAGGTAAGCGCAGACCGTGTTCAAACCCATGGCCCGCGCCGCGCGCAGGCGGTTTTGCCAATACTCGCGCGGCACGCGCGGGGCGTGGATTTCCCCGCATCGAATTTGAAACGGCTTGCCGTCCAGCAGGAAGGTGTTCACGCCCACGGAAAATGAGTGCCGTGGGGCGGCCAAGGTCGGCGCGGGCGACGCGATGCCGATCCCCGCCGCAAGGGCGGCCGCTCCATTCAATGCCCAGGCCGCGCGCGCGACCCTCTCAGGAATACGGATGTTCATGGTGGTCCAGTACGTCCAAGGCGGCGGGGAAATTCAAGCAAAATGAAAGACCGCCGAGCTCGGCGCTTATTGTTTCGAGTACCCGCTCGAACATCCGTTTTTACTTTGAGCCGCTTATCCCATCGCAATGTCGATGGATTCGATGGTTAGTTATTGCGCAAACCGCCATTCCCTGGTTCAGTCGGCGATGCGAAAGCTGTGACCATGAATCGTCGAGATTTCCTCTTAACGAGCCTGGGAGGATTGGCAATTAGCCAAGCGACCGGGGCCGCATCCAACCGCGCCAATACGACTTCCGTGCGCGGCTTAGCCGGAGAATTCGGTAGCGTTGGCGTTGCGCCGTTTGCCTCGTTCAACCGCGTGTTCAGTGGGAAGTGTAGCGAGTTCTTCGGCGTCAAAATGGAAGAGCGGACGGAAAACTTCGGCAATGGCAAGGCTGGGGTTCGGGCCAAGCGCGCGGCCCGAGATCCGAAGACCCTTTACTTGGCGGGAGGCGTCAGCGGCGAAGAGGAACCCCACTCGTTTTTTCTGACCTTCGAAATCACTAATAACCGCATCCTTTGCAGCGCGAGCAGTACAGGTTTGCTGCAACATCCTTGCATCTTTTCTCGCATGGCGTCCTCTCAACGACGCGGGGAGCGGTTCCAAGCCGAGGAACTTTTGGGCGGCAGCCCCTGGGGCTTCGGCCTGCGCGTCGCGGATGCGCAACCTCTCCGCCTGCCCATGACGCACGGCTCCACGCTTAAACTGCTGGAGACCGTCTTCCCCATCTTCGTCTATCAACACGGGACGGCGAGCGTCGAGTTGTTGGCCTTCGCGCCGCAGATCGGTGGTCCAGACCATCCCAATCCCCGCGCGCTCTTGGTGATCGCCCAGGTGCGGAACCAGGGCCAAGGTCTTTGGCAAGGGAGTCTCTTAGCGCCAAACCTCCGGGACGTCGCCGAAGTCAACGCCTCGAATGGCGTGGCGACTCCGGTGGAAAGCCCGCACCCGCGGTTTACCGAGCATCCTGTACCCCTCCAGCCGGGGTTCGAGGCCATGATCTGTCTGGACGAAACCCAGTGGAGTCCGACCTGCCCGGAAGTCAGCCTCCAACTTGAGGCTGGGCAAGAAAGATATTTGACGTTTGGCCTACTCCTCGGCCAGAGTTGCGATGAACTGCGGCAGACCGCAACCCAATTGCGCCAACGCTCCGCGCTTGAGTGGCTGAACGAAACCGTGGGCGGCCGCATCCAACGATATGGACAGCTCTCCATTCCGGAAAATCCTTACTATTCGGAAAACTACATTCGCCTTTTCGAAGCCGGCAGTTCCGCCCTCCTCTACTCGGCAGACGGCCGCCAATTCACTGGCGGGCCCAGCGGGGCCGCTGATTTTGGAATGGCGCTATTCGAGCCCGATTTGCTGCTGCCCACGCTGCGCAGCCAAGCGGGCTTTAGCCCTCGTCCCAGCGGACAGCCAGCCTGGGAGGGGTTAAGCTATTCCCTGACCAACTCCGTTTGGCCTTTGTGCGTGATGGGACTTTACTATCGAATGAGCGGCGATCGTGAGTTTTTTAAGCAGAATCCAGGTCTGCTTGAGTTTGCTCGGGAAAGACTCAAAGACATCCTGATGACCCGTAAGGGAGAGCCCTACCTGTTTCCCTCAAAGAACATTTGGGATGGGCCGGCGCGAGGAGACTACCACACGGGGTCGAATATTCTGGTTTGGCTGGCCTTCGATGGCCTGGCGACCGTGGCCCGCCAGGCCTATGAGCAAGCGGCGCTGGCCGACCAGTGGTGGGCTGTGGCTCAAAAGATCAAGGGAGATGTATTCCGCCACTGCGTGGGGGACAGTCCGCTCGGACGCCGCTTTTTTGAGGGCGCCAACGTCGATGGTTCCTTTGTCCAGGGGCACGACGGCGAGGAAGCGTTCACTACCCTGGCGCCCTTCTTTGGCTTCTGTGAGGCCGACGAACCCGCCCTGATTAACCATGCCAAGCTGGCCTTTACTCCCAGCAATCCGCTTTATGAACCGGCGGTGGACGGCATCTGGTGGGATTCTCCCGGTACGTCCTGGTCAGGCACCTCGATGCCGGGGCAGATGGCCATGCTGGCTGCCATCACCAGCGAGCAGGAACTGCTGAGGCGGCTCGAGCAGTTCCGAGGCCTTACGGACGCCGACGGCTCCGTTTGGTGGTGGCCCTACCTCTACCCGTGCAATGACCGGCAAAAAGTCCGGCGTCGGGACTGGCCGAGCGATTGCAGCAAGTGCGGCTATGCCGCGGCCATATATTTGTGCCAGTTCATCAGCAACATCCTTGGCATCCAGGTCGATGTGGCGGGCCGTCGAATTGCTCTGCGCCCCTTCTGCCCCTGGCCGGAGTTTGGTTGGGAAGGTTGCCGCTTGGGCAAGGCGACCTTCGATTTTAGTTACGAGCGGGCAGCGGGGCGGATGTCCGCTCGGATTACGAATCGCGCCAGCGACCGGTTCAATGGGGTGATTGAACTCGTCCTCCCTCCCGGCGCCGCGCTTATCAGCCGGGAACCGGATGGCGCGTTGCCGACCAAACGATTCGGTCGCTCCGCGCTTCGCTGGAGCGGTTTTGTCGAGCCGGGTAAGAGTATTGCCATGAGAATCGCCCACAGCGCTTAGGCGATCTCCGCACACCCGCCACCCGGCTAACCCGGCAGGGCGCGAGGAGGATTAGTGGAACGGCGCCCGGTACGCCGCGCATTGAGTTCCGAATTCGCGCCATAATCATCTGTGGCATGCTCGGATTGAACCGGAGCTTCGTAAACCCCGTTTGTTGTTCCATTTCAGCGGTATCCGAGCGTCGGAAAGCCCCGCTCGCCAGGTGAACGGCTTATCCACCCCGCAGCGATTCAACTAGGCGTCCTGGGGAGGGGATCCTGCGATGGCGACAAAGGTGATGACGACGAGGTTCAACCTGCTTTGGAGCCTTGACAAAAAAGGGACCCTGTCGCACAAGGCACGCGTGGCCGACGAACAGCATGTTAACATTTTATCCGAGGGAGTTGCGGAGTGGAATCTTTGGAGAAGCCAGAATCAGACGATCCTCCCGGATCTGCGCGGGGCCAAACTGTTCAAGCAGCACCTGAGCGGGACCAAGCTGAGCGGGGCCGATATGCGGGGGGCGGATCTGAGCCACGCCGACTTGTGCAAGGCGGACTTGAGCCAGGCGAACCTCAGCGAAGCCGACCTGAGCGAAGCCGACCTGAGCGGCGCAAAGCTGTGGCGGGCCGGGTTGGAAGGAGCCAACCTCAGCGGAGCTAACTTGAGCGGAGCCGATTTGAGAGAGGCCGACCTAAGCCATGCTAATCTGAGCGCGGCCAACCTGAGGAAGGCCAGGCTGACCAGGGCGAATCTTCGGGGGGCGGAGGGCTTGAGAAAATGGTGGCAGCTCTGGAAGTGAAAGAAATCGCCGCGGGGTCGACTTCGCGTTTCCGAGGGTATCCTGAGGGCGCCTCGCTCTTCCGGTAATAACTGTCCAATTTCGGTAAGACACTGCACCAAAAGCGATCGAGGCCACTTGCCTTGGGGAGGCCTTTTGCAAACATCGAGATCCGAGGCGGCGACCGTCTCTCCCAGGCGGCAGGGGTTTGAACCCTCTTTCCCGAGGTTGGCAGCAAAGCTGCTGATGGAAACCCGGGCTGGTCTTCGGGCGCCCAACGAGGGCCCTGGAATACCGGTTGCGCGGTTATCAGCGTGAGAGAGTTTAATAAAAAGTGGAATGTATGACGACATCGTCTCGATCCAAACAGAGGATTCGGCGTGGGGGCGCCGCCGGATTTAGCCTCTTCGAGGCGACGATCGCCATGGGGGTGATGGTGCTGTTGGTCTTGGTATGCTTCTCCTCGGTCACTTTCGACCGGGTCGCCGTCCAAAAGGCCAAGGAACAGGCCATTGGGCTCGATTTCCTGACGCATTATGTCGAGAACATCAAGGGCATGCCATTCGCCTCGCTCCAGGCGGCCGCCGGAAGCCCGGGAGTTCCGATCAACCCGCTTTTCGGCGGCACAGGCGCCCAGAACAACGATCTCCCGATGAACATTACAATTCCGGCCGCCAACACCTGGGTGGCGGTGAACACGCAGGATTACCTGCTGTTCGACCCCGACCTGCTGTGGCTGCAGAACCGCCACCCGCAGATGCTTGTGACCCTGACGTCCACCTTGGTCGACTTCGCGGCCACGGGCATCGAGGTGAACGTCAAGCTGGACTGGGACGCCCCGATCTCCCGCGGCGGTCGGTTGGAAGTCCAAGTCGATATGCTCCGTACCAAGGATCTGTAAGGTTTCAACCCAAGGTTCCGCTCATGCGCATCGCCCCCCGTACCACTTCAGCCCAACGCCCCCGCGCGGGATTCACGCTGCCGGAGTTGCTGATCGCCAGCACCGTGAGCATCATCCTCATCGGCAGCGTCATCCTGCTGCTGATCCAGGTGGTCAGGGAGCAGCGGACCTGCCTTGCCTGCGCGACCGTGGAGCAGAAGGCGGCCCTGCTGCAAGCCGCGATCTGCGGCTGCCTGCGGAGCAACAGTTCCGGCATGGGGGTAAAATTTGCCGACCCCTCGTTAGTCTCCGACGCGGCCGGCAACCCTTTGGGTTATCAAACCATCCAGTTCTTCCTGGGTAATCCCGATGGCAGCTATAGCACGGAGCAAATCAGCTTTACTAACGGCGCGGTGACTTACATCCCCGATATGAGGAGCCTCAGCAGCGCCGTGCAATGGATGACCAACGCGCCCCACTGTGTGCTGCGCCAACTGTTGTTCCAACCCGAGTGCGGCGAGGGTTACTCGATGGATGCCTCTCTGGTCAATATCCGGCTGGAGATGGACGACGGCGGTTATTCCAGTTCGTTCTCCGCTCGCCACACAACCAATGCCACGGATAGTATCGCGACCAGCTTTTCGTCGGGGCCGGCCGGTATTTACCGCAGTTTTTCCGTTCAACTGAGAAGCAACTGATCTGACTTATGCGTACCGCATTTTCGCGACCCAATCCCCTAGCCGGCAACACCCTGCTTGGGGTGGTATTCATTGGCGGCCTCATGGGCATCACCATCGCCGCCACCGTTTCGTTGAGCGGCGCCTCCCTGCGTAATGCCTATCGGCGCGTGGCCTGGACCCAGGCGTTCTACCACGCGGAAAACGCCTTGGTGTGGGCGGCCCAGCAGTCGGTGGACACCCTGCCGGCCGCGGGGTCCTCCAACTACTACTCAACCGCCAATGCCACGCTTGTATTGCCTTATATGCTGGCGGCCGGCACGAACTCCGGATTCTCCAATGCCTGGGTGAGCGTAGTGCAGCCGACAACCGCGCTCGCCAACTGCGTCGTCATTACCGCTTCGGCGAAGGTGAACAACGTCGTGCGCACGCTTCAGGCCCGCGTCACGCTCTATCCGCCCAGCCAGGTCTTCGATTACGAGTACTTTCTGAATAATTGGGGTTGGTGGTGGGGCTCGACCATCACCGGCAACGGCGCGCAGCGCGCCAATTGGGATTTCGACTTCCAGGGCCTACCACAGGTGAACGGTTTAATCTATGCCCGGGACAAGGTCGAAATGAACGAGATTCCCTACAACATGTACACGGAAGGCCCGCCTTTTGGCGGCCTGGCGGGCGCCGACCCCTTGGATCTGGTGCATCCTGGCGTGCCCCAAGTGCCCATGCCCAACCTGCTCAACTTCAGCAATTATGTGGCCGCGGCCATGACGGATACGAGCACCAACGGCCTTTGGGTGGGAACCACTCAGATCGTCTTTGGCGTGCATAACAACCTGGCTCAACCGGGGCTTTACGTGGTCGGCACGGACGCCAGCCCTATTACCATCAAGGGCACGGCGGTGGTTCACGGTGATGTCGTTATTTCCGGGAAGGTTACCGGCCGCGGCGCGCTTTACGTCGGCGGCAATCTGTATGTCGCCGGCGACCTGACTTATGCGCATGGGCCAAACTTCAGCACCCCACCGGAGACGATGCTGCCTTCCGCGCGTGATTTCTGGGTGACCACCAATGCCAACGCCGACCTGATCGCCTACGCCGTCCGCGGGTCCATCTTCGGCGGCGATGTCACCTGTGGGGATTGGATCAACTGGTGTTATTGGTTTGGAGGTTCCGGCCTGGCCTATGTCGGCGACGAGTCTCAGTTGGGCGCCGACGGCATCGCCGGCACCCCGGACGACGGCATTCCGTTTCTCCACGCCGACGGCACCTGGAGCGCGTGGTACGATGCGGATGGCGACGGCAAGGTGGGGCACAACTATGTTTATGATACGGACATCAACATGAATGCCGCGCGGGCGGCGAGCATCCTGAACTACCCCACCAACAGCGATGGGACACCGCAGGCGTTTAATCAGGTGGCCACGGACAACATGGGGAGCATTGATGGCATTTTATACTGCAATCACGCCGTCGCCATGCGCATGGCCAACCCCTCCTCGGTCTGGCACGGCACCATCGTCTCGCGCAATGAGCAGATCGTCTTCCAGAGCGTGCTGACTTTTAACTACGACTCCCGCGTTAACAGCCGCTATCATAACAATCCGAACTCCTTCATTAACTTGGGCTTGCCCTGGGGTAAAGCGATCCAAATCGACAACTTTACCGAGCTGGCGCCCAACTGGGCGAACTTATGACGCCGATCGTATCCGCTTTTCGCTTCCACGCGCTCTTCCTGTGCGTCCGGTCTCCTCGGCCAAGACCCCGGGCCCGTCTCGGAACCCTCATCCTGGTTATCGTCGCGGGGATCGTGATGAGCGCCCATGCCTCCGTGGTCGTGGGCACGGCTCCTGCCGGAGAATCCGATCGGCAACACTTCGAGCGCGCCCAGGTGGACGCGCGGAACGCGCAAGACGAGAAGCTCCGTGTGGGTCGCGCGCGCTACGAGCAGAAGCTCGCTTTGCGCCAATCAGTTATCCGCGGGATGAAGACCGAGTTGGCCCGCCGACAGGAGGTCGTTCCCGTCGTCTGCGCCGGAACGGACGCCGCCCGGTCCGTCGCCCCGGCGCAGGACGCTCCCGATCCGAGCGCGCTCCATTGGTGTTTGACGGCGCTTGCCATCGCGGGGGTGGCGGTTTTCGCTCTTCGTCGAGCGCGTTGATCTACGCCACGAAATAACACCCGCCACCGCGGCGGGGCGTCCAGTGGGACTGAAGCGCCGCCTCTTCGGCGGGGAACTCGGGAACCTGCGCGTCGCCTAAGGCGAAGGGGAGTCGGCGATGTTGCCGGTGTTGCGCGGATTGCCGCGAAACTTGGGCCAACGGCTGCCAGCCAACGGCAGGGAAGAGTTCAGGGCGGAAAAATAGTAACTGCGATCCATAATGTACGAGGCGCCGTCCGGACCGACCGCGGCCGAGGCATACCCGCCCCCGTAGCAGTAATAGCTCGCGAGGGCGTCTCCATGGTTATCCAAAATGATCTGGACGCCGTTCCGGGAGAGGTAAGCGACGGTTTTATCCGCCAGGGCCAACGGAGTGGACAGGACCGGTTCCTCGTTGCCGTGGGGCCAGCGGAGTTTGCCGGCCGGCGTAATGGCCCAGAGCCAGAGGTTGACCCCCAGGTAGATCGTGCCATCTTCGCCAAGGACGGGAGACGATTCCGTGATGCCCCCGGTTCGCAGGCGCCAGCGCAGACTGCCGTCCGGGTTCAGAACGTAAAGAGCGCCGTCCACGGAAGTGAAATAGAGCGCGCCGTCCCGGCCGATAGCCGGCGAAGAGATGATAGGCCCCTCGGTCGCATACTCCCAGGCCTTCTTGCCCTCCCGGTCCAGGGCGTAGAATTTTCTGTCGTGCGAGCCGAAATAGAGGATGCCGTTCGCCCCAATGGCGGGGGAAGAGACAATTTCGCCTTCGCTCTGAAAACGCCAAAGCTCCTTGCCGTCCGGGTTCAGGGCGTAAAAGTTCTTGTCCCACGATCCGAAATAGACGGCGCCGTCGCGGGCCAGGGCCGGGGAGGAATCCACCCAGGCGCCGGTGCGGAATTTCCATTTCAGCCGGCCATCCGGCGAGACGGCATAGAAATGGCGATCACGGGAACCGGCATAGACGGTGCCGTCGAGCGCCACGGCGGGAGAGGATTTGATCCCGCCGCCGGTGTGGAAAGTCCACTTGACGACGCCATTGGTTTTGATGGCGTAGAGGTCGCCCTTGCCGGTTCCAAGGAACAGCGTTCCGTCGTCGCTCAGGGCGGGAGAAGAATCGCTGTGGGCGCCGATCCAGACTTGCCAGAGGTTGGTAAGGGCCTCGTCCTTGCCCAGGGCGGGGAGAGCCAGGAACAACATGGCGACCAGGCAAGAGACGGCGCGCCTGGTATCGGCTCGGCCGGACTGACCGGCGGTTGGGCGGCACGCGGGGATTCCGCACGGCGACAGGCAATCTATTCCAATTCCGGAGCCGTCCCTGGAAATGAGCCGGAGTAACGCTGCGCGGCTACTTAACATCGAGGGCGATGTGGCGGCGTTCGAGGGTGGCGCCCTCATCCAACGCGAGTTGGGCCAGGGCGATATTGTAGTCGGCCAGGGCGCGGATTTCCGAGGATTGGGCGTCCGTGAGGTTCTTTTGGAGTTGGAGGACGGTGAAGCTGGTGCTCTTGCCGTTATCGAGCTTTTTCTGCTCGGCATCCAGGGCGGCGGCGGCGTAGAGGCGGGCTTCGCGGGTCGCGCTGGAGCGGAGGAGAGCGGTTTGAGCGACCGCCACATCGTTTTCGATGGTGATGAGGATGTTTTGCTGGAGCTGTTTCAACTGGAGAGCAAGTTGGTCTTTGGTGACCTTGGCGGAGCGGTAGCTGTGCCGGGCGGTGGTGTTGCCCAATGGCATAGTCATCTGCCCGCCCACGGTGTAGAAGGGATTCTCCTTGCCGCGGAGTTCGCTGATGGTGCCCGTAATATCCGGGCTGGAAGCCTGGTAGCCATAGCTGCCGACCAAATCCAGTTGCGGGAATAATTGGTTCTTCTGGTAACGGACAATGTAACCTTGCTTTTCGAGGCTCAGTTTTTGCTGCAGCAAGTCGGGGCGCAAGGTCAGGCCCCGACGCCAGCTTGCTTGCAGGTTGAAGGTCTCCGGGACCGCCAGGAGGGCCTCCGTGGGTTTGATGACCGTGTCCTGCCATTTGGAATAATCGTCGCTCAGCAGGCTCTTGAGGCGCCGTTGCTGAGTGTCCCGGTCGCTTTCGGCGGACAGGACGCTGGCTTTGCTGCTGGCGACCTGAGATTCGGCCTGTTTTTCGTCCAGGGGGGCCAGGGCGCCCACCTCGACCCGCTTCTTGTTCTCGGCCAACAGGCGCTCCGCCAGTTGCAGGGCGAGGTTCTGAACGCCGACATTATCCTGGGCATAGATCAGGTTGTAATAAGCCTGCTCGACCTGGAAGACGGTGGTCATGACCTGGTTGCGAAAATCCAGCTCGGAGTTCTTGAGGGTCTTCTTGTCGAGGATGATCTGGAGGCGAGTGTTATCGATCCAGAAGTTCTTCAACAAGGGTTGCCGCAGTTGCAGCACGCCCGCTCGAGCCGAGGTGTTTTCGAACGGGGCTTGGACCGTCCG
>Ga0316231_1003102_pt1 | contig 14988 bp, 10 predicted proteins | sample TBH18027metaG_FD_206002 | JGI IMG/M metagenome (GOLD analysis project Ga0316231, IMG submission 206002) | Freshwater microbial communities from Trout Bog Lake, Wisconsin, USA - TBH18027 | ecosystem: Environmental > Aquatic > Freshwater > Lake > Hypolimnion/Profundal zone | place: USA: Wisconsin...
CTGTCGGGCTTTTTCCATCAACATCGGATACAGGTCCTTGCCCTGATGGCTGAGTTGGGTGAACCATGCCAGATGATTTATGCCCGCGCATTCCCAGCGCATTTGTTCGTAGGCCACTCCGGCACGCATCGCGAGCAAATGGCTGGTGCCCTGTACGCTGTGGCACAGTCCGACAATTGCAAGATCACTGACCCGCCCCGCCGCCAGACACATCATGCTCATAGGATTGGTGTAGTTGAGCACTATGGCGTTGGGGCACAGTTGCGCGGCGTCACCGAGGATTTCCAGGAACACCGGAATTGTCCGCAGGCCTTTGAACAGCCCTCCCGGCCCGATAGTGTCGCCAATGCACTGGTCGATGCCGTATTTCAGGGGAATGTCATTATCGTGGCGCACGCAGGCCAGCCCGCTGACCTCGATGCAGTTGACAATGTAATCAGAGCCTGGCAGAGCCTTGCGGCGATCTCTCGATGCGCTTACCTTCCAGAGATCGCCCTTGCCGAGTTGATCGACTAGCTTGTGGATCAGTTTGTGCATCGTCTTAAGGCGGTTCTCATCTATGTCCACCAAGGCGATCTGTCCGCCGCACGAACCGGGCGTGAGCAGCACATCGTTCATCAAGCGTGGCGTAAATCCGCTTCCCGCACCCAACATGGTGATCTTAATCGGCCGCGGCATGATTCCGGGCAATCCACGCGGTTCATCGGTATTCTTGGTGTGTTCTGTATGTCCCTTGCTTTTGGCCATAATAATCTCCTGATTAACCGGCATCGGCCAACCGAGGCCAATGCAAGGCCGAGGATACTACCGCAAAAGTGTCTGTTCTGAAACGCTGGGCACGCTATGTAAAACCGCCCGCACCACTATCCTGTCCCGGCGCGATCCGAGAAAGTCGCAATCGAGCGCCAACCGCTGGACACGAACCACTCCCATTCCATTGTTCAAAAAAAGATCGCCCGGCGGATGCCGGGCGATCCTCGCGATACAGTGACCCCGACGGGATTCGAACCCGTGTCGCCGCCGTGAAAGGGCGGTGTCCTGGGCCACTAGACGACGGGGCCATTGTCCAGACAAAGCGCCCCGCGAACGGGGCTTGCCCAGGAGTGCCGCCCAATATGCAGAACTTCGTCTTCTCGTCAACGTCTGGCGCGCGTGGATGCAGTACGTATGCAGCGGAGATACGGAAATAATGAACAACATGGATTCCCAGACGCCATAGGCAAAAAATATTTCCGCCCCGCCGCCTTTCCGACAACAGAGACAGGTTGGTAACATATCCTCTGTGCCGGTCCGCCGGTTGGTCAACTAACCCAATGTTCACGAAGGAGCCTTCATGTCGCAGTTTCAACAGCCCCAGCAAACCAATGTGCCCCAGCCTCGACTCACCAACGGCGCAGCCATCACCAGTCTGATCCTAGGGCTGCTTGGCTGCATTCCCGTCATCACCAGCCTTCTGGCGATTATCCTCGGCGCACTAGGCATCAAAAAGACCAGCGATCCCCGCTACGGAGGCAAGGGAATGGCCATCACCGGATTGATTCTCGGTATTCTGGGCATTGCATTTTGGATACTAATGGGCGTGGGCGGCTTGACTTTTGCGCGCATCTGGACCGCCGGTACGCCGGCTAGACAGGCTACACGAGCGTTGCTTCAAGACGTTGATAAAGGCGATGCCCAAGCCGCCATTTCTCATTGTGATCCGTCATTTTCATTGAATGACGCCACCGCCCTAGTCGTCACCATGAATAAATGGGGAAAGCTGCTGGATGTTACGTTTACGGGTATTACCATCAAGGCAAACACTGGAACGACAACCACCTACACGCTCACTGGAATAGCCACCTTCGCCGGTGGCACAAATCACATGTTCCGTGCCGATGTGATAGGAAGCACATGGAAGATCAAAGATATACAGTTCGATAAATAAGCTGGCACCCATACTGCACACTACACTGCGGGGTCACTCCCGCAGCGTGCCGTTTAGTTTGCTGCCAATGGCATCCACAACGCCACGCACCGAGGCCTCGACGGCTTCGCCAGTCAGCGTGCCATCGCTGGAGCGGAAAACAAGCGTTACGGTCACACTCTTTACGCCTTTTTCCAAAGGCTTTCCACGATACGTGGTGACGTATTCCACTGCCTCCAGGGCGGTTGGGTGTAGGTCGCGGATGAGAGTCTCCAGGCGCTGGTAAGCGGTGGATTCCGGCAAAATTACCGAAAGATCGCGCCGGACCGCCGGGAAACGCGGCAGCGGTCGCAACTGTGGCACGTGCTGGGCGCCGGCAAGAAGAGGAGTGATTTCCAACTCGGCGGCGGCGGGAAGCTGACGCAGGGATAATTTGTCGGCGATGGCATGATCGATCATCCCCATAAATCCGACAACCTGGCCGCCCCACTCGATACCGCCGCCGGTCCCGCGGGCAAATCCGTTGCGCTGGCCGGGCACAATGGTTACCTGGCGGTTGGCGTCCAAGGCGCCCAACACCGCTTCCACGACGCCGCGGACCTCACGCAGGTCCGCGCTACCTACTATGCCAAGACGACGTCGTTCCACGATTCCGCTTGCAGATTCGACCCAGAATACCGAGCCTATCTCGAACAAGCGCGCATCGACAGTCCCGACGCTCTGGTTACGCCCTGCGGATTCCAAGAGTCCCGGCAGTATACTCGGCCGCAGGTGGGCATCAGCCTTGCGCGTTCCTGGCTCGGCCACCGCCAGGCCAGCCGCCTCGGCGGGACGGAAATCGCCACACAGGGCGTCCGACACAAAGCTGAAAGTCACCGATTCGTAGTAACCGGCAGCTACCAGGACCGAACGCACCCGATCGATAGCCCGAGCCGACGGCTCCAGCGGTACCACCTGAATCGAGATCTTATCACGGACGGGAATCTTGTCGTACCCGATGAGCCGGGCAACCTCTTCGACCAGATCTACCTCGAGATTCACGTCCAGACGCCAACACGGAACGACGACTTCGATGCGATCGGATTCGAGTTTAGGCGTAAATCCGAGCCTGCCCAGACAATCTACAGCCAGTTCGGCGGGAATCTCCAGACCCATGACCTGTTTGAGCTTAGCCAAACGCAATGACAGGCGTTTGGGTGCATAGGAGTTGCAACCAGCCTCAACCGCACCCTCCATCAATTCGCCACCGGCCAATTTCAGGATAAGACCGGCAGCACGCAGACTGGCCGTAACCGGCAGCGTGGGCTCGATCCCACGCTCAAAGCGATAGGAAGCATCGCTCTGCATGGCCAGCAAACGCGCCGTTTTGCGGACAACCAGCGGATCAAATCGCGCCGATTCCAGAAGAATGTTGGTTGTGCCTTGCGCTACCTCTGTATCGCGGCCTCCCATGATGCCCGCCAGAGCGACGGCGGAATTTTCGTCCGCGATCACCAGCATGCGGCTGTTCAGTTGGCGTTCGTGGCCGTCGATGCTGACGATCTTTTCGCCATCGCGGGCGTGGCGCACAATAATCCGTCGCCCTATAAGCTTGTCAAAATCAAACGCGTGCAGCGGCTGGCCCATCTCCAGAAGCACGTAGTTGGTTATGTCCACCACATTGTTGATGGAACGAACTCCAACAGCCTCAAGACGGCGAACCATCCAGTCCGGACTGGGTCCCACACGAATATTGCGCAGGACGCGAGCGGTATAGTGTGGGCACACGTCAGCGGCCTCTATAGCGATGCTGGTCACTGTCGAAGCCGGCGAGGAAGTCTGGGGTGCTGACAGTGGAGGAAATTTCAGTTTTTGCCCCAATAGGGCCGACAACTCGCGGGCTATGCCGATGTGCGACAGGCAATCAGGGCGATTGCTGGTCACTTCCACGTCAATGACGCAGTTATCTCCGTGTTGTTCGATGTTCTCAGTGGCCAGACCGGCTTTGGTGAGCGCGTCGGCGAAAACGCCGGCCGCCTGGATATCGCGTCCGCAAGGGAGGTATTCATTGAGCCATTCCAGATTGATCTTCATGGATAATAGAATGTAAGGAAATCTTCCGATTTGTCATGCCCCATCGAATTATTGACATTTCCATGGCTTTCGCATAAAAATGTGGGGCTGGACATTTGGCCTCGGTTTATCGCAAGCGACCCGGGATGGAGCTGAGAAAAGCCGGCTTGACACGGAAAGGACATTATCACACGTGGCACAGAAGAAGCCAACCACAAATAAGATCGCGGGCAAGACATCGCGATCTGGAAAAATAGCGACGTTGCCTGCTTCCAAAAAGGCCAAGCTCGCCAAGAGCGCGAAAATCGCCGCCGCAGCACCGGTCATTCGCGAAGCGAAGGGCAAAGCATCCAAGCCTCCGCGACATGCCGGTCGGGAGACCGATTCCGCCTACCGCGATGCCCAACCGCTGCCCACGCCTATTCCTACGGATGTCAAGCCGGCCAAAAATCTTCTCGGTATGAAAACAGCGGAACTGGAGTATTACCGCTCATTGCTCCTGGCCAAACGACGGGAGTTGGTAGGCGACGTGAGCCAGATGGAACACGAGGCTCTGGAGCGCGGCGGGAGCAGCAATCTTTCTAATCTGCCCCTGCACATGGCCGACATGGGCACCGACAATTACGAGCAGGAGTTCACACTGGGACTCATGGAGAATGATCGCGTGCTGTTGCGCGAGATCAACCAGGCGCTGGCCAAAATTCAGGACGGAACCTTCGGCATCTGCGAGGGCACCGGCAAAGCGATATCCAAGTCGCGATTGGAAGCACAGCCGTGGGCTAGATTTTCCATCGAACATGCCAGAAAACTGGAAAAGCGACTGGGAAAATAAACAGATAGTTCTGAATTGTGAATGGTGAATGCCGAAAAATACAGCAATGTCCAGTGGATTGTTTCGGCAGTGATAATTCAGAATTAAGATTTTTCCCATGAGTCATTTTGCCTGGGACAATTTCCGCTCGCCGGCGGCGCTGAGCCGATTCTTTCTGACCACAATTCTTGGTCTGACAGCGGACCTTTGCAGTAAATGGTGCGCGTTTGCGACTCTGGCTCGTTCCACGCCGGTGATGGATCGCAACGGAGTTTATCACGTTGATTCGGTAAGCCATGTAGTTGTTCGCCACTGGCTCCAGTTCGCTCTCACCTGCAACCAGGGGGCGGTATTCGGGATCGGTCAGGGACAACGCGTTTTGTTCCTGGCGATTTCTCTGGCCGCTATCGTGTTCCTTACTTATCTTTTCGCCGCAAGCGATCGACAAAGGTTCTACCAGTTCGTGTTGGGCTTGCTTCTGGCGGGAGTGTTGGGAAATATGTACGATCGCCTGGAACTTGGTTATGTCCGCGACATGATTTATGCTCTTCCGGGCTGGAAGTGGCCCGCTTCAAATCGTGAGGTATTCCCCTGGATATTCAACGTCGCCGATGCCATGCTTTGCTGCGGGGTGGGTCTGCTGTTGGTGCAGGGCATCTGCAAACGACCGCCGTCAGCCACGCGATCGCCACCTAAGGATCCAAGGTCGTCCTAGACCGTGGTCCTAGAGTGCAGGTCTGATCCATGTTCACCCTGGCCGATCAATCATTCATGGAAGAGGCATTGCGGTTGGCTATGCGCGGCAGAGGGGGCGTTGAACCCAATCCCATGGTTGGCTGCGTCATCGTCAAGGATAGTCAGATCATCACCGGCGGATATCACCAGATATTCGGTCATGCCCATGCCGAAGCCAATGCTCTGAACGCTGCCGGCGAGCACGCCCGTGGCGCCACGGCATACATAACGCTCGAACCGTGTTGTCACCGTGAGAAGAAGACGCCGCCATGCGTGACGCATCTGATTCGGGCCGGACTTAGCCGCATAGTCGTCGGCTGTTTCGACCCCAATCCGTCCGTTAATGGCGCTGGTTGCCGTCAATTGCGGGAAGCCGGTATCCAGGTTGATGTGGGCATGCGCGAAGCCCAGTGCCGCCAGCTTGCCGCTCCGTTCTTTGCCCGCATGCTGCATCGTCCCTACGTGACGCTCAAGTGGGCTCAATCCAGCGATGGTAAAGTCGCCGGCGGCGGCGGACGACGGGTTCAGATCAGCAATCCGGCCTCCACATTGGCGATCCACGCGCTGCGCGGGCGCAGCGACGGCATCATGGTGGGCATGGCGACGGTTGTCAGTGACGATCCAGAGTTGACCGTGCGCGGTGTTGCGGCACTGCGTCATCCCTTACCGGTAGTGCTGGATACGCAGGGGCGATTCCGAGCCACATGCAGGATGGCGCAGACGCATGCCGAGGTCCTGGTATTCCACGGTCCTGGGGTTTCAGGTGTGGTAGGCCAGGCTGTGCCAATTGGCGAGGACCGGCGCCTTGCGCTGGCCGCCGTCTTGCGCGAATTGGCCACCAGATACAATATGACACACTTGCTGGTCGAATGCGGGCCGACTTTGGCGCAGAGTTTCATCGATCAGAATCTGGCTGACCGGGTTTGGGTCATCCGATCTGCCTTGGCTATTGGCCAGGTGGCTGCACCAACAGCAGTCGAGGTCCCCTACCCGTTGACCGCACAGGTCATGCTTGATGGTGACACTCTCAGCGAATACCTGAATCCCAGCAGCCCTGTATTCTTCGACAAAACGCCCTCGGCTGATTTCCTGCTGGCCTCGGGGGCAATGACCCCAAGTGTGTAGAATGGGAGACTGACTCCGATTCAGCTAGTGCCCCGGCAGCACGTCCACCAGCCGATCGATCTGCTTTTCCGTATTGTAGAAATGCGGCGAACAGCGCAGGCGGCCCAAGCGCAGCACCAATTCGATGCGGTGGGACTTGCGCAAACCATGTACCAGTTCATGATGATCGTGGCGCGCGGAGGCAAAACTGATGATGCCGCTCCACTGATTGTTAGTGCGCGGACTGGCGATGCAATAGCCTTTGCGGCACAAGCCGTCGATGAGTTGATCGGTCAGAGCCTTGATGCGGAGCGAGACAGCATCCATGCCTATGCCAGCCAATAGCCCCAGCGAGGCGCGCAATCCGTGCAGACCAATAATGTTCCAGCTTCCGCACTCGAAACGAGCGGCATCCGGACGAAGAGTGAAATCATATTTCCCGAACTCCTGGGCGTGCAACATGTTCATCCAACCGATAATTAACGGGCGAGTCGTACTCAGTAGTTCTGCACGGCAATAGAATATCCCCGCTCCTTCCGGCCCCAACATCCACTTGTGGCCGTCGGCGGCCAGGTAGTCGATGTTCATCGCCCGCACATCCACCGGCACCACTCCCAGTGATTGGATGGCATCAACACACAAGAGTTTGCCGTTGGCCCGACACAACGCCCCCACCGCGGCTACATCGAGGCGCTGCCCGCTGCCGAACTGAACGTGTGACAGGGCCACCAGCCGGGTGCGCGGATGCGACGCCTCCTGGCATATCCTCTCCGTCGGCACAGCGACGGAACCATCGGCGGCGGTTTCCTCGGCTACCTGCACCAGTTCGACGCCATAACGGGAACAGACGTCCATCCAAGGATACATGTTCGCGGGGTATTCCACGCCGGTGGTGACAATTCGGTCCCCATGCCGCCATGCAATACCACCGGCCACCGTGGCCAGACCCTCGCTGGTGTTCTTGATGAAGGCGATCTCTCCCGGTGTGGCATTTATAAATGCGGCCGCCTCGGAACGCAGTTGCTCGACATCCTTGTACCAGGCCGTACCCAGGTAAGCCATAACCTCGGCCTGAAGGACGGTAGCGCGCATCGCCTCGGCGGCGACATGGGGTATGGGGGCCACGCCGGCATGGTTGTAGAAATCCCAGTGCCGGAGGATGGGAAAAGCCTGGAGATCGCCTACCAGGGCGCTCAGAGACGGCATGATGACCTCGCAAGGGCTGGCGTCAAAAACGCCTGGGCTTGGGCAAAACCAGAGGCAGCCAATAGGTGCTGAAAACAATGAGACCAATAAATCCGCCCATCAGACAATCGAACCAACGAGCGGCCATGGATGCGCCAAGGGCATCGGTGAACCAGATATACAGCGCCTGTAGACCCTTGGTGGTTCTCGGCGCGGCCGCCAGATTGACAAAGACAGCCTGGAGCCACAACCATAATGCGACCGCTCCAGCAACCAACAAGGGGGCCACCCGCAAGCTAAAACCAAAACGCCTGGTGCAGAGTTCCAACATTACTCCCAGCGGCAGGCAGAAGCCAAAGGTCAACACCATCGCCAGGCGTGTTTCCAGCCGTAACCGCTGGGTGGCTTGCTTCTGGGCCACATCGAGCGCCGTATCCACTGTGGACTTTGCCAAGAGAGCGCGGGTCGCAGGGGCTGCGGTATCTTTGACGTTCACCAGAAGTGTCTCACCCAACGCGTAAAGCACCACCATCAACACGATAGCGCAGCACAAGCAGGCATTGCCATGTCTGCGAATGTGCGGCCACGCCAATCGCCACCAGCCTACAAGCATCTCCACGCGTGATGGTGTGGCGTTTAAGGCCGGCGGCGATGCCGTTCGTTCACCTGGCGACCCAGATGCCGCTACCGTGTCTGTAGTCTGCTGTGAACTGTCACCGATGATACTCATCTGGGCTGGTAGCATACGCCGGAACAGGGCATGTTGAAACCCCATGCAGTGTTTCCTCAAAGGATCAAAGGATCAAAGGATCAGGAACTGCGACGGTTGATGCACTCTTTGCCAAACGCCCCGTTGCTGGGAAAGCCGGTCAGCATGGGCGGGCGCAGATATTGCCGGTCTATGGCTATGGCAGCATCCCTGTAGCCCAGCCCTGCGGATGTCCTATTGTGACTGGCGGCGAATGGTCATGTCGAAGTTTTTCACCATCGACTTGTACATCATCCATACCACCGCCCCATAGGCCGCAGTAGCCATCCAGCCACAGAACACCACCAATACACGGCTGGTAATCACGTCGGCAGCGCCAAATGCATGACTGGCACTGGCAAACGGATCCAACAGGACGCTAATCAGGGTAATCGGGCTGAATGATATCACCGCCATGGCGGCCGATCCACCAGTGGGTACGCTGCCCAACAATGCGAATCCGCAAGCCCCCAGACCTACGCATATGCCCACCACGATGCCTACACTGGACATCACCGCCCAGACCGTGGTGCGGCTCCTGAGAGACATGTGCATGCCAACGATGGCCGCGAAAGCAGCAACGATTATAATGGTTCCCGGTAGCACCAGCACCGATTCGGGGAACACGATGGACGGCTGCAAAGACCCCGTCGCCGACCTGTAGATGTCCGCCGCTATGCAGAATAGCACGCTGGCCACCGGTACGCCCACCAGCGGTAATACAAAGCTGACCAGCCCGCGGAGTTTGCCCCAGATGTAATAGCGACTGGTCATCGGCGTACTCAAGAGTAAATCCAACGTACCATCTTCCCTCTCACGTGTCACGGTCGAGGCGGCGGCGTTGGTGACTATCAGCAGAATGCCGGCAAATTCCAAAATCACCATGCCCATGAGATATCCCCGGGCGGTGGCCACCGCCAAAACCGGCGTTGGCGGACTTAAAGTGAGCGAAATCAGGTCACTATCGTTAGTAGGGCTGCTCTTGCGTCCCAGAACCTCGAAAGTGCCGTGAATGTGTTCCAAGGAAATGCTCGGGGTCGGGGCATCCGGATCGGGCTGGCGCGTCTGGCAGGTGACGACGGTCAAGGCTGACACTCCGTAGGTTCTGGCGCTGTTTCCCAGGGAATCGTAGATGGTCAGGGAATTGACGACGGCGTTGTAGCTGGTGGCGTTGACGTATACCAAAGGCTGCGTGACGCGGCAGGATGCGATCGCCAGCATGAATGCCCCCATAACTCCCACCACCATGAATCCGTAGCGGATGAACATCGCCCTAGCCGCCGAAGCCCTGGTCCTCGCCTCACGCCATGCGATTGGGTTGTTCCACACGCCACGCGGCTTGCGAGAACGGTCACCGCTGCTCAGATGCAGCATTCCCAGTAGCGCATTTCGCAGCGTTGCCGTTGATTGGGCCACTCGCCGCAGCAGCAGAATCGACGGAATCACTAGTACGAAGCTGATGGCGAACATGAACGCCGTATAGAAGGTCTGGGGCCGGGACAGATACCACCCCATCGGCCATGACTGCAGCGCATCAGGCAATGTCACATGCTGCGGCGGAATGTAATCGGGATCAGTGAAGATCACGCGCAGGGCCAGGAACGGATTAAGGCCGGTGAACCAACTGGTTTTGGCTCTGGTAATAGTGGTCTCGGTACGCCGATATCGTTCACCGTCGCCACTTTCCAGGAGCGTGTATTTGACTTCAGTGATAGCGATACGATCCCTCTGCACATCCGCTCTTATTTCTGATGCCGCCTGCGCTGGCGGACCGCTGGCTTGGACGCTTACCACGCGGTCGGCCACCTCGGGATGGAAGTACTCCACTCTATCCAGGAAAAAGCCGCCGACCAGATATACTACGATGAAGAAATAGAAGGCGAAAATAGTGCGACGGGTGCCGACTTTGAGGGCGGCTATGGCCATCGCCAACGACCCAGTGACCATTGCCGTGGTACAGGCTATACCGAAAGAGAGGATGATGCTGTTTATAGCCACGCCGCCGAAGACCTGGGTGATCGAGAAAATAGGAATTCCGCTCAGCAACAGCGAGAAAATGAAAAAGACGCGCGAAAGCATGGAGCCAAGCACGATCTGTCCATTGGTCAGGGGAGTGCTCAGCAAAATGTCATAGGTTTGGGCATCCTGTTCCTGGGTTATGGCCCCAGCGGTGAAGACCGGAGCCAGCAGCGCTACCAGCCCCAGTTGAATGTAGCTGAGCGATTCAAACAGATTACCGCTAGCCTGGGCAAGCTCGGTCAAACTTGAGCCACCAGTGACTATACCAAGGACTCTTATGCACACAAACCCAGCCAACAGCCCTAGATACGTCCAGCGGATTATCATATCCCGCCGTAGTTTGCCCGCCCCCTGCACTACTCTCAGGAAGATCGGGTTTCCAGGAATAAGGCGGTAAAAATAGTTAGCGATGCCGAGCATGGGTAAGTGGCCGGTGGCAAATCGTCAGGGGCTAGCCACCGACTACTGCCAACTGGCAAGTGACATCTTCGAAAATTCGCCGATCACACTCCCCAAGTACGCCGGGGACGGCAGGGAGCTGTCCATCATTTAACGCTTATTGAACGATACCTTTGGTAAGGCGCATGAACGCCGTTTCCAGATTAACTTCTTCTTCCTTGAGCATAGTCAACCGAAATCCCGCTCCTAAGATGGCGGCGGGGATGAAGTTGTAGTCGTCGACACCATCGACAAGAAAAACTTCCAGATGACCATTACGGGGGGTGACACTCTGAACATTGGGGTTCTGGCTGAGCAACGCCCCGGCGGCGGCCTGTTGGCCGGCATCGACACCAACATGAATACGCATACCGCCGCGAACTCGCCTCACGATATCGCTAACCGGCCCCGCATAAACCAATTCGCCACGTTCGATGATCCCAACGGTGTTGCACAGGTCGGCCAGTTCCGGAAGGATGTGCGAGGAAATAAGGATGGTTTTGCCCATTTCCCGTAGTTTTTTGAGCAATTCTCGAAGTTCGATGCGGGCCCGGGGATCAAGATTGCCGGCCGGCTCATCCAGCAACAGCAATTTGGGGTCATGAACCAGAACTCGGGCGATAGAAAGGCGCTGTTTCATGCCGCGCGACAACCCGTCAACCAGGGCGCCTCGCTTGTACGCCAAATCGGTCAACTCCAGCACGTCTTTAACGATTTTGGCACGAACCGAGCCGTTTATGTTGTAGGCGGCGGCGAAGAACTCCAGATATTCCTGTACAACCATGTCCTCGTAGGCCCCGAAGTAGTCGGGGACATACCCGATCAGCGGGCGAATCTGCCGGGATTGGTAGCCGACCACATAATCGCAGACGCGCGCCTCACCCCATGTAGGCTGAAGCAGGGTGGCCAGAACCTTAATGGTCGTGGTTTTGCCAGCTCCATTAGGCCCGATGAATCCAAAACATTCACCCTGCTCGATGGTGAGATTGAGGTTCGAGAGCGCCACGAGCGTCCCGTATCGCTTCGTGAGGTTGATCGTCTTGATTACTGTCGCCATGAATCAGTGGCTTCGCGTCGTGCTCGACGGCACAACCGAGTCCTCAACAGCCCGACAATCGAGAGGCACGATGAACTGGTAATAAGCAACGCCCGAGCCACCTATGATATCGCCATCGACTCTCAGCGGGAAGGGCAGCGGGACATCGTCGACCTCCGCCAAAATCACCAACTCTCCGGCGCTTATTGCCGCCGATACATCCATCCATCTCGCTCCATAACGACTCATCTCACAGCGGTCTGCTTCCGGATTAGGCTGACGCTTGTCACTGTCAGAGTTGGGCATCACAGGCAGCCGATCGAAGAGACTGAGCATGGGAAACGCCTGTGGCACATCCGATCGATCCTCGAAAGCTCCGGTGATGGTTGACTTACTATAATTCCTGTACCAATACGTGTCCCAACCACCGCTACCCCGGCGGCCGATATCTCCGACGATTTTCATGGGGTTGCTGAAACCTGGCTCGCGCCTGCCCGCCGGGGTTTGCTGATCCAGAAGATTCGTCTCCTCGATGTTCGCGGGGAATTCCGCCTGGAGATTAAAGTAAACATCCTTCTTCCAGCCGGGAAGATAGAAAACTTCATCGCGATAATGCCCACGCGGATAGTGGAAAACGAAGTAGACGTTGCGCAGATCAAATCCGCACTTATTGGTCAGGATGCCCAATAGTTTCTCCCGCAAGCCCAGCCGGGCTCTCCCCTCGATACCTGGCAACTTGCCCGCCCAGCAGGCCTGCATCTTCTTCATGGTGCTGCGGTAAAACACCGACAGCGTCTGGGCATGAAACACCGGCAACTCGTAGTCGGAGGCGGAAACGAATCCCTCGCTGGCGCCCAACCCCCGTCGTAAATGCAGCGGATACGCACTGAGAAAGCTCGCTCCACCACCTGCGTCGGTGTTGCCAAGCGTCAGACTGCGATAACCGTCCTGCGGAACGTAAAGCCCGAAATCGCTGCGCACCAGGGCGTCTTCTCCTGGGGCAATGCGAACGTAGCTGACATGATGAAGCCTGGGCTGTCCGTGCAAAACCAACTTGACGATCAGCAGAGTGATCCCCGTGGCGACGAGGGCCACCGCAGCGAATGCGAACCATCGCCAGCTGGTTTGCTTGCGCCTGCCAAGAAATAGATCGCAACCTGGACCGGCCAGTGCCCAATAGGCCACGAAGAACAGTATGGCGATGCCCAGCAATGCCGCCCCTCTGCCAGGCAATTCCATGGCAGAAATCATGCTGTAGCTCAAGTCCGCCGCTTTATCCCCCCCGCCGTATTTGGCCACCTCGACAGGCGAAAATGGTTCTTCGCGCTGTTCCGATTTGGCGGGAATGGAGTCATTGGGCCAATCGAAGACGCGGTCCCACACATGGACCCACTTTCCGGAGTCCGAACCATTGCCGACGATGGCCCGATCGCCCAGATCCTGGGCCACCCATGTCACCGAACCCTGCCCGAAGCTTCCACGGACAATATAAGGAAGATCCGCATCCCATGCTCCCACCACGCCGGCTTTAATTTTCGCTCGGGCTATGGCAAACGGTCCCCCGGCCATAGGCCAGACCGGCCTTGTTGCCCGGGCATCCATAGCCTCCACGTGAATCATCGCCTCGTCAGTGATTTTCCGCAACCCCGCGAGCTCTTTCTCAAACTCGACCGATTGTACCTGGACCGGCAGCAGGTTGGCCAGGCCATCACTGATCGTTTTCCAGCGGTCCAACCGGCAACACTGGAGCACCACCAGCCTGCCGCCACGGCGGACGTACTGCTCCAGGGCCGCACGCTGGTCATCATTGAGGCTCCTGGGATCGGCATCCGACCAGATGATCGCATCCACTGACTCGTAGCCGATCACGTTCTCCGGCAGGATCGTGCGAAGTTTAGCCTCGGGAACGCTTATTCTGCAGACGTCTTCATTGAGTCCCATGGTCCTGGCATAGGCGTCATCGAGCACAATATTACTTTGTGGCGTACAGACAAACAGGGCCAGTTTGCATCCCCGCCGGTGAAACATCGAGCCGGCCATGCCGCCCGACTCATCCAGGCTCTGCAAGCCGCACGTCACTTCCAGTTGTGAAAGCTGCTTGCCATCCTTGCTACACAGAAGAACCTGAAGATTCTGCGTAAGGTAGGAACGGTTGCTGGACTCGAACCCATTGGGCCGCGGAATGAAATACATCCAACAATATTGATCCCGCGGCGACTCGCCTTCGATGCTGGGCGAAAGGTCGATGTCCCGGCTGAAAATAACATGATCCTTATCAAGGTCGTCCTGGATTACCTCCAGCTTGCCGGCCCATGCTTCAAAGCCCGTTGGCCGCAAGTGGATGAGCATTGGCGTCCAGGCATCCGGCCGATACAACCCACCAAAGCCTATGGATTCCACTTCCCCTTTGGCCTGTGCCAAGGCGGTGGTCGCAAGCGAAAAAAACAACAACCCCGCCGTGATGAGACGCATTGGCCGCAAATCTATGCTCCGCTGTGGCGAACGTCAATGCTCAGCGTTGGTGTCAGTGATTGGTTAATGGAGGGAAATTACAAGGCGATTGCATGGTTTGTTGAGATGGTGTCGCTGTTCAGGCCAGGGAATGTCAATTTTTGCCATTGAGTGTGGGAGAGGTTTTAGGCACAATACTGGCAATGGTGGAAATAGACATAACTTACGAAGGGCAGCTACGCTGCAAGGCCGTGCATGGACCATCGGGCGAGGTTCTGCATACCGATGCGCCGGTTGATAATATGGGCAAGGGAGAGTTGTTCAGCCCTACTGATTTGGTGGCGACGGCACTGGGAACATGCATTCTCACCATCATGGGGATAGTTGCCCAAAAACAGGGAATGAATCTGACGGGTACAAGCGTGAGGGTGCAGAAGGAAATGGCCACAGAAGGCATACGCCGCATCGCACGATTGCCGGTCTTTATTCGCGTTCCCGGCCAC
>Ga0316231_1003103_pt1 | contig 14986 bp, 15 predicted proteins | sample TBH18027metaG_FD_206002 | JGI IMG/M metagenome (GOLD analysis project Ga0316231, IMG submission 206002) | Freshwater microbial communities from Trout Bog Lake, Wisconsin, USA - TBH18027 | ecosystem: Environmental > Aquatic > Freshwater > Lake > Hypolimnion/Profundal zone | place: USA: Wisconsin...
TTCTTATTGCATGTAATATAGGGACGGGCACGCGGGAAAATATGCTAGAGGTGATAAATCAGACAGCACCCGGAACTAAGTTTCACATATTAGCTGTGAAGCATAAAATGATCAAAATTAGATTTGCGAGGCGAAAGATTTGTTGACTTATTCGGCCAAAAGCTTCGATGAGCTCGCTACTCCGCTCTCGCGGAATAAGATTCTTCTGCTGATAGAAATTGCCGATCCCAACCGAGCCGAGCAGATAGACTTATACTCGCTCATACTTGGCGGGCTTGGGATTGACGGGACCCCCGGGAATGTGGCTGAGGATTTCCTTGATCTTGGTTACCTTGTAGCCGAAACTGAAATATCCGAGAGAAACAGAAATATCTGTCTCGGTGTGGTAGACTCCTTCAGACAGTCTAGGATCCAGGACATTGCTAAGGCTTACCTATTTATCGATGAACAGCTTGTAGAGCACTCTCGCGATGGGCTGCCTTCGATGTTTGATCTAGTTGCCCAGTTACCGGCCTCCTGTTATAGGTTGAAATAATTCTGATTGGCCTAATCGGTTGGACAAATTCTTGCGAATCGTCAACCAGTGCTTCAACGCATTAACACACGAAGTGAAGTGCTTGCGGGTGAATACAAGACTGGTATCACAGCGTAAAACCAATGGACCCGGCACATGGCCTACATAGCCGAAGCTGTGAATTAGAGCAAGGATGTTTTTTTTGTCTGATTTTAATAAGACTCTTTGTAGAATACTTCCCCATATTGTGGAATAACAATAGGATATATCGATTGAAAGGAGTTTATTATGAAGAAGATTGCAATAGTTTTATTAGTCTGTTTCCTCGCAATGGCGTTTAGTGGAGTCGCATTGGCGTCGGTCGTACCTGTTCCAGTAGTTGCACACCACCACCATCCCAGCTTTTGGATGAAGTACGGACGCTTCGCGGTGGGGCTTGGTTTACTTGCTTGGATTATTTGCGAAAACAGCCATAACTCCTCAAGTACTCCTGCCGCCCAGGAGCCACCGGAAATGTTGCCGGGAGATCGTGCCCTGCATAATGTCTATGGTGACAACATACCAAAAAGATAGGTTAAGATGCAGAACTTCCGTTCTAACGTACCGCAAACCCTAGCTGAGCCGTAAGGCTCTTTTCTTTTAACCGAGTCACTTTGCGAACAGATTATGGCAGGATAATCGACTTAATGGGTGGGGAAATTATGATTCTCCGGCATAAGTCAAGATACAAGGCGATTAAAAATGGGAGGGAATGACAACAATGTTGAAACGAGTGAGTCGACAATCCTTTTCACCACAGGAAAAAGTATGTCGCCAGTGTGGTGCCGAAGCTATTAAACAAGCCGGCACACACTCAAATATTCAGCACTGGTGTTCCAAGTGCCGTTCATGGTCATGATTGGGTAGAGCCTTCGGGCTCTTTTTCTTTGCTGAAACGTATTTGGAATTGCTATTACTTGTAATTCATTTTCGCGGCGAATAAAAAGGTCTCTGATCAATGACAGAGACCAATCCGTTAAAGTATGGCTTGCTTGTGATTATTGCCTAGTAGTGTCCGAGACTATAGAAGGCATTGTTCCCATATCCGACCCGTCGATTCATCGAATGGTGAAGGAGTTCATGAAGGCATCGCGATACTTCGCGCTATTGTTCTTACTGGTAACGATGAGCACTTGATAGAGATGGTGGTTTACATAGTACACGTGTGCGTCGAAGTAAAAGCCATCCTGATTCCGAGCCGTAAATGCGCGACCAGGCACTCCGTTCAGCGAGATGACCGTATCTGTCAGCAACGTTCCCGCCACATTCGCCACGGCGCCATCACGCGCCCCTTCGAGTACGGCTTGCGGAGGGTTCAGATTAGCCGCGCCATAGTCTGTAGACCCCACCATGTAGGTGGCGTCGTTCTCAGGTGCGACTACAAAAGAGTAGAGGATAAAAGTCCCTGAGCTTGTGGGCACCCCTCTGCTTGTGGCCTGCGGCGTGCCTGGCATCAGAATACGGAAATGGCATTCCTGGGAGATGAACTCCTTTAATTCCGTATCGTCGGCCATTGCGACTGCGACGAAGAGTAGCATGGATACCAGAATACCCGCAAGAATCCTTGGCATGTTGTACCCTCGTTTTCTTTCTCTGTACCCTTACTTATACGCAAGCGCTGCTTCCCTTATTTTCCGTATAGACAATTGCCCGCATTAGTTGTACAAATTCCTTCGCCACATGGATGTTTTTTCCTGCACGGAATGTTCTGCAAAGCAATACATTGTGAGAGTAGAGGATTTTTCCGGCGGTATTCATCGGGAATTAGCTGCGGCAAACTGTTATTGGAGTTTTATGGTTATCAGGACGACAAAGGGAAATTGGTATTTAAGCCTTCCGGGGCAAACCCGTAAGGCCTTTTTCGTCTTGCCATAGCTCTAACACTAATCCGTCCGATGGAGTAAATACCAGGATGCAATGAATGTACTCCTAAGAGACACGCGCATTTTTCAAAAGTGTCTACAAAATAGACACATGTCTAAAAAGTGGACACTTTTGACGGGGGTAAAGGGGGAAGGAAGCCCGCCAATCAAGCTTATAGGGTTTGGTACGGTTATTGCAAGAGTAATGACCAGCAGGCGAAAACTGCCTGGAAAAGGAGATGTGTGTAGTGGGGGAGACAAGCACCGAGCAACAGAATTTTTCCGACGATGCCAGGCTTATGACGGTCATTGACAATCCGTTCGAAGGTATTTTGGCTATTGATTCAACCGGAGTCGTCTTTTTCGCCAACGCTTTCTTCCTGGAAATTCTCAACTGCGACATACAGCAGGTGCTGGGTAAGAAGGTATGGGACGTCATTCCCAGCTGCCGGCTATTTGAAACGGTCGGACAGGGCTATTCCATCTGGGGGGAAACGTTGAAAATCAATGCCAAGGAATTCCTGGTCGCCCGCTTTCCCCTGAAAATTGACGGACAGATAGTAGGGGCAATGGTAAAAACCGTCTTCCCCGACCAAACCATAGCCACGGAGATTGTGCATAAACTGTCACAGCCAGCCAAAGTCGGCAGCTATACTATGCAAATATTGTGTACCTGCCGTGATATCGTCGGTGAAACCCCCCCGATGCTGTATGTTAAGAAATTGGCGAGGCGGGCGTCCCGGACCAGCTCGACGTTACTTATCACAGGGGAAAGCGGTACCGGAAAAGAGATTATCGCCCAAGCCGTCCACACCCGCTCGGTAAGACGCGAAGCGCCGTTTATCAGCGTAAACTGCGGCGCCATTCCCGAGAATTTGTTGGAGTCCGAGCTGTTCGGCTATGTTGACGGAGCTTTTACCGGCGCCAGAAAAGGCGGTAAGCCGGGCAAATTTGAACTGGCTAACGGGGGAACAATCCTGCTGGATGAAATCGGGGATATGCCGCTATATATGCAGGTCAAAATTTTGCGGGTGCTGCAGGAAAGGGCGGTATGGCGGATTGGGGCTACTACGCCGACAATGCTTGATGTCAGGGTCATGGCTTCTACCCATACCGATCTAAAAACTCTGGTGAAAGAAAAAAAATTCCGCGAAGACCTGTATTACCGGCTCAACGTACTGGAAATCAATATCCCGCCGCTGAGAGATCGCGCCGAGGATTTGCCGATGTTGACCGATATCCTCATTCAGCGCATCAATCAAAAAATCGGCTCTGACGCCAAGGGGATAACCCAAGACTCACTGGAAATCTTGAAGTCATACAGCTGGCCCGGGAATGTGAGGGAACTAGAAAATCTGCTGGAGCAGGCGGTCAATTGGAGCGAGGATGCCATCATCGATATTCGGAAAATACCTATCAGGCCGTGGGAAAATGATCAGGGCAAGTCGGCTGCGGAAAGCAACAGACCTTTTCGCAACCTGGTCGAGGAAACGGAGAAAGAATTGATCATCAAGGCGCTGGAAAGAAGCGACGGCAACAAAGCGAGGGCCGCACGGGCACTCAATATCCAGCGCTCGGTGCTATACAAAAAACTGGAACGGATGAAGATCTAGCAGAAAGTGTATCTTTTCCATACAGGTGTTGGTAAAAGAGACATCTCAAACCGATTTCCGGGACGCCTGTAACGAGACCTTTTCATTAACCGCGCCGCTTTTGCGGTTTACGCCAAGTTGGCATAGATATTGCAATAACTATAGTTGCTGATGGCTATCGGCAGCGACAATCGAATTGCTCGCGATAAGGAGGGAAAGTAAGTGTCGAAACTAGGTAACAAGGTCAAATCAATTGACGAAGCCTTGGGAGTAGTCGCCAAGACCGGCGCCATAATCATGATGGGTGGCTTTGTCGGCGCCGCGGAACCGACCTGTTGTATCGAGTGGCTGATCCAAAACAAGATCAGCGAAATAACCCTGATTACCAATGAACCGGGTTTAAGTGGCTTTGGCCGGGCCATGCTTTACAAGAATGGGTTAGTCAAAGAAATTATTTCTTCTCATGTCGGTACCACTCAGGAGTCAACTGATGAGTATTTGCAGGGCAAGCTCAAAGTTGAACAGTTTTATCCCATGGGCACCTGGATCGAAAAAGTAAGGGCAGGCGCGATGGGACTCGGGGGAGCCCTTATCCCGGTCGGTGTGGGGATACTGGATGAGCCTGGTCTGTTCGCCGATTTGAGGGAACCGAAACAGGTCATCGAAGTAGATGGAGTCAAATGCTTCGTCGAGCCGCCGCTTAAGGCGCCGTATGGTCTTGTCAAGGCCTGGCGCGCAGATGAAATGGGTAATTTGGAGTACCGTCATACCAGTGTGAACTGCAATCCGATGGTGGCTATGGCCTGCGAATATACTGTTGCTGAAGTCGAAGAAATCGTCCCGGTCGGAACAATACCTCCGGAGCGGGTTGGTACTCCCGGAGCTTTCGTCCATGCTGTCGTCAAGGGTTTGAGCCTGGCGGAGCACGACGAAATCTACCGGCAGCATTGGCTGAAGATCGGCAAATTAACACCGGAAAGATAATGGATGGTGGGGAGGTAAATACATGGACCCGAGAGTTTTGATCGCGAAAAGGGCCGCGCAGGAACTAAAGGACGGCCAGTTAGTCAATCTGGGTTTCGGCATGCCGACCCAAGCTTCGAACTATTTGCCCGAAGGGGTCAACGTTTTGTTCCACGCTGAAAACGGAGTTTTCGGGGTCGGCCCGAAACCGAAGGCCTCTGAGGCGATGGCGGACATGACCAACGCCGGTGCCGAGCCGATTACACTGGTGCCCGGCGCGGCGATCATGGATCTGGCGACCTCGTTGGGCGCGATGCGCAGCGGCCGACTGGATGTCACCATCCTCGGCGCTTTGGAGGTAGATCAACTGGGCAATATCGCCAACTGGGCGGTGAAACGCAACGGCCGCTGGTGGCCCGGCATCGGCGGAGCAATGGACTTGTGTTACGGAACGAAAATGGTCATCGCCTGTCTTATGCATGCCGACAGGAGCGGAGAATCGAAGATTCTCAAGCAATGCACCCTGCCGTTGACCGGTAAAGGCTGCGTCAAGACGATTATCACGGACAAGGCGGTCTTTGATGTGGGCCAAAACGTCTTAATCCTCAAAGAACACGCTCCAGGAGTGACGCTGGAGGAGATAAGGGCGCTGACCGAAGCGGACTTCGTCGTCGCCGACACCTTCCGCGAGATGAAGCTGTAAGATTGGAGCAGGGAAAATAAAAAGGTGGGGGGTCTCCTCCGGTGACCTCCCTTAAAAAGCACAGGAGGTGCAATCATGGAAGTCTCAGACAAGCAAGGGGACAGTGCCATAATTGATAAAGTCAGAATATTCTGTCAAAAATACCTTAAGCCCATTGCCAGCGACCTTGACCGGCAAAACAGATTCCCTGTCGAATTGCTGGGCTTGATGGCAGAAGAAGGGTTTTTCGGTCTGAACTACCCTGTCGCCGATGGCGGCGGCGGTTATGATTCGGTGGTAACCCACAATGTGGTCAAAGAAGTTGCCAAAGTAAGCGCCGGGGTCGCGCTGACCCTGCACGTCCACTGGATGGCGCTCGATGTTTTGCTGAAATACGGCTCCGAAGTCCAAAAAGAGACCTATCTTGCCGATTTAATGCAGGGCAAAAAGATTGCCGCCTACACCATCAGCGAAGCTCAGGCCGGCTCTGACGCGGCAGCTATCAGGGCGACAGCTACCCCTTGCGACAACGGCTGGCTTTTGAACGGCGCTAAATATTTTTGCACCAACGGCGGTCTGGCGGATGTCTATTTTGTGGCCTTTAAGACCGATCAGGACGCCGGGGCCAAGGGTATTAGCATGTTCGTTGTTGAGAAAGGGACGCCGGGCTTTCAGATCGGAGGGAGCGAAGAGAAGATGGGCTGCCGGAGTTCCTTGACCACCGGCCTTGTTTTTAACGATTGTCACGTAGCCGCAGACAGCCTGATCGGCAATGTCAACGAAGGGTTTAAAGTCGCGATGTATGGATTGGTTGGCGGACGCCTGGGTATGGCGTCGATGGGGCTGGGCATCGCCGAAGCCGCCCTGGAAGCTGCGGCGCAGTACGTCAACCGGCGGATGGCGTTCGGCAAACCACTTAGCGCTCTTTACGCCGTCCAGGCCATGCTGGCCGATATGTATGTAAAAATTCAAGCCGCCGACCTGCTGGTGGTCGACACCGCCCAAAAGAGGGACAGCGGTCGGGATTATTCTCTGGCGACATCGGTGGCGAAGCTTTTTGTGGCCGAGGTCGTAACCGAAGTTTGCCACAAGGCGTTGCAGGTTTTTGGCGGGCATGGGTATATGAAACACAATGATCCAGAGCGGTATGCCCGTGACGCGCGCCTATTGGATATTGGCGTAGGAGCGTCCGAGGTGCTGAAAATGGTCGTAGGCAGCGCCGTCGCCAAAACCATCGGCAGCAGAGGCTAGAAACTTAGGGGGAAAGAGCATGGAATATATAACGAAAAGGCGGTTTGGCGGTACACTGAACACCGGAATAATCGGTGTCGCGATTTGCTTCATCTATGCCATGATTTACTGGCCGATCTGGGGCTCGGCGGCGAAAGCGCTCATTTCGTTTACGGCCGCAGCAGGGCTTCAGGCCGCAGATCCGGCTCTGTCCAAAAAATTCATCGCCGCATTCGCCGAAGGGACTTTCTTTTGGTGCAGCATCAATGCCTGGATTTGGCAGACTTTGATTTTCGGCAATTACGGGAAATACAGCCTGAGCGGCAGTCAGCCCCGCGCCGGGATTTGGTACACTTTTTTGAGTTTTGTCTGCGGCTCCTTTGCGTTCCTGGTACTGATCTCTTTTCTCGGGATATGGTGGAAACCGTTCAGCCTGTGTGTTATGTTTGTGCCTACCAGCCTGGACGAACTCAAGCTTGGTCTAGAAGGATGGGAAGCATCCAATTTCTATGTGCTGCCGGTAATTATCGCCCAAATTCCGTTTGTGTCTCTATTTCAGAAGAAACCATGGGCCGGCAATTTAAAACCGCCGCTTGACGGGCTGGCGATCATGATGACCAGTTCGGTAGTTGCAATCCTTGTTTGGGCCGGGATCTTCATTCCCAGCTTTATGCAGCTCCAGTTGGGGGGACACAGCATCACCAATCAGCCTTTTGGGTCCTGGCCGGCGGTCCTCGCATTCTGCCAAGGCTTTATCTTTTGGTTTCTCATTCCCGCGGAAGGTGGAGAGGGTTACCCCTACAAGCTTATTACCGGTAAGCAGCCGTGGTTGGGGCTGACAGGCGTCGTCATTGCGCTGGTGTGCGGCGGATATCTTATGCCGGCGTTTTATGTATCAATCATTACCGCCTTTCAGATCAACCCGGGCGTAAATCCCCACATAACGGCTGCTTCGCTGGAACTTTCGCTGATCGTCGTTTTGTTGTGCTGGCACCACCTGTTTGATGATTTTCCCGGCGCCGAGCAACAACCCAATGTTGCGAAAAGAATATGTACTAGGCTCATCATCTGGTTATCCCTCGGGACGGCATTCGGCCTGCTTTGGCTGAAAGTATATGTTGTGCTGCCGTTTGCCGGCAATGATCTTGGTCTTGGCTTCCCTGTCATGGGAATTTTGGCGGGGCAATTCGCCTTGCTGATGGTTTTCCTCTATTTCAACACCTTTTTTGACAAGTGGCCGGTCGTCTACAAGGAAGCCGTAAAAAAAAGCGGGACGATATCCGGCTGAATCAGTTTTTTGCAATTGGAGAGGTTCTTTGTCGGCTATGAAACTGCGGCGAGAGCCTCGTGACTCTGTAGATTGAAGGCTAAGTCTTTAACCTCGATTACCTCATCGCCTTGCCGCTCATATTGCTGCCCATCGTTCCAGTTAAAAACAAGTGGCAATCGGCACAAACGCAAAAAGCTCCCAGTCGAAATGACTGGGAGCTTGAGTTTACTGGTGGGGCTTACCGGTTTCGAACCTACTACCCCTTGAATGTGCGTATATTCTGACCGGGAGTATAATCAAGCAGTAACTGCCCATTTAGGCGGTTGTTTCTTTAGTTGCTAAGAGGCCATTTCTTGTTTGGGCATGTTCTGTATTGACTTGAGTGGCAATCGTTGCAATAAATTCCATGTTTTTAATTCTTCTTTGTCTTATACCCTGTCCGAATAGATGATATATCAAGGTAGTATTGCCTTGATTGCAAGCAAAATCAATACAATAGCCAATCTCTATAGCAACCAGGTAAGTAGCAGTCTTGTATTTCCTGGCAATCAAAGGATATAACCCTCTATGAGTGGTATCAATGGTTTGATCATTTTTGCTAACAAGAATAATGGCGTCACGAATAAAGTGAAAACCTCTAAAGTGGAGAGGGATACCCATTTCCCTTAGCATATCAGTTGCTTTCTGGTAAAGTGTACCTGACTCACTCATATTGCTTGTCACCTCAAAGAAGAAAAACATTCTTGGCAAGCGTACTTGTCTTTAAATGTAATTAGGCACTTATCGCGTCCGCAAAAGACGCATCTGGGCCGATACTTACTCAAGGTAATGTTATCGCCATCAACAGTAATTTCAAGGTTGTCATTGTGCGCTATTCCCAAATTGCGTCTTAATTCTATCGGCAAGGTGATTTTGCCTACATTGCTTAATTTCCTTACATCATAGAAAACTTTTATGCCGATCAACTCCCGATAAGCATTATTTGACAAAATTCTATCAATTAATACAATAGTTGTCAATATGAATTTAAATTGCTTTCTATAGTAATAAAGAAGAAAGATCGGAATAACCTAGTCTCGAGCGTCTTTGTTGTGGCGTTTCGGCTCTTTGCTCTTGGGCCTGCTCACTTGGGGAAAAGTATATTTTTGACGAATATTGTAGATGGAATAAGGAAACTACATTAACAGGCAAGACAATCCAAACATGGTGGGGCGTTCCAAGATTCTTCGAGAGACTGCTAATCAAAGGATTGCAGGTTCAAATCCTGCCCCTACAAACCCAAGAGACGAGGCCCCGGTCGACCGGAGCCTCAGCTTTTTGTTATACGATTTACCATAGGTGGGAGACGAACCACCTAGGATGACCCAAGGCGCGATGCGAACAGGCGGGTAGTTGGGGTGATTCCTGGTAGTGTAATGATATTCATGGTGTTTTAATAGTATAGATGGGACGCAATGTCTCGCATAGAGAACTCAAGACTAGCCTATGGAATTACAGTCTGCGCAAGTTTGTACTGTTGCGCGAGTTCGCCACAGTGCACTTGTCGAAAGCAAATTTAGGAGGCAGAACAAGTGCTAAGTCTTCAGGCGCGGATTTTTTGTTTCATAATAAAAAACCGCCATTTGCTACGGTTTCGCCTGAGAGAGGAAACGATTGACTGGAATAATTCTGACGCAATCGCGCATTTCCGCGAGGAGGTAGACACAACGGCGGGGGTATTCGCGAAACTGCCGACGGGAATCGAAGTGTCTCCATTAACTATCGGGAACATATCGGCCGAATGGATCGGGTCTTCCAAAGCAAAGGTAAACAAAGCAATTCTGTATTTTCATGGCGGTGGGTATGTGGCGGGTTCATGCCGTACTCACCGCGGCATTGCAGCCAAATTCGCCAAGGGTAGTGAGGTGGCTGCACTGCTGTTTGATTATCGCAAGGCTCCGGAGTATCCTTTTCCCGCAGCCCACGAAGACTCACTCACTGTATATCGCTGGTTATTGGCTCAAGGTCTTCCACCTGCCGGCATCGTGTTTGCCGGCGATTCGGCCGGGGGAGGCTTGTGTCTTGCCACCCTGCTAGCCCTTCGAGATCAAGGCCTTCCTCTACCCGCGGCAGCAGCTGTACTTTCGCCGGTAACCGACCTTAAATGCACAAGTGATTCCTACAGAACGAATGCCAAACGATGTGTGCTTCCTGAGGGAACAGGGCCCGCTTTAGCCAAACATTATTCCGGAGCCTTTGATCCCGGCTTGCCGTATATTTCGCCCCTTTATGCGAATCTCAATGGGCTTCCCCCAATTTTAATTTACGCAGGAAGCGACGAAACCCTGCGAGATGATTCAATACGCTTCGCGCAGAAGACGAAAGAAGCTGGCGGCGAAATCACATTGCGAGTGGGGGAGGGGCTATTCCATTGCTATCCGGCCTGTGCGCCCTTTTTTTCCGAGGCTAAAGAGGCGATGGATGAAATATGCGCCTTCATCAAAGCGCACATAGCAGGAAACGGAACAGCAGTTACGGAAGATTATGAAGAGTAAGCAGCTAGCCTACAAAACTTCCTCCAGTGCAAGTAGGCTAGTCCCTAATAAATAGTAAGGCAGGATTTCTCCTGCCTTTTTTATGTCTAAAATTTTATTGCGATATACTGTCCTTCTTGTATCGGTTGATTCCGTAGGTTTTCCTGTGGGACTATTCCAAAATGCCGGAGTACTTTTTTAGCTCCCATGTAAGCCCCTTTGAAAGTGTATCTTACCGGGATACCACCTGATTGTTGTTCAGGAAGTGGCAAAATTCCTAGTGCTTTATTTTCGGCATCATAGCCGAGCATACAGTATTGGCTTTGACCAAGCAGGGTTGTGGCAGGCTTGTTGAAGAAAATTCGTCCGTTAGCCTTGACTTCTACAGTAGGTTCCGTTGGTTTGGCGAGTCTTCTCCTTTTAGGTTCGAACAAGGTAAACGAGAATGGCATGTATGAAACCTCCTTAATTTGTCTGTATTACCAGTATGTGCAATAATATCCGGGTTTATAACTTATTCCTTGAGGATATGTAAAAATTATCCGGTATGCGGCTGGAGTCAAATAGAAAAGGAGCCGTTAGGCTCCGTATCGGTCTAAAATCCCCTGACTATTTAATTAGCTTAATAACTGCAAGTTTTTGATCTATCTGGCCGTTGCCCGCCGAATCACTAATTATAATCTCTCTTATTACGTATTTCTCTTTCTTGGCTTCATTAATAATAATATCTCCAGGGGAGATGTCAGCATCAAGGAGGAATTCAATATACCCCTTTTTCTCATGTACTGTTCCAGTTATTTCCTTGGAGGTTTTGTTGTGAAAAATTGTTAGTTTGGTTTGGCAGAGGCTCATACTGTACCTCCCGATAACTTAACTTTATATTTGAGGCCTTCGACAAGAGGGGAAATTATCCTTTTTAATAACTAAGGGACTATAGGTAGGCAATAAAAAAACCGTTGGTTCGCAAGCAAATATTTTGCTGTTATGGTAGGAGAAGGGAGGGCGTTGTCTAAGCTTTTGTACCACCTTTGCTTGTTGCGTTAGTTGTAAAGGTTGCGGCTGCGCTTCTTATTGTTGTCAAAGGTTCGCAGCATCAAAGGCCGACGAGGCTTTCTTAGTTAGATTTTGTAACCTTTATATTGAATCTGTGTACTGGCCTCCCGACCGATGTGTAGTCTATCTTTCTGGTAGCCAGTCCACGTTCCATCAAATACTCCATGTAGCGGCGAACTGTTCCCCGGGAGATTCCGGTAGCTGATGCCACTTCTTCAGCAGACAGAAATTGGTTTTGACTGGCCAAATAGTCAACAAGAGTCCCGAGTGTCGGTGAAGAAAGTTTCTTTGGCATTTCTTCTGACGAGGCTATTCTAGAGCCTCCCCAAAGAATGTCAAGATCTACCTGATTGAGATGCTGCTGTAGCCGCGTTTTAGTGAAAAATTCACGGTACATCTCAAGCACCGACTGGTATCGCTCAAACTGAAATGGTTTTTCAATATAATTAACTACACCGTATCGCAACACCTTATTGACAGTCTTGCTGTCGTCGGCGGCGGTGATTACTATGACATCTACTTCCCGATCATCCCGGCGAAGCTGGCTCAGGACCTCCAAGCCATCAGTATGAGGAAGAAATAAATCCAAAATGATCAGATCGACAGACTCCTTATCAAGAAACTCTAAGGCGGCTTGACCGGTTTCGGCGACCCCAATGACAGTAAATCCTTCAACAGATTCGGTGTAGTTCTTGTTGATATGGGCCACCATCGGATCATCTTCCACAATAAGTACTCTAATCTTATTCATCGGCGTTGCTCCAGTTGTATGGTATACAGACTTCAAATTCCACACCTCCGAATGGCAAGTTCTTACTTTCGATTGAGCCTCGTATTAATCCGAGTTTTTCTTTGATTAGTGACAACCCTAAACCGTTGCCGCTTTTTTTTGTGGTTATTCCAGGCTGATACATATTGACAACAAGTCCGTCATCAATCCAGGGACCAGAATTTCGCACCTTTATCCGTAACACTTCAGCTTCTTGAAATATGCTGACCCAGATTGATTTTAGCTCGCAGTCTGTTAATACTTCCATCGAGTTTTGCAAGAGATTGCCAAGGATTAGCACTATGTCGCCACTTGTAACATGTACTGGCAATTCATCAAGTTGACTCTGGGGATCAATGGAAAAATCTATTTTCAATTCTCTGATTTGGCTTTCCTTACCCAGCAATAAGCCGGATATCACCGAATCCTTGATGTTTTCGCCAAGCATGTTTAGTTGTACTTGTAAACCCATTTTATTACCAACGGCGAAATGCAGCGCCTCCTGGTAACATTTTAACTGTATCAATCCCCCGACAGTATGCATCTTGTTCTTGAACTCATGCGCCTGTGCCCTCAACGCATCAACTAAACGATGGACACCTGTTATCTCTTCTGCGAGTGCATTGATCTCCGTGCGGTCCCGAAAACTGATTACCGCTCCTACAACTTTATCGTCGACAAGAATCGGGATGCTGTTGGACAAAATGATCTTGTTTTGTAGTCGCTGTTCTTCGTCATATAAGGCTTCTCTGGATTGCATAACACTTGTAAGCTTGTTCTCCGGCAAAATGCCGTCAATCGACACCCCCAACATATCTTCAGAGGTGACATTTAAAATTTTCGCTGCCTCGCTATTTAGCAATTTAATGCATTTCTTGGTATCAACAGCCACGACTCCCTCACGAATAACTTCGAGTGTCGCGTCTCTCTCTTTTAAAATGGTCGCGATTTCATTGGGCTCCCAGCCAAAGGTTACTCGTTTGACATGATTAGCTAATCCGATTGCCCCCACCAAGCAACACAGTACCCCTATACCGAAGGCAAAGATGAGTTTTCGTGCGGCGATCAAAACCAAAGCATCGATATCTGTTAGATAAAACCCGACAGAAACAAAGCCAACTTGTCGTACGCCATCGATAGCATATATTGGAACTTGGGCGCGGAGGGAAGAAGGCAAGATGTCTGCATCAGAATAAATATACTCTTCTCCGTTCAAAGCGTGGACATGGAACGGGTCTTTCGCAGCAGTACCTATCTGCCCGGGAACTGGATGTGCAAGCCGTACGTCTTGCATATTGAAAATGACAACCGATGCCGCCCCCGAAGTCTGTCGCCAATTTTCTGCAAAGGGCTGCAAGATAGATGAAGGATTGTCTGAAATAATTGCCTCCTGAATCACCGGAGTTTTAGCGACCATTCTCGCGATCATCAAAGCCTTATTGGCAGTATCCCACTCAACGTCCTCAGCTATGCTGTTGAAGACGAAGAAACCAGTTACCGTCAAAACGAGGCCTACCATAAAAATGCTTAGGACGGCAATTTTTTGATAAAGTTTAAGGTTTGCTATTCTTAAATGCAAGTTCACACCTCAATAATTAATTTTGCGTAAAGTACAAGAAATAATAAAAACTACAAACTTGCGACTGCTGCGGCCCGGGTCACAAAAGGAACTATGAGGTGGAGCAAATCGGCCAACCAATTTTATTAATTTTACTACTAATTTGTAATTTATCGCAATTCTTTTGAGCATTAAATTCACAATGTTCGTACATATAAGTATATTCAAAAAGAAGAATCCACCGTGAACTAAATAGTCAATATACTCAGAATACTCAAAAGACACAATATACTCAAAAGACACAATATACTCAATAACTATTTATTTAAAATATTGTGATTTATTATTATTGTGGCAATTGCTTTTCCTTTCTCACATTATTCCCCAGATTCTGTGTCCTGAAGCGGACGAAGATAGCCTTACTAACATCAGCTCAATTAATGTTATGGGTGTCTTCTAGCTAAGAAATGAAGCTGACAGGAGTATTAAATCTTCTTGCCGTTTCCAGTGTTTATGACTGCAACCGAAGTTACCTCACATGAATGGAGTGATCTGATGGACTCGCGGAATACAAAAACTTACCGCCTCGGAATCATAGCGCTTTTGACAGCCGGTACCTTTATCAACGCGGTGGACAGGGCCAGCTTGTCGATAGCTGTTCCCTTTATTATCAAGGATTTCGGCATAAACGCCGCCACCATGGGGGTTGCGCTGTCGGCCTTTTTCTGGGCCTATGTCCCTGGGAACGTTGTGAGCGGCAACCTGGCCGACCGCTTTGGTTCGAAAAAGGTGCTGGGCTGGTCGGCTGTCATCTGGTCGGTTTTCTCTGCGCTGACCGGTTTGGCGCAGAATGTTTCCCACATCGTGCTTTTCCGCATGGGGGTTGGCGCGGGTGAGGCGGCGTCATTGCCCACCAATACCAAGATCGTTGCCAGCAACTT
>Ga0316231_1003105_pt1 | contig 14978 bp, 17 predicted proteins | sample TBH18027metaG_FD_206002 | JGI IMG/M metagenome (GOLD analysis project Ga0316231, IMG submission 206002) | Freshwater microbial communities from Trout Bog Lake, Wisconsin, USA - TBH18027 | ecosystem: Environmental > Aquatic > Freshwater > Lake > Hypolimnion/Profundal zone | place: USA: Wisconsin...
TTGCAATTTGCCTTAATGCAATAAGTAAAGCTTTTTCGTTACCATCATTCAAAAATTCCTCAAAAGATGTTTCCATATATTTGTCTATGCCATTAGGTTCTTGCTGAATTAAATCAGCAACCCAATCGTCAAAATTTTCGTAATTACTAATTCGCTTTAGTCTTTCTTTCATTGTGTTGTCTCCAATACTGTTTTGCTTTTTCAATGTCTTTTCTTTGCGTGCCTTTATTTCCTCCACAAAGCAGGATAATGATTGTTTTTGCTCCATCATCTTTCCCAAAATAGATTCTATAACCGCTACCAAAACAAAGCTTTAATTCAAAGATTCCTTCGTCTAGAAATTTATAATCTCCAAAATATCCTGTTTGCACTCTTAATATTCTTGCTAATACTCTATTCCTTATAACTCCATCAAGTCTTAACATCCATTCTGTAAAAGGCTCTTTCCCACTATCTGTTTTAAATGTTATTAAATGAAATTCATCCATATGTTTTTCTGTATTTGTGTTATCTAATATTTTATTTCAATATACAAAACTATCATCAAGTTCATTGTAACTTATAAGTTACCAATAGACAAGCGCTTTTTCTATCTGATTCAGATCAGATGAGCCGTTTATGCTTTATTATAATTAGCTCAACTAAATATCTAGAACATATCTGGTGGTTTTTAGGAAAAATAGATGGTAGTAGTAATCACTGTTACTACCATTATGAGGTGTTTTTAGGCCGCGAATTCAATTTGCACCACCATCCTTGTTATTCCGAGAACTGTTCCGAAACCAATGACAAACCAATACCCTTTTTTAAATCTTTAAATAATTTCATAATCCTAAGAATTAACAATGCGTTCTATTTCTTTTGGCTGTTTAGCTATACACTTTAGATAAGCCCTACTAATAGAATCTGGATTACGTCTATGCTGTTCCCATTTTTTTAATGTTTCTGGATTAATACAATAAGTTTTTGCAAATTGATGTTGTGAAAGCTGCAATTTTTTACGTAAAATAATTATATCAGGAGTAGCCTCTAATGTTACTAATCCCTTCTTCTTGACCTCATCAAGAGCTTTAATCATTTTTTTACCTATTTTACTCATGTGTATATTCTCTCAACAATTCAGGCAATATCTTTTTTAAATATGTTTTTTCGCCTGCATCTATATTTTCTTGGTCTGATTTTCGATACAAAGTTATAAGCAAAATTACAAAACTATTCTTAGCATAATAATACAATACTCTAGCCCCACCACTTTTTCCTTTGTTGTCTTTTCCTGTTTGCCAACGTAATTTACGAATTCCACCAGTTCTAGAAATTATAACACCAGCGTTTGGGTTTCTAACAAGCCAATCAATAAGCTCTTGTAATTTTTCATCGCTCATTGCTTTTTGTGCCAACCGCATAAATTGAGGCGTTGCTTTTACTTTAATCACTTATTATCCATATAATTTACTATGGTACATAGTACTATTAAATATCTATTTATGCAAACAATAATTTTGGTTTGTTTGTTAATTTCCATAAGTTGCTAGCATTTTTGGTGTAATTAAAAAGCACCGAAAAACTTATAGCTTTTTTTCTTTTTGGCTAATAACTCTTCTAAATAAAGAAAGCAATTTTCCACCTTCAATTTTCTCAGCTCTAGCTTCGACCATAATGTCTCTTACCGAATCAAATAATAGTTGCAATTCCTTTTCGCTCATGTTTTTTTCTTTTAACCAAACAGCCTGTCTAATTAAATAAACACAATGCTTCTCTTTAAATTCCAAAAGAAAATTAAGCACCCGTGTAACAATAAGAAATACCGTAAGTACAATTATAATCCACAACCCAATTGACGATAATGAGTAAGTTTGCGGTCTGTTGTAATAAAGAATTATAGCAGCAGTAAAAGCAAATACAGCTAATGGAAGAACGCCAATACAACGCAATGAAGTTAAAATAGTTTTTTTAGTGCTGAAGCGAGTAGGATTATAGCTACACTCGATTTCATTTGCCGTAAAAGCAAGAACTGAATTATCATATCTCTTTAGTTTATTCATCAGCCTAAATTCTTCTTCAATAATTTTCTGTTTCGGCACTATACCAACAGTAAAAAAAATGTCGAAAAACTTTAATTTATTTTTAAATTCATCAAGCACAACATGAATTTCTTTAAACTTATTTTCAATATCTAGGCACGTTTCCTTATTCATTATTTTATTATCTCTGCAATATTTTTTTCACTAAAAACTGTTTTGTTACATGCGCAAATTCAATTTGCTTATGCAAGCAATTCAAATCCTCAGGTATTTAGAATATCCAATAAATCATCTTCAGGTACACCAATAGGTTTAATTGAAAATTTATCAACCAATACTCTTAGTACATTTGGGGAAACAAATGCTGGCATAGTTGGGCCCAAACGAATATTTTTTATTCCCAGAAATAATAGTGTTAATAATATAGCCACCGCTTTTTGTTCATACCAAGAAAGTATCATTGATAACGGTAATTCATTAACTGAACAGCCAAAGGCTTCTGACAATGCAATCGCAACTTTTATTGCAGAGTAAGCATCATTGCACTGGCCTACATCAAGAATTCTTGGAATGCCATCAATGTCACCCAAATCAAGGTCATTGAAACGATATTTGCCGCAAGCAAGCGTTAGTATAATTGTATCTTTGGGAGCTTGTTTTACAAAGTTTGTGTAATAATTCCTACCAGTTTTTGCTCCATCACAACCACCAACTAGAAAAAAATGTTTAATTTTCTCATTTTTTACCGCACCAACCACTTTATCAGCAATTGATAAAATGGCATTATGTCCAAAACCCGTGGTTAAGCTATCACCACCATTTATACCTGTCATTTTTTTATCTTCTGAATACCCGCCAAGTTCAAGCGCTTTATTAATAACTAAAGTAAAATCTTTATTGTCATCAATATGTATCATTTTAGGATAGCCAGCAACTGATGTAGTAAATACTCTATCATTGTAACTTTGCTTTACCGGCATAATACAATTTGTAGTAAACAAAATTGCAGAAGGTACATTATCAAACTCCTCCTGTTGATTCTGCCACGCTGTTCCAAAATTTCCCTTTAAATGAGAATATTTTTTTAGTTCAGGATAAGCATGACAAGGTAGCATTTCGCCATGTGTATAAATGTTAACGCCCTTGCCTTTAGTTTGTTCTAAAAGAATATGCAAGTCTTTCAAATCGTGCCCGGTAACTATTATAAACGGACCCTTTTCAATATTTGTTGTAACCTTTGTAGGAATAGGATTACCATAGCTTTGAGTATTTGCTTTATCAAGCATCTCCATGCATTTTAAATTAATTTGCCCTGTTTTTAAAACCATAGACAATAAATCGCTCACTTCTAAATCTTTGGTAACTGTCTGCAATGCTTCATAAAAGAAATTATTTACTTCTGTGTCTTTATAACCAAGCGCCCAAGCATGATGAGCATAAGCAGCAATACCTTTTAATCCAAATAAAATAAGCGATTTTAGGCTTCTTATATCTTCATCGCAGTTCCAAACATGTGCAATATCAAACGAGGATGGTTGTGTTATTGATTCTGAAATCTTTTGAGTTAGATTTTTTATAGAAGCATTGTCAAAATTTACATTTGTAATAGTAGTAAACAATCCGTCAATAATAACTTTTGTAAGTTCTTCAGTTGGTGCAGTTGTATTTGCCAGCTCAATTAACTTACTTGTCAGTTCATCTTGCAGATTGGCTGTATCAGCTTCTTTACCGCAAATTCCTTTGATCAAACATACCTTGCTTTGAGCCGTTTGCTCGCATTGGAAACAAAACATAGACATATTTCTTCTCCTTTATTTATATCAAACTACCGTTATTAGATATCGTGTAATCTTTTATTAAAATATATATTTTAGCTTCACTATTCTATTCGACTTTACCACAACATGGAACTCAATCGTAACAGATTGAACTTATCGATTTGCAAAAATAGCGCTAGGCCTATCGAAATAATAGCCAATATCTATACCAAGCATAGGACATAGCATAATTAGTATTTTATTTTTCAAAAATCTCGTTTGAAAAAAAAGAGCCCAGCTGCTTTTCTTTTTGCTCCGATATAGATTTACATTCAATACACTGCAACGCAGTAGGATAAACCTCAAGGCGTTTTATGCCTATTTCGTCCCCACAATCAACACAATAACCGTAATCATGCTTATTAATACGATCTAAGCTCGCGTCTATTTCTTTAAGCAAGTTAGTATTTCGGCTACGGGCAGCCAATTCCATATTAAACTTTTCTTCTTGCCCAGCTTGGTCAAGGGGATCAGCTGACTTACCCGCATTATTTTTTACAACGTTTTCGGCGGCTGTAATGTTTGCTTTTATATCTTGTTTCAATTTAAGTAAAAGATCTTTAAAATGCATCAATTGTTTTTCATTCATAGAGGAGGTTCTTTTTTTTAATATCCCTTGGTGATTTCTTAACTAATTTATGTCTTGCTCGTAAAAATAAAGCAAGAAGACTTTAAAACGATATTTGTCGCCCATCCTATGATATAGCATAAGAATCATATGGCACCATTAATAACATCTTCCAGTTGTGACTTAGTTAAAACTCCCGTTTTAGTTGTTACAATTACCCCGTCCTTGATTATAACGATAGCTGGTATACTTTGTAACTTATAATTATTTGTAGTTTCTAGGTTTTGATCCACATTTACTTTGACAATCTTTATCCTGCCAGCAAACTCTTTTGCAATTATCTCTAATGTGGGAGCTATCGTTTTACACGCGCCGCACCAGTCTGCCCAAAACTCCACTAATACCGGAATAGAAGATTGAAGTACATCAACAGCAAATGAATTATCAGTTACTTCTGCTATATGTATAGTCAAGTCATTTTCCTCTTAAATATTTGAGTTAGGAATTAAAAAGGAATGTCATCATCATATGCCGGAACTGCTTCTTTGATCGGTTCCATAATAATTTTTGGATTCGGCGTCATTGAGCTACCAAAAGAAGAGGTAGCTAACGAATTAGTAGCATTTGTTGGTGTTTGTGTTTTTAGTACGCCATGCTCGCTAGAACCAGGCTTATCAAGCATGTGCATTTCATTGGCAACAATTTCTGTGGTGTAGCGTTCTATTCCATTAGCGTCTTGCCATTTTCTCGTACGTAATGACCCCTCAACATAGATCTTGGAACCCTTGTGTAGATACTGCCCAACAATCTCTGCCAGCCGATTAAATAAAACTAATCTATGCCACTCCGTAGCAGTTTTCATTTCACCGCTATCTTTATCTTTCCAGCTTCTATTAGTTGCCAGCGATGTTGTTAACATTGCAGTTCCATTGGCGGTCATTTTGACCGCTGGCTCAGCACCAAGATTACCAATTAAAATTACTTTATTTACACCATTGCTCATATTGTTCCAATTATTATGTTATTAAAATTACTCAGTTACATGCTGTGTGTGGCGCTCTAATTTTTTGTGCACTGAAGTCAAAAATATTTTAAAAAATATTGGTTAAATTTAAATCATTCTGGTTGACAACTAGTAACCATGCTCAGTACGCATTAATCTCACAACAATATCCACAGGTTTATCCACAAATATTGTGGATATTTTTTAAATTCTTATGAAAACCTTAATAGCACAAAGAGCAACCAAAACGCTTTAGATATAGCTTTAAACACACATGAAATAATCACTAGGAATTACAACAACAACATCCAGTTTCTAGGAGATTTTCCCAGACCAAAGTTTCATAGCCTTTATCACCTTCTAATGTTACTTCTATTCTATAAGGCGCTATTTTTATTACTCCAAAATTGGGATTATCCATATTCTGAAAAATCTTTTCTGTTGAGCTATGCCAAACCAGCGCTCGCTCATCAGCTTCGGTCGAAAAAGATGCCTTCCCCTTTATTTGTAAATAAATTTTCTGAGACGATTCAGGATCGGTGCCGCAGCAGGTTAAAGATACCTCTGGTTGATTTGCTATCTGAACAACCTTTGGAGAATTAACAAATGTAGAAAAGCGCATACTCATGTCTTTTCGATCTATGTTAATCATTACATAGCGTACACAAGGTTTTCCATCTTTGGATACAGTGGCAAAGCTTGCTTGAACTGGTTCTTCAATAAAAACCTTTAAAATCTCTTGTTTTGCATAATTCATAATATGCTCCAATATATTTAATGAGTTGAGCTACTTTTTAATTGCTCTATTTCCCGAACAGATAGTCCGGTAAGAGAGGCAATCTGGGTAATCGTCATGCCTTGGCCAAAAAGTTTCATGGCCACGGATTTTAGAGCTTCAGCTTTGCCTTTTTCCATACCTTTTTCCATACCTTTTTGCAGGCCACTTTGCTCGCCTTCTTGTCTGCCTTCTTGTTTCCACTGTTCTGCTAGTGTCATAAGTTTATCCTCGCTAATTGTTGCTAAACCAGCCTTTATTGTATCAACAAAAACTTCTCTTTCTATTTCGGTAACCTCAACAACATATGAAAGTACCTTACAAATATAGTCTACACCACCAAGTTTATCAATAGGCTTGAGTAGCTCAACAACGTTTTTAATATAGGCCTTAAGATCTTTTTCAAATACATGTTTCATTACATAAGCGGCCGTGCCAAACCAAATAGTATTAGCCAACTTATCATCGGATATTTTAGATAGGTCAATTAATTGATATGGGCGCCAAAAGATATCCTGTGCTAGTTCTTTGTTTTCACCAAATAGATCAAAAAGATCAGTAGAGTAATTATAGTTCTTCCAACCACTGTATAAAATCATAGGGTATACGATAGGAAGAATGTTTGTCCCTGTCTTTTTTATATGATCTTCCATTATTGCCACCATGTATTTTAAAATTCTCAGAGGCATCAATTCGTGCGGGCTAGACTGGTGCTCAACCAATAGATACAGGTATCCTGCTTTACCATCAAATTCGGCGGAGTAAACAACATCTACTAGTTGCAAGCGCAGCTCGTTATCTATGTAGGATTCGTTTTTGTAATTAATGGTATCGAGATTTATGCTGCTGCGAATATTAGCCGGCAAGTGTTGCTCAAAAAACTCTTTTGTTGTTTTCGGATCAGACATTACCGATTTGAAAAAACGGTCATGAGGATGAGCAATATCGTTGTTAGCCATATTTTGTCCGTTTTGGTTTAACTAGTTATGAATAGCGCCAATGAAATAACATCTTTTGTTATTCTTTTCAGGCACTGCTCCCACTATAATACATTAACATAAACTGAATTTCTTTAATTTTACCAAATTGTATTTACACTTATTTGTTCGGTAATTAAAAATATCTTCCATGCGTTTGATCGCTTCGCTTAAAGAAGCGTAGTGTTCGTGACGCAGATTGCCTAATCGAGAATTTATCCTTCCATTGGTGATAGAAATCGACCATTCATCAAAAAGGTTTTTACCTAAACGTACTTCGTAATATCTAGTATCTTTTTCAAAACGAAAATATCCTCCATTGGTTGTCGAAGATAAATTAATAAACTTAAGGCCTTTTTGTGTATTAATTAATTGTTTTTTACAGATTCAGTTCCAACTGGCTGCTGAGCTACAGATGGTATTTGTGGTTTTGTAGCTTCAGTTGTCACAACCTGTTGTACAGCAGCTTGATATTTCTCAATCGACTGTTTTTGTGCAGGCTGAAGTTTTGTTGTTTTTAATAAACGTGCCTCAACTTCTTTGGTGTAGTCGGTTGCTCCAGCTAAAACCACTTCTGAAGGAATAAGTATCGCGTGTTTATCTGAGCTTACTTCTTTTAAGATTTTTTCTATCGAAGTGGTAAATGATTCTAATTGAACACGTAGTTCTACATTAGATACATTTTTACTACGTTGATTTTCTACAAATTGTCTACCTATACTGGTAATATTAACTACGCCAACATGCGGTTTTCTGTATAGATCATAAATACAAAACATAGTTATCATTAAAGCAATCTGAAGCAGTGTAATTAATATATAACGTCCAGCTTTAAAAAATTTTTCTTTAGTTGACATGCTACAGCATATATTTTCAGAAACGAGATCAGTCATGGTTATCTCCTGGTTATAAAATTGTTCGTTGTTTATTTAATTGTTTTTATCAGCATTGCAGCAACACAGCATAAATTTTTTAATTACTTGTATAAAATATTTTTTACAACAACATAATTATTTGAAGCATCATCTTGTTTATCATTATTTAATCTAGTATTTTCGTTTTTATAGTAACCTAGTAAATAACAATACCAGGCTATTTTTTGTTCACAGATTCTTTTAAATCTTTACCTACTGAAAAATGTACCGCCTTGCATGCTGGTATTTTTATTTTTTCTTTGGTTCGTGGGTTTACACCATTTCTAGCGGCTCTTTTGCGAACATAAAATGAACCAAATCCAAGAAATGCAACTGGCTTATTTTTAGTTAATGATGTTTTGATTTCAACTAAAATATGTTTAATGATCTCAGCAGCCTTAGTATTGGCTACATCAAATTTTTTTGATAATGATTTTACTAATTCTTCTCTTGTCATGATATCCTCTTATTTATTCATTAGCTAATAATTGTACAACTGATTAAAATACAATAAGATATATAAGTCAATCTACTTTTTAGACTTTTTGTATTTTTTCCATTCAATATCTTTTTTTAAAACAAAATCTGCAGCTTGGTCAAAAAATGTTTCTATATCTCCATCTTTAATATTCGCCCATTTACAATACTCTTTAATTTCGTTTAAAAGATTAGGGTTGATAGAAAGTTTAACTTTTATAGGCTTCTCTGATTTATCTTGCTTAATGATTGGCATATACGCGCTCCTAATTATTTTGAAGGCTGATTATATAATAATTATGTTAAGTAATCTAGCACATTGTAATGTTGTTACTATAACAAATGTTTTATAAAAGCATTTGCCGAATTTAAATTGAATTAAGAGATAAAATGAATTTTGTTTTTGGATGATAGTCGATAGAAAAGTAGAGAGAATATTAGTGATTTATGATTTATAAACAGCACACACCACGTCACAAGTGACAACAAGCGATAACTCATTGTTTATAAAAGTCTATTGGTGTATTTATAAATATTAGCATATTTTTTTCATGTCACCCTATGTGTCACTGTATATCACCCTATGTCACCCTATATATAATATTATGATTATAATAACATTAATGTGTTTTACGAAAAAACTCAACAAAATAAACGTCACCCTATACGTCACTATATATCACCCTATATCACCCTATATTTTACTATAATCTTATTTTTAAACTTACTTCATAAAAACATAAAATTTATCCGCATAAAATACATTTCTATTTACTTTTAGATAGAGAGTTAATCACTGTTTATAAACAATAATAATATATAAACATCGGTAAAAAAGCATTATATTAATACTGACTACGAATATACAAATACCGTATTATAAGACAGTTATGTATAGCAATATGTTTATTAAATCTCCATTTCAAATTGCCTACTTGGCGCTATTTTAATCTCATTATCAGCAGGTATTATATTTTTACTTACGCGGTCATCAGTATTATTTTTACTATTATATTGCGAGATATTTTGCTCATCACTACCGATTTTGCGTTGTGTGTTTTTGCTTAATTCATTAGGATTGTTGGTAATAGATAATTGATTTTTAGCAAACTGGTCATGAGGTAATGCATTATTAATTTGATGTCTAATAGTATTAATGCCTTTGAGCATTAATGTGTCATTAAAATCAGTTTTTCTATTGTTTATTTGCTCTGGCATTGAAATAAAAACCTCTTTGCCATTATCAACTAATCGTTGTATTGCTTTGTTAATTATTGGATCTTTAAAGGCATTAACTCCATCATTATCTAAACAAAACATCACTCTATTTGTTAACTTATCAAGCCCTATAGTAACAAAGTTTGATTTACCTAGCGTTACTAAAACATTAGCATTTTTCGCTGCATTTTTAATGCTTAGGCCGGTTTCTATTCCTTCAGTAATATATGTCATTTCATTTATAGGTTTTTTGTTGTTTTGTACTTTACTATCAGTACTACTAAGTAAAACTGATGCGCCAGAAGGAGAAGAATATGTTCTTTTTTTGATATCAAGATTAGCTTTATTTGCAGTTTTTGGATCAAGATATGTAGCTTGAACACATTGCATCTCGTTATTTTTATCTCTACCTATTGCGAGCATTGCCGGAGAATACATATCATTTAATTTGGCATCTTTGCCTATATAAACACCGGGGTGATATCTTAAGTCTTTAACATCAATATTGTTAATTCCTCGAGTATTCTTTAAATACTTTTCAACAATGGTACCGACAATTGGCAAGCTTTCATTATAAAGTTTTTTAGCGTATTTACTGGTGTTATTTGCATGTTCTTTTTCAGAATGGCTAGATTTTTAAGTCTCTACTTTCGAATAATTCTTGGCATGATTTGTATCGATCGGCAAAAGTATATTACCAATCATATTGCTTACATATTTAAGAGTATCTTTAAAAGGAAGTCCTGTTTCTTTGTGAATCAAAGTTAATAAATTTCCCGATTCTCCTGTTTCAAAATTATACCAAAGTCCACGCTTTTCCCCAGCCATAGAAACTACTAAGCTACCCTTATTTCCATATCGCCACTCAGCCTGAGAGGATAATTTGTTAATTTCCATGTAAAATTGACCCACTTAGAGCCCAAAGTTGCATCGAAAATTGACCCACCTAAATACTAAATTTACTCTTAGAATTTTAATTAATTTTAAGAGGATAAAAGAGGATGATAATAGTGGAAACAATTGCAAAAATACGGCGACTGTATTATGTACAAAATAAGGGAATAAGAGAAATATCACGAGAATTGAATCTATCAAAGAATACAGTAAAAAAAGTCATACGAGAAAATAAAACATCAAAGAGTTACGAGAGGAAAAAACAGATACTGCCAATAATGGGTGAGTTTAAGGGTCAACTAATAAGCCTGCTGGAATCGAATGTTACACAATCGCTGCGCTTAAGGTATACAGCAAAAAAATTATATCAAGTGCTTTGCGGCAATGGTTATAAGGGAAGCTATACTACAGTAAATAGATTTACTACAGCCTGGAGATGCAATAATCATACTGACAGTAAAAAAGTTTTTATACCGCTAGAATTTGCTCCAGGGGAAGCATTTCAGTTTGATTGGAGCACGGAAGAGATTGAGCTGCAAGGGGAGCTGACGCGAGTTAAGGCGGCGCATATACGATTGTGCCACAGCCGTTTATTTTTGATTGTTGTTTATAGGAATGAACAATTGGAAATGGTTTTTGACGCACACAATAAAGCCTTTCAATTTTTTGAGGGGTCTACAAAAAAAGGAATTTTTGATAATATGAAAACTGCTGTTAACAAAGTGTTTGTAGGCAAGGATCGTAGATTTAATTTGCGTTTTGCTGAAATGGCTTCACATCATTTGTTCGAACCCATTGCTTGTACACCAGCTGCTGGTTGGGAAAAAGGACAAGTAGAAAACCAGGTAAGCACTGGGCGCAGAAACTTTTTTACTCCGCTTCGTTGTGTTAATAATTTGGGAGAATTAAACAAACAGCTTCGCAGCGAATGCATAGAATGGGCGCAAAAAACAGCACATCCAGAGCTAAAGGAACAAAAAGTATGGGACGTATATCAGGATGAAAAACAAAGCTTGCTTGAATACCACCATCCATTTGATGCCTATAAAATCGAAGCCTCAGTCGTTTCCTCATGCAGCTTAATCAACTACGATACTAATATGTATAGCGTAGAATGTGATTACGTTCATAAGGTTGTTGAAGTCAGAGCCTATGCTGAAAAAATTATTATAGTATTCAAAGGAAAAGTAATTGGTGAGCATGATCGTTGTTTTGAGACGAAAATTAAAGTTTATGATCCATGGCACTATATCTCAGTGCTAGAGCGTAAACCCGGTGCATTGAGAAATGGCGCGCCTTTTAAACATTTTAAGTTACCGCCGTCGTTAGCTAATATGCGAGAAAATCTTAGATGCCATAAAGATAGTGACAAGCAATTTATTAAAATTTTATTACAAGTATCGGTACATGGTTTAGCTAAAGTTGATGAAGCATGCGCCCATGCTTTAAAAGTTGGAGTAAGTAATGCAGATTTTATTAAACAGTATTTAAATCCTACTGCTCCACAAGAAAAAACAGAAGAGCGACAATTAAAGTTAATTGAAGAGCCAAGCGAAGATCTGCTTTGCTACAATGACGTTTTTCAGATTGGTTCATACCAGGAGACACCCCATGCCATATGAAAACATCAAAGAGCAATTGGGAGCACTTGGGCTCAAAGGAATGCTGCAATATTTTAGAGACGTAGTTGATTTAAAATCACAAGAGCAATGGCCGCAACTACTTCTGTCTATGCTTAAAAGCGAAGTATCTTATCGGCAAACCAGATCTTTTATGTACAAGTTAGGGTTAGCTAAGTTACCCCAAATGAAATCCGTAGATAGTTTAGATTTAACCGATTTACCAATTAATCATGAAACATTAGCAGATGCAAACAGCCTGAGGTTTGTAAATGATCACTGCAACATTTTAATAATTGGTAGTAGTGGTAGTGGTAAAAGCCATTTAGCAATAGGCCTGGCCTATCTAGCTTTGCAAAACAACTATCGTATACGATTTTATAAATTTGCTGAATTAGCAAGGGAACTAATAATAGCGCAGTCACATAATTATGAAGCGGCTTTTATGGCAAAATTACAAAGGTTCGATTTATTGGTCATTGATGAGTTGGGGTATGTGCCAATCGACTTAAAGGCTAGTCCGCTGCTATTTGAACTATTTTCAAATCTTTATGAAAAAGTATCAACAATAATAACTACGCATCTAACCTTTGACGAGTGGACAAATATCTTTGGTAATGTAAAAGCTACTAAAGCAATAATTGATAGATTTACTCATCACTGTTTGGTCTTAGAAACCGGTAATAAAAGTTGGCGATTAAGGGAGGGAAAAACTACAAAAAATTGATCACTAAAACTGGTGTTTTATCTGACAGCGGGGTGGGTCAATTTTCGATGCAACTGGTGGGTCAATTTTCGATGCTAATTGACATATAAATGCTTAGTATTATTAAAACCAATAATAAAAACAGATATGAGTTTAGCATGATTTTATTAACTTGAAGAAACATCCTTATATTATGGAAGGTAATTTGCCCACCACGGGTGAATAGTTTGGTTTTGTCTTTCTTTTCAGAATACATACAATGCGCTCCGTAATTATTTAACTTTATCGATTTCAGCGACGTCTCGCTACTTTTGCGCAGCAGCTGCAAAGATGCGCTGTTGCGGCACTAGGATATCGAGACGCCACACCATTCATACCTCATCCACTTTCGCCTTATTCCTATTTTTGGGCTATAGGTTTTCGTCTCACTTTTGTTTCGTCAGTAAACGCACCAACTTTTCAAAAAAAGTCTGTTGCTTCGGCGCCGACTTTTGCACTTTTTTGCATTCTAACTTAAGATTAAGCAATGCGACTGGATATGCACCGGGTAGTTTTAAATAACATTGCATATCTTTTAGCCTCGTAATCTTTGCAGCAAAGTCCGGCGACGTTATAATCCGGCGCTCACTGATTGGCACATCTTCGCAAACAGCAGCTGAGCTAAAAGAATAGTTTCCGCGCATATCATCGATTTTTTGGTTACCCAAGTTTTTTGACACGTACATCGCTGCATCTTTGCTGCGTGATCTAAAATAAAACACTGTGTTTAGTAGATCGCGTATAGCCTCAGTAGTATGTGCATCATACACACGCTCTATTTCATAAAGATTTTGCATGCCTAATACAAAACATCCACCATATTTATGTGATTCCGCTAGAGCAGAGGGCAAATGTTGTTGTTTATTTAGGGTCGGAAAGTCATCACAAACAAACCAAATCCTTCTTTCTGGGTTTTCCGGTAACGAAAGTAACGAGCTAGTTGCCATGGATAACCACATAGAAATAAGCGGCTTTAAAGAAAACAATTGGCCTCTTGTGCCTGTCAGGAATAACCACTCTTGACCTTTGTCATTGGCTATCCAGTCTCTGATACAAAACGGTGCCATGTTGATTTTTTCAGTGCTAGGTAAACCTCTTAGTAGTTTTAAATTGGTGATTAGCGTTAAGTGGATAGAGATTGATGCTTTTTCTGATTTATCACTAGCAAGTCTAGCCGCATCGGTTTCTGAGAGGTATTGCTTGAGGTCTTCTATTTTTGTTTTAAACAGGAAGTCTAATAATTTTTTCATTGAACGATCTTCTGCGTCCCGCATGGCAAAGGCAGCGCCGGCAAATACTGCGCGCGCTGCATTAATCCAGAACGGGTCAAGGTCACAATGCTTGGTGATTAGGCTTTTTGCTAAATTTTCAAAATCTTGTACTGTTCGAGCTTCATCCCAAAGACTCCAGTTTTGGCAGCGGCTATCAAATGGATTTAGAATATAATCCTTGCCCTCTTGGTAGAAGCGTGAAGTATAAAAGCCGCTTTTGTCATATATGATCGCACGGTCACCGCGCTTGCGTATGCTATCTAGAATTTTAGCAATAAGTTGGCTTTTACCAGTACCAGTTGCTCCATGTACTAAAATATTCCTTGTTTCACTATTTTTAGTTAATGCAAATCCATCAATTGTAATGTCCGAAGTTTCATTGGACTTCTTGATAAGCTCCGCTACGCACTCTGGGGAAGCAATCAGCGGGTGAACAAAGACTGGCGGGAGCTCGTCATTACTGTTTTGTTCTTGATTTATCTCGGATTCAGAATTTGAAGGATTAGCATTATACGTTATATCTTTCGCCGGTTTGATATTGTCAGATTTTTCTAGGTATGGTAGAGACATAATTTTTACTCCAAAATTATTTTATTACTTAAACTTTGTTTAATCATTATGCCTCCCCGACAGAACCGTACTTGTGGTTTGCCCACATACGGCTCTTCAATAAGGCATT
>Ga0316231_1003106_pt1 | contig 14976 bp, 17 predicted proteins | sample TBH18027metaG_FD_206002 | JGI IMG/M metagenome (GOLD analysis project Ga0316231, IMG submission 206002) | Freshwater microbial communities from Trout Bog Lake, Wisconsin, USA - TBH18027 | ecosystem: Environmental > Aquatic > Freshwater > Lake > Hypolimnion/Profundal zone | place: USA: Wisconsin...
TTGACTTCTATAACATTGAGCGACGTCAAAAAAGATTAGGCCACCAATGTCCGGTTGATTTCCGAACACTAATGGCCTCGTAAAGTGGGTTTTTCTTAATGTGTTAACTTGACAGGGGTAAGTCCAATGGCCCGGTGTTTTTTCATCTAGTGCTCAATTTTCGCCAGGTAGGGCAGCCAGCCTTTGTCCAGGGTCAGTTTTAGTAGGCGATAGTTGAAGTCGAAGGCGGCGTCCAGTATTTCCCGGTACACTATGGCGATTTCCGGTTTGTAGGTCTGGTGCATGGCACCGAGTACGGCCATCTGGGATACTTTGGCCATATTGGCCAGTCCCAGAACGATTTCCTGGTCGGTGAAGCGGGCATCATCAGGCATTTGAGGCGGTGAATCGTGCAAACGGCGCTGGATGGTGGGCATGGCGGGCGGGCTAACATGGGCAGCGGCGAGGAATTTTTCGGCCCGCTCCATAAGCCATTTGGTCTGTTCGTCGATGGCCCGCTTGATGATTGCTCTCAGATCCCGGTCATGGGCCTGATTATACAAGACCTCCAGACCGGACAGGTTTTGGCGGCCGGCGGCCACAATGGCGTATAGCCCCGCGGCTTCCAGGTAGTTGAGTGGTTCTTTGTCGAATACCATACTAATCGTGGTGTTAACAGCGGTGTTGATCTTATCCAGTGTAGTCACAGAAAATCCTCCCTCGTTGAATTCGGGGTGCTTTTCATAGAATGGACATTGTGGCCGTTTTTCATGCGCAGGGCAGGATTTCGACAAAAAGGAAACGAAGTGTTGCAAAGATGTTTACTCTGACAGGAGGTAATATGATGGACTGGAATACTCTGAAGAAAGTCGCGCGGGAAAAGTTTGGCGGCGCCTGCCGGGTCTGCCCGGTATGCAACGGAATAGCTTGTGCCGGCGAGGTGCCGGGTATGGGAGGGGTAGGTACTGGGGCTTCCTTCCGCAATAATTTCGAGGCTTTGGACGGATACCGACTCAATCTTCGCACCCAGCACGACGTCAGCCAACCGGTGCTGGCTTGCCGGATTCTGGGGATGGATCTGGCGATGCCGGTGATCGGCGCGGCTATCGGCGGCATCGGTATGAATATGAATGGGGCTATGACCGAGGAAGAGTACGATCTTGCAGTGGTGACAGCCTGCCAGAAGGCGGGAGTCATTTGTATGACCGGGGACGGACCCAAGCCCGAGATGTTCGAATATGGCCTCAAGGCTTTGGCTGCCGTCGGCGGCTGGGGGATACCGATCATAAAACCCAGGGCGACTGACAAGATCGTGGCCCTGGCCAACACCGCCGCAGCGGCCGGTGCGCCGGCGTTCGGGATTGATGTGGACGCCGCGGCGATTGTCAATATGACCAATGCCGGTCAGCCGGTGGGTCCCATAACCATCCAGGAACTGGCGGCCATTAAGAGGCAGACCAGAATTCCTATGATTGTAAAAGGTGTCATGACTTCGGATGAGGCCCAGGGCTGTGTGGAAGCGGGTGTCGACGCCATTGTGGTGTCCAACCACGGCGGCCGGGCGATGGACCATACACCAGGCACGGCCGAGGTGTTACCGCATATCGCCGAGGCGGTCAAAGGACAGATTGTTATCTTGGTAGACGGCGGGGTTCGCAGCGGAGTTGATGTTTTGAAGATGCTGGCGCTCGGAGCCGACGCCGTTTTGATAGGCCGGTCTTTGGCGATCGGTGCGGTAGGCGGCGGCAGCGAAGGAGCCCAAATGGTGCTGGCAAAGCTGGCCGGAGAGCTGAAGGCCGCGATGCTGCTGACCGGAACGGCGGATGTGGCCGCGGTCTCAGAAGACATCATCTGGTAAGTAAGGCCAAGATTATGTAATGCCGAGTCGGACTGCTGCTTGATCGTCAGTCCGCCTCGGTATTTCTTATTTTTGTCTTTAGTAATTTAAAGTAGCAGCAGGAATCCGTGCCAGCGGGTAGAATACTATATTCCATCAAAAGGTGGAGGGATATTTATGCAAAGAAAAATGTTAGCGGCCGGATTAATGATGGTTTTCCTGCTCACGGCCGTTTTGGCCGGGTGCGGATCAAGTCAGCCGGCACAGCCACAGCAGCCTCAGAAGATTATTATCGCTTATACTCCTTGGACTGGTTACGGAGCTTTATTTGTCGCTAAAGAAAAAGGTATGTTTAAATCCAGAGGGCTTGATGTCGAACTGCAATCCATCGAAGGTGTAGGCGACCGCAAGCAAGCCCTGGCTGCCGGTAAGATTCAGGGTATGGCCGCATCCCTCGACGTTTCGGTCTCCGCTGTCGCCGAACTGCCGCTGAAATTCGTCTGGGCGTTCGATTCATCAGCCGGTGCTGACGGACTGCTTGTCAAGCCGGAGATCAAGAGTCTGGCTGATCTCAAAGGCAAGCAAGTAGCCTACCATAAAGGTTCTGCCTCTCATCTGTTCCTGGCCGCGCTGCTGGATAAGGCCGGCATGAAAGAATCGGATATCGTCTCTGTTGATATGAAAGCTTCAGAAGCTGCAGCAGCGTTCATGGCCGGCAAAGTTGACGCCGCCATCACCTGGGAACCGCATCTGAGCAAGGCAGCCAAAGCCGGCGGCTCCATTTTGGCCACAACGAAAGATACCCCAGGCCTGATTGCCGACGTGCTGGTGTTCAAGGATGACTATGTCAAAGCCAACACCGCGACAGTAGAGAAAATTGTCGCAGCTATGGCTGAAGCCACCGAATTCATGATGAAGAACCCGGCCGAAGCCAGCAAGCCGATTGCTGAAGCTTTCAAAATGAAGCCTGAGGAAGTGGCCGAAGATTTCCCGACCCTGAAATTCTATGACCTCCAAGGCAACCTCGACTTCTACGGCACCACCGACAAGCCTGGTCCGATGTATACTGTGGGCAAGCGCGCCGCCCAATTCTATGTCGATCAGAAAGTACTGAAAGAAGTACCTGACCTGAGTAAGAACATTGATCCGACCTTTATCAACAAGCTAAAGAAATAAAGTATAATAAAGCAGCAAGAGGCTGTTGACAAGGCGCCACGCCTTTCGCAGCCTCTTTGTTAGTCTAGGGGAATGTATCGCCTTAGCAAGTCTTTTCTAATCGTGGAATCAGGGAGAAGGTGGACCTATTGACCAAAAGTAGACTGTTTGCACCCAAAGCTGCTATTTCGCCGCACCTGTACTGGATGTGCAGTGCGCTGGCTTTTTTCGTTCTGTTCGCCGTCTGGTCAGTTCTGACGTATGGCAAGTTCATCCCGCCGCTGTTTCTGCCGACTCCTGGCGCGATTGTCAGCAGCGCCGTCGAGCTATTTGGCGAGTTTCACCTGCTGGATGACGTCTGGGCCAGCGTCCTGAGAGTGAGCATCGGATTTTTGATGGCAGCGCTGATCGGCGTGCCGCTGGGGATCCTGATGGGAAGCCTCAAGACATTTGAAGCGTTCTTTGAACCCCTGCTGGGTTTTGTCCGTTATATGCCGGCGTCGGCCTTCATCCCGCTGTTTATCTTGTGGCTGGGTATCGGTGAAAGTGAAAAGATTGCCGTAATTTTCTTCGGCACTTTCTTCCAGATGACGCTGATGGTCATGGATGTGACCAAAAATGTTTCGCTGGATCTTATCAATACCGCCTATACCCTGGGTGTTTCCCAGCGGGGGGTCTTTCGAAGGGTCATCCTGCCGGCCAGTATGCCGGGGATTGTCGATACACTGCGCATTACTTTCGGTTGGGCCTGGACCTATCTGGTTGTGGCTGAGATCGTGGCTGCAAGCTCAGGCCTTGGCTATATGATCATGCAGTCGCAGCGCTTTTTGAAGACTTCCAATATTATTGTCGGTATTGTGGTGATCGGGATTATCGGCATTATCATCGATGTATTCTTTAAATGGCTGTATGCCCGGCTATTCCCGTGGCTGGGGAAAGGGGGCGTGCACTGATGGCTGTCAAATTGCTGGTGGAGAATGTGTCCAAGGTTTTCCACGACAAAGAGCGGCAGGTCGTGGCGCTGGAGAATACCAATTTCAGCGTCGCCGCCAATGAGTTCATTACCATCCTCGGCCCGTCCGGCTGCGGCAAGTCGACCATTCTAAAGGTCATCGCCGGACTGGAAGAACCGTCCAGCGGCCGGGTGGTTCTTGATGGCAGGGAGATCCAGGGACCAGGTAAGGACCGCGGCATGGTTTTTCAGAGCTATACTCTTTTCCCTTGGCTAAGTGTGAAGGAAAATATCGAATTTGGTTTGGAGGTGGCGGGCCGCCCCAAAGGTGAGCAGCGCGACATCGCCGAGCACTACCTGGAGAAAATCGGGCTGAAAGGCTTCGAGAAAGCTTTTCCTGCCAGCTTATCCGGCGGAATGAAGCAGCGGGTGGCCATCGCCAGGGCCCTTGCCAACGACCCGCAGATATTGCTGATGGATGAGCCGTTTGGCGCCCTGGACGCCCAGACCCGCGCGGTCATGCAGGAGCTGCTGCTCAATGTCTGGGAAGAGTCTCACAAAACCATACTGTTTGTGACCCATGACGTGGAGGAAGCGGTGTTTATGGGTGATACCGTTTATGTCATGACAGCTCGGCCGGGGCGCATTAAAGCCCGGATCGAGGTTCCTTTGTCCCGTCCCCGCAACTATGGCGTCAAGATGTCCGATGTCTTTGTTGACATCAAAAAAGAAATATTCGAGCTCATCCGGGAAGAGAGCTGGAAAGCGGCGAATAGTCTGGAGCTGTTGGAGGAAAAACAATGAAGAAGGTCTATGATGTGCTGACCACCGACTGGGGCTATGTGGTGGCGGTCTGGTCGCAGCGGGGACTGTGGGAGCTTACTTTTCCCCGACCGGATGCCAAAACCGCCCTGACACAGATCAGGACACCGGACATTGTCGCCAACAGCGAAGTAACCATGGCGAAGGAACTTCTCCAGGAACTGAAGCTGTATTTTGCCGGGTTTCGCGTTGACTTTGGTGTGCCAATTGACTGGTCCGGCTATACGCCGTTCCAGGCGGCGGTGCTGCAATATACCGCCAGGATTCCCTACAATGAGGTATCAACCTACGGCCAGGTGGCGGCAGCCATCGGGTCGCCCCGGTCTTGCCGGGCGGTAGGCGGTGCACTGCACATTAACCGCACCCCGGTTGTCGTTCCCTGCCACCGGGTACTGGCGGCAGGCGGCAATCTCGGCGGGTTCGGCGGCGGGTTGGAATTGAAAAAAGCGCTTCTCCTTCTGGAGCAGGGGGTTGCCCAGGTCTAGCCGGGGCCAAACCTGGACAGGCGGTCATCGCGAAATAGATGTTGCTATGGCCTTGTCCGACAGGATATAATAGGTATATTGAAGCTGATTTTTGGGAGGCTAAACCGTGTCCGGTTTTCTTCTGCGGATTATTATCAACGCTGTGGTGTTGTTTATCGTAGCTGTTGAGGTGCCGGGAATTTTCGTCGATACTTTGGGCGGAACGCTGCTGGGTGCGGCAATTATTGGTTTGGCCAACGCCGCGATTCGGCCGCTGCTGTCGATGTCGCCTGTTCCGTTTAATATTTTGACTTTGGGTGGCTGCACCTTTTTTACTAATTTACTGGCGCCGCTGATGGTGGTGAAGGCGCTGCCGGGATTTGTGATATCGAGCTTTCTGGCACCGGCTGCTGGTGTTTTGTTGCTGACGGTTTGCAGTTGCACGCTTTCGAAGGTGATTCACGACCGCTAATAACGCGAAAGCACCTCCGCTGGGGGTGCTTTTTTTCCGGGCATTTTGAATTCTAAACTGAAGACTCTTGGAGGTTGTTATGTCCATCAAGTTAATTGCCGTAGATCTCGATGATACCCTGCTAGATAACTCTCAAAAAGTTTCGCCGCGGGTGAAGGAAGCTGTTCGCAAAGCGGTGGCCCAGGGTGTGGCGGTAACATTGTCCACCGGAAGGATGCATCGCTCGGCCCTGCCATACGCCCTGGAGCTTGACCTGGATATCCCGCTGATTACTTATAACGGCGCACTGATCAAATGCAGCCTGTCGGGAGAAACGCTGCTGCATCGTCCGCTTGACACCCAGACGGCAGCGGAGGTGTTGGCGCTGTTCCAGGAGCGCGGCTGGTATATTCAGGCTTATATCGACGACATCCTGTACGTGAAAGAACGCGATGCCATGGCGCTATATTACGAGGGGGTTTCCGGGGTCACAGCGGTTCCTATCGGGGACAAGCTGTTCTCGCTGGACGCGGCGCCGACAAAACTGCTGGCGATGGCTGAACCTAATCTTATGGACGAAATCCGTCCGGTGCTTAAGGAACGTTTCGGTGAACGGTTATATGCCGCGATATCCAAGCCCCTCTATTTGGAAATGGTGCACCCTTCTGTCAATAAAGGCATGGCTTTGGACTTTTTGGCCAAACGACTGGGGATCGGCTCCGAGGCTGTGATGGCTATGGGTGACTCGCTGAATGATCTGGATATGATCCAGTATGCAGGCTGGGGTGTGGCGATGGGCAACGCCCGCGAGGAAGTGAAGAAGGTTGCCCGGGTGGTGACAGGACGAAACGACGCCGACGGGGTAGCGGAGGCGATCGAAAAGTATGTTCTGGAGGCTGTCGGAGGAGAGTGATTGCCGGCGGCTTTGTTATTGACGAAAGTTGGCCTGAATCTGGCGTGGGGATAAAAGGAAAAAGGCCGGTTTGCGGCGTACTTCATAAAGGGATAAAAAAGATTGGTGATACCGTCTGGTATAGATATTGATAAGAGGAGTGATGATCGGTGCGTATCGTAGTAGCTCCAGACTCGTTCAAGGGCAGCGTTTCGGCGATAGGAGTGGCCAACGCCATGGAACAGGGAATTCTGACCGTTTTTCCTGAGGCAGAGGTTCTGAAAGTGCCTATCGCCGACGGCGGTGAAGGAACGGTGGAGGCGCTGGTGACTTCTACCGGCGGTCAGATGATTTTCGAGGAAGTAATTGGGCCGCTGGGCGAGTCGGTGAAAGCTTTTTGGGGGGTGCTGGGTGACGGAGAAACGGCGGTGCTGGAAATGGCGGCAGCCTCCGGTCTGCCGTTGGTGCCCAAGGAAAAACGCGATCCCCGCATAACCACCACTTATGGAACAGGGCAGCTGATCAAGGCGGCGCTGGACCGGGGTTTGCGCAAGATGATCATCGGCATCGGTGGTAGCGCCACCAATGACGGCGGCGTCGGCATGGCCCAGGCGCTGGGAGCGCGGTTTTTCGCCGCCGACGGAACGGAACTGCCGCCCGGTGGCGGGTCGCTGGCCAGGCTGGCGGGGATGGATCTTAGCTGCCTTGATCCCCGGCTGAAAGAGACGGTTATCCAGGTAGCCTGCGATGTGGATAATCCGCTTTGCGGACCCCGCGGCGCTTCAGCGGTGTACGGTCCGCAAAAGGGAGCAACACCGGCCATGATCGCCGAACTTGACGCCGCGCTTCAAATATTCGCCGATATCGCCAAGGCGGCCACCGGAAGAGATGTGGCTGAATTCCCGGGAGCCGGTGCAGCCGGAGGCCTGGGAGCCGGGCTGATGTTTTTCGCCAACTCCAAGCTGCTGCCGGGAGTGGAAATCGTGCTGGAAGCCACTGGTTTTTCCGGGCTGGTGTCGGTGGCCAATCTGGTCATTACCGGCGAAGGCCGCACCGACTTCCAGACCGCTTTCGGCAAGGCCCCGGTCGGAGTGGCGAAAGTCGCCAAAAAGTATCATGTTCCGGTAATTTGCATCGCTGGTGGGCTGGGCCAGGGCCATGAAGATGTCCATGACCAAGGTGTTGATGCCCTGATGAGCGTTGTGCCGCAGCCGATGTCGCTGGAAGAGTGTATGCAGTGCGGCGCGGAGCTGATTGTTGCCGCAACAGCCCGGGTCATGCGGCTTGTCAAAATCGGCATGGAAATGCGGGACTAGGGATTTACAGCTCTTAAAAAATAAGGTATAGTTAGAGATGGTTAACTCGTTTGAAATATGAGTTAACCATCTCTTTGCTTATGGAGTTAACTTTCAATTGAAGTTTGGTTAACAATGCCCGCGATAAAAGGGGTAATGATGATGCGGCCTATTCGCCAGTCGGCTGAGACCGGGTTGTTGGCGGCCTTTATTTTTGTGACCGGCTCGGTAAAACTGCCGGGGCTCTTGCCCGGAACCGAGTTTCAGCTGTCGGCGCCATTGGCGGTGGCTGTTTGCGCCGTCTTTGGGTTTCGCCGCTACATAACTGCCGGGATGATCGCCAGCGTCATCGGTTTGATGCTGGGATCCCAGAATTTTTTCCATGTGTTCATCGCCATGGTCTTCCGCCTGACGGTAGGCGGAGTGGTAGCCGTGGCCGGGACTTCCTGGCCGGTGGTGGCGGTGGCGGGGCCGCTCGGTTCGGCGGCTGCACGCCTCGCCCTGGGTGCGATGATCGGCAATGCGGCAATTCCGCTGCTTCTTGCGGCTGTTCCCGGCATGATCTACACGGCGCTGACCGCCTGGCCGCTCACACTGCTGCTCAAAAAGGTGCGAATGAACACAGAAAGGGTGCTGTCTGGTGTATTACAGCGTTAGGATGCGATCTGCCCAAGGCGGGGATCATGAGGCAGGCGGCCGACATATTTCCGGGGCCGAGCAGCTGGTGCCGCCGGCGGAGCTGACCGCGGTCGCCGGGGAAATGCTGGAGCGGGCCCTGAGCCACAGCCGGGGTAGAGCCGATTTTATTCAGATTACCGTAGAGGCGGTGCGCAGGGAGGAAATAACCACCGTCCCGCTGTTGCCGGTGACCACCATTGCCGCTGCTGACACGGCCGGCGGCCGCCGGGCGGCGCAGGCGGTCCTTGTTCAAAAGGGGGTGTCGGCGGATGCGGCGGCGAAAGGGGTGGAGGCGCTGACCTCCCTGCCGGGCAGCATGCGCGGTGCGATGGTGCTGTGCGCGGTGAGCGGTAAGCGGCTCGACGACCGTGGCGATCGCGGTATCCGGGTGTCCCGGATGGATGCCACCGATAAGCGGCAGCTTGCCGCCAGCCTCCAACAACAAGGACTGGTAAGCTCCCATGTGCAAGAGGCGATTGTACTGGCCGCCAAGGTAGCCGCCGCCCCGGGGATGGTGGCCGAACTGTGCTGGTCGGACGATCCGGAGTACACGGCAGGGTATGTGGCCTCGGCGGGCGGTTATGTCCGTTTCCCGCATCTGAAGGATTATGGCAATCCAGTGGGCGGACGGGTTTTTTTCGTCCAGCCGGATTGCGATTTGGCGATACTGGGCGATTATCTTGAACGCAGACCGGTGACGGTGGCGGTACCCGGCGGGGAGGAAGAGCAGTGAGCGATATTCTGGCTGCGAGGCTTGACCATATAACTAGGCAGGGATTGTACCGTGAGCTGGTAAATTATGAGCCGGTCGACGCCACTCATGTCAGTTGTGGCGACCGAACTTTTCTCCTGCTGGCGTCCAATAATTATCTCGGGCTTACCCATCATCCAGCTGTCCGACAGGCGGCGGCGATCGCGACCAATCACGGCACCGGTTCGGGCGGGTCGCGGCTGACTACCGGAAACCATTTGTACTACAGCTCTTTGGAGCGAGAATTGGCTGAATTCAAGGGCTGTGAGGCTGCGCTGGTATTTAACACCGGCTATATGGCCAATGTCGGCGCAATCAGCTCTTTGGCGGGACCGGATGACATCATTTTCAGCGACGCGCTGAATCACGCCAGCATTGTCGACGGGTGCCGCCTGGCCCGGGCTCATACCGTTATTTACCGCCACAATGACATCGCCGATCTGACTGCCAAGCTGGCGGTCACTCCCTGCAAAGGACTGCGGCTGATCGTGACCGACGGTGTGTTCAGCATGGACGGGGATATCGCTCCCCTGGACGAAATTGTCCTGTTGGCCGAACACTATGGTGCGATGGTCATGGTGGACGATGCCCACGCCACCGGAGTGATCGGCCCGGGCGGGCACGGCACTGTCGCTCACTTCGGGCTGCAGGGACGGGTCCAGATCCAGATGGGTACTCTGAGTAAGTCCCTGGCGGCGGAGGGCGGCTATATCGCCGGTAGCCGGATTCTAGTAGACTATCTTGTAAATACTGCCCGTGCTTTTATTTTTTCCACTGCTCTGGCCCCGGCCACGGTTGCCGCCGCCAGGGCGGCTCTGGGCGAACTTGCCGCCAACCCTGGCCTGGTAACACGGCTACAGGAAAACACCGCTTTTCTGCGGCAGGCTTTAGCCGAGGCGGGCCTGGCGGTGGGCGGGGGAGTAACGCCGATCCTTGCGGTTCTGGTCGGTGAGGCCGGGACCGCAACCGAATTCGCCCAGGAGTTGCGCGCGGCCGGACTGATTGTTTCCGCTATCCGCCCACCCACCGTGCCTGCCGGCACCAGCCGGTTGCGCATCACCGTGTCGGCGGCTCATACCAGAGAAGAACTGGCTTGGGCAGCCGGACGCATCGGTGAGGTCGTGTGTCGCCTGGGAATAACGGGGGAGGGATAATATGGCCGGATTGTTTATTACCGCTACCGACACCGACGTCGGAAAGACGGTGATCACCGGGGCGATCGCCGCTGGTCTCAAAGCGCGGGGCTGTGATGTCGGGGTGATGAAACCGCTGGCGTCCGGAGGCGTGCTGAACCGGGACGGCAAACTTATGGCCGAAGATGCCACCTTTATCATGCAAGCGGCTGGCATCGACGAGGCCGAGCGGGAAATGGTAAACCCCGTCTGCCTGGGACCGGCCTTTACTCCGGCGGTGGCCGCCAGACTCAGCGGGGTTGATATTGATATGAAAGCGGTCTTGGCCGCTTTTGGCACACTGACTGACAGGCATCGCCTGGTTCTGGTGGAAGGTGTGGGCGGACTGGCGGCTCCGCTGTGGGAGAATGTTCTTGTTGCCGACCTGGCCGAGGCCATGAGGCTGCCGCTGCTGATCGTGACCCGCCCCAATCTTGGCACCATCAACCACACGGTGCTGACTGTGGACTACGCCCGGCGACGGGGGCTGAAAGTCGCAGGGGTGGTTTTCAACGGCTGGCAGGAAGCCGAGGCCGGGGTGCTGGAAAGGTCCAACCTGGAGTATATCATCAGATTAACAGGGCTGCCGGTTTGGGGCAGATTCCCTTACACAGATACCATCAGTGTTCCGGTGGCCCGTACGGATGACCTGGCGGAACTTGCGGCTAAGCATCTGGACCTTGACGCAATCATCGCGGCGATGGAGGAAGAAAAATTATGAATAGCATTGAACGCAAAGACAAGCAGTATGTATGGCATCCCTTTACCCAGATGCAGGATTGGGCGGCCAATCCCCAGCTGGTAATTGTCGCCGGAGAGGGCATCAAACTCATCGATATTGACGGCAACAGCTATTATGACGGCGTATCATCTCTCTGGCTGAATGTGCACGGCCATCGAAAGGCCGCTATCGATCAGGCGATCATCGCCCAGCTTGGCAAGATCGCCCACACCACCATGCTGGGACTGATCAGTGTCCCGGCGGCGGAGCTGGCGGAGCAGCTGGTCAACCTTGCGCCCGCCGGTCTGGCCAAGGTGTTTTACTCTGACAGCGGTTCCACGGCGGTGGAGATCGGAGTCAAAATAGCTTATCAATACTGGCAGATCAAAGGGGAAACCGCGAAATGCAAGTTTCTCACTCTGACCAACGCCTATCACGGCGATACCGTCGGATCAGTCAGTGTAGGCGGCATTGACCTGTTTCACCGGATTTTTTCGCCGCTGTTGTTCGAGACCATCCAGGCGCCGTCTCCCTGCTGCTATCACTGCCAACTGGCGTCTGACCCCGGCTCTTGCGGCCAGGCCTGCCTGAGCGCGGTGGAAAAGCTGCTGGCGGAAAACCACCGCGAGATCGCGGCGATGGTGGTGGAACCGCTGGTCCAAGGGGCGGCCGGCATTCTGACCCAGCCGCCGGGTTACCTGAAGGCTGTTCGCGAACTCACCGCCCGCTATGGTGTGCTGCTGATCGTGGATGAAGTGGCCACCGGTTTCGGGCGGACCGGAAAAATGTTCGCCTGTGAGCATGAGGCGGTCAGCCCGGACATCATGACTGTGGCCAAGGGCATCACAGCCGGATACCTGCCGCTGGCGGCAACGCTGGTGACCCAGGAAATATTCGACGCCTTTCTGGGTGATCACGCCGCCCAAAAAACCTTTTTTCACGGTCATTCCTATACCGGCAACCCGTTGGCCTGCGCCGCGGCACTGGCCAATCTGCAGGTTTTCCGTGACGAGAAAGTGCTGGAACAAGCGGGCGCCAAGATCACGGCAGCCAAAAAGCGGCTGGAAGACTTCCGGCGGCTGGAGCATGTCGGCGATATCCGCCAGTGCGGCCTGATGATCGGCATTGAACTGATGCAGGATATCGCCGCCAAGACGCCCTATCCGGGAGAGGCGACCATCGGGGCTGCGGTCTGCCATAAAGCCAGGCAATACGGCCTGATTATCCGCCCCCTGGGCGATGTTGTGGTCTTCATGCCGCCACTGGCCAGCACTGTCGACGAAATCGGAACAATGCTGGCGATCATATACCGCTGCATCGACGAAGTAACCGGGGCAGACTGTTGAAAAAGGCCAATCTGCGTCGTTGGTGCTCCGGGAGCGCGCTTGCCGTACGCATCATGTACTGTCTGCGCGCGCTTCCTCGCAGCCGCCTAGCATCTCGACCTTTTTGAACAGCCTGTTGGTTTTCTGATCGTCATCATGTTGCAAGCGACATAAAAAATGACGAAGCCCGTGAGTCTTTCCCCTTGCCTAACTCTGTAACAGCGAGGCCGCAAAGGCGACGGTGCGGCGTTGTCGGCCTTAGCCTTACGGCGACTTCATCCAGAACTCAGCCGACTGGCGCCTTTGCGGTCCCCGCGATATCGGCAGTTGCTGAAATCTTAGAACATCCTGGCCCTCCAGGGTTATTTCTTTGCAAAGAAAGCTTTCTCCGGCAGGGAGCCTCCGCTGGCAAAGCGAAATAGTATGATATCAACCATAAGGAGGCATCCGGATGGCCTTGTGTGACCCGCAGCCGGTGATTGCAATCAAATTTTGCGGCGGCTGCAATCCCCGGGTGAAACGCGGCGAGATTGCCGCCGAAATAGCGGCGCGGCTTGCTGCCCAGGGCTGCCGCGTCATATACAACGAACTGGACGATGCTGACGCGGTGATTTATCTCAGCGGCTGCTCCGCCAATTGCGCGCAGCGCTACAGCGAAAGCCCGCTGCCGGCTGTCGCCATTGCGGGTGAGATGATCGATGGTTTGGCTGTGCCGGCTGCAGCGCTGGCTGCTGGGGCTGTTGCCAAACCCGAAGACCTATTAGGCTGCCGGAAAGCCGGGGGGGAACGGAAATGAATCGCGACGCGGTCAAAGATTTGCTGCTGGATTTAGCCTGGGACGACATTGTGCGGATGGCGCTGGCTGATCGCCGGGTCGTCCGCGCTTTATTCAGACTGCTGTACGATGGCGATGATTTTGTTCACTGGCTGGCCATCGAGGCCATCGGGAGGGTAGGCGGCGCGCTTGCGGCTGTCAACCCCGAGACAGTGCGGGAACTCGTCCGCCGTCTGCTATGGAACCTGAACGATGAGAACGGCTGCACTCCCTGGGGGTCGGCGGGCGCCGTCGGCGCGATTGCCGCCAACAGGCCGGACTTGTTCGGTGGTTATATGTCGATACTGTATCCTTTCCATGAGGACGCCAGCCTTGGTCCGGAAATCATCTGGTCGGTGGCGGCCGTCGGGCAGAACCAGCCGGAGCTTGTCGGGGAATACATTCCCTTTCTGCTTGAGGCCCTCGGGTCTGAGCAGCCCCAAATCCGGGGCTACGCGGCCTGGGCTTTGGGGATTTTACAGGTGCAGGAGGCTGAGCAACAGCTGAGTCAGCTTGTCAGCGACAAGCGTGCTGTGGCTGTCTACTGCGGCAGTGGCAGCTATCTGCGCAGCACCGTCGCCGGTCTTGCCGCGGAAAGCGCCGGCAGGCTGAAAGCTTTGCGCTGTGAATGAGGCCTCCTGCCGATCAGGCTGACCACATAGTATTTGGGCTATTTTTGCTTTTTTGCCGTCAGTGCCATATAATTGGAATAATAGAGGGGGATTCGCCATGCGCTTTGCCGCCGATCTTCATGTACATACAATTGCCAGCGGCCATGCCTACAGCACTGTGCTGGAGATCGCCCGGGTAGCCTCCGACAAAGGGCTGGCGATGATTGCCTTGACTGATCACGGACCGGCCATGCCCGGCGCGCCGCATTCTTACCACTTTAGCAACCAGGTCGCTATTCCGGATACCATTTATGGCGTCAGAGTGCTCAAGGGAATTGAGGCCAATGTTATGGACCGGCAGGGTAACCTGGATCTGGAAGAGGCCCGTCTGGCCAAACTGGACATTGTTCTGGCCGGCTTACACACCCAATGTGCCCCGTATGGCTCGGTTCAGGAGAATACCGCGATGTTGATCAGAGCGCTCCAGAATCCCTGGGTGGATGTCATTGTTCACCCCGGCAACCCCGAATACCCGGTTGATGAGGCGGCAATTGTGCAGGCTGCGGCCGAGCATGATGTGGCGCTTGAAATCAATAACAGCTCGCTTACCGTATCCCGTCAGGGCAGCCGGCCCCACTGCGATCATATTGCCCGTCTGGCCAAGACCCACGGTTGCAAGATTCTGGTGGGTTCTGACAGCCATTTTGCCCTGTCGGTAGGAGACTTCGGCGCAGCCGCAGAGCTTCTGCAACGGAATGACATTCCGGCCCAGCAAGTGCTGAATACATCGGTGGAAAAGGTTCTGGCGCATCTTGAGCGCCGCAAGAATAGACCGAGAGGGATTGCAAGGTGATGGTATGGAAAACTTTAGGCTGGTGATCATTACCGGCATGTCGGGGGCGGGAAAGACCCAGGTTGTCAGGGCGATGGAGGACTTGGGCTATTTTTGCGTGGACAATTTGCCGCCAATGCTGATTCCCAAATTCGCCGAACTCTGCGCCCAGTCAGCAGGCCGGGTCAACAAAATCGCTTTGGTTGTCGATATTCGCGGCGGCGA
>Ga0316231_1003109_pt1 | contig 14969 bp, 3 predicted proteins | sample TBH18027metaG_FD_206002 | JGI IMG/M metagenome (GOLD analysis project Ga0316231, IMG submission 206002) | Freshwater microbial communities from Trout Bog Lake, Wisconsin, USA - TBH18027 | ecosystem: Environmental > Aquatic > Freshwater > Lake > Hypolimnion/Profundal zone | place: USA: Wisconsin...
CACCTGCCCGGTTTGTTCACCCGCGCGGGCCTCCTTTTTCACCGGGCGCATGCCCTCGCAGCATGGCATTCATGATTACCTGGATGAGAGCACGATCGCCTTTACGCATCCGGGATTGACCGGCCAGACGCTAATTTCCGAACTATTGAAAGGGGCCGGCTACCACACCGGCCTGGTGGGCAAGTGGCATTGCGGTCGCGAACGGGAACCGCAGCCGGGCTTTGACCGGTGGTTCAGTTACTGGGTAAACCAGTATCCGCACGCGGGCGTGCAGCATTTTTCGGATCAAGGAAAACAGGTGATCGAGGAAGGCCAGCAGTCGCCGCTGCTGACGCGGCGGGCGGTGGATTTTCTCCAGGAGCACAAGCAAAAAGCCGGGGCGGATGGTCAGCCATTCTTCCTCTACATCAGCTACGTGGACACCCACTCGCCGCACAATGCCGCGCCCGAGGAACTGGTGCGGCAGTATGATTCCGCCACCTTCCGCGATATTCCGGACGAGAAGTTTCAAGCCTGTCACGGCCGGGCTACGAGCGTGGTGAACAAGGATCCCCAGCTCGAGCGCAAGAAGCGCATGGAGTATTACGGCGCGGTTTCCAGCGTGGACCGGGAAGTGGGCAAGGTGCTGGACGCCTTGGAAGCCACGGGGCAGATGGAGAACACCTTGATCGTCTATACTGGCGATCATGGACTCAACGCCGGCCACCACGGCCTCTGGGAAAAAGGGAACATCACCGTTCCTCAGAACTTCCTCGAAGAATCCATCCGGATTGCCTGCACATTGAGCTGGCCGGCGGGCGGCGTCCGGCAGAACGCCACCTGCGACGATCTGGTGAGCCATCCTGATCTGTGGGCCACGCTGCTGGAAATCGCGGGGGCCACGCCCGCGGCGGCAGCGGCGGCGAAGATCAATTCGCCCGGCGTCTCGTACCTGCGGCAGTTGCGGGGACAAAAGGTACCGGCCTGGCGACAGACCATCGTCAGCGAGTACGGCAATGCGCGCATGGCCCGCACGGAGCGTTACAAGCTGATCCGGCGTTATCCTTACGCCGGCATCTCGTTTCCCGACGAACTTTACGACTTGCAAGAAGATCCACGTGAGACCAAGAACTGCCACGACGACCCGTCGTTAAAGGAAATTATTCAGAAACTTTCGGCGGAGCTGGAGGAGTTTTTCGCCAAATACACAATTCCCGGCCACAGCGGTTTGGACCTGGAACACCAGCCCGAATGCGCTCCGGCCAGTCCCTGGCTCGTTGCGGCCAAAGGGAAGAAGTAGCACCCGCCGCTTGATCCGGGATCAATGAGAAATCACTTATAGGCGTTGAACGATAATTGGGGAAGCTTGGACAAGATCAAAGGGTCCATGCTCGCCTGATCCTGATAAAAAAAGCAGAAGCGGTCGCCGGTGGCCCAAGTGGTAAGGAAAAACATGGTGTCGGCCTTGCACCAGCGGGCGGAACCGTCGGCAAAAACCTCGTTGCCTCCCTGCGGGACCAGATTGTTCCCGTGGTGCTGGGGCATGTTTTGATAAACCCAGGGGCGCGTGGATTCCTGACCGCCCCAGCTTGAGTTGATTTTCTCCACCGCATCGGCGGCCAGGCACCAAGATGCTTTGGCGAGGGACAGCTTGACCGGACTGGCACCCATAAACGAGCCCTGGGGATTTGTCCATTCTGGAATGCCGCCGAAGTATTGATAACCCAGATCCCATTGCGGATAGGCTGCTTCATAGACCGGCAATTGGGGAATGTTGGGACAACTCCAACACGACGTGGTATTAGTTTGAAACTTCAAACCGATGAGGGCGGAGGCGCCGGCTTCGGGCGGATTCAAGCAGTTTTGCACCCATTCGCCGGGGAGTGGATTCACGTTCCCGTTCTCGTTGCGGGCGGAAACCACTTTATCGAGGTAATCCCCCGCATAGACGGTCATCCCGACGGCAAGCTGCCGCAAATTGTTCAGGCAGACCGTACGCTTGGCACGCTCCTTGGCCCTGGACAGTGCCGGCAGGAGCATGGCCGCCAGGATGGCGATGATGGCGATCACCACCAGCAATTCAATCAGGGTGAAGGCGCGACGAAAGGCAGCAGATACCGGACCGGACTTGGGATCAATGGTAAGCGTTTTCATAAGTTAATTTTTCCGCAATTGCAATTCACGTTTGAGATTAATTTCACAATATAAGTATTCCAAATTTTGTCAATGGATAATCAGGGATAAGCGAGCTGGTAAAATGCCGCAGGTTGGGCGGGGTCCAGCAGGACCCTGACGTTATTGGTTGCCGCCGAGCCGGAAACCGTGCCCCAGTCGCTGGGATTGGCACTCAGGCCAGCCGCCAGATGGTTGGTCTGCACCAGCAACCGCCAGCCGGTATGATCCGCCGGCCAGGACAAGAACAGGGTGCCGCCCGAGACACTGAAAACCAGGTTCGTCCAGGCGAGGCTGACCGTGGTCACCACCTGGAGGCTGCCATTTGCCGCGAGAGAATTGGACCAGCCGAGGCCAGCCGACAGCGCCGGAAGGGTGAGCGCGCTGAAATTGCCCGCTTGAGCACCGGCGCTGAACAACATGAATTTGTCGCCCGCCGCCAAGGCATTCGTGCCGATGTTCGTCACCGCAAGGCTGCCGCCCATGGTCAAGGTTCCGGTGACGGAAACCAAGTCGTTGGTCAGCCCCCCTCCGAGCTTGCTGATTTTCATCAGCGCATTGCCCGCCAGCGCGAGGTTGTTGCTGATGGTCAACCGGCCAATGCCGCCGCTGCCGGGGGCCAGGATACCGCCGCTCTGCACCGTGACCAAGCCGCCCATGACCCCGACGCCCCCGAGCGTGGCATTGGTGGCAACCGTCACCGTATTGGTGGAGAGCAGACCATTCACCAAAAGCGTGCCGGCGACGACGGTGGTCGGCCCGTTATAGGTGTTGGTGGCGGCCAGTGTCAACGTGCCGAGGCCAAGCTTGGTGAGGCTGCCGCCGTTGGTGCTGACCAAGGCGGCGGCCAAGGTCACGTTCTGACCGCCGGTGTCAAGACTGATGGCTTGGTTCGTGGCCTTGCTGAATCGGGAGGAATAATCGTAGGTGTCCACCGGACTGAATTGCAGCGTGCCGCCGCTGAATAAGATGGCGCCGCTCTTGCCCAGCGGTCCGCTGGTGCCGGGGGTTTCTGGGGCGCTGACATTCAGGGTGCCACCGGCCAGGGTGACGCCGCCGGTGAAGAGGTTGGTACTGAACAAAAAGGTGGTGCCGGAGCCGGTTTGCACCAAAGGACCAGAGCCGGCGATTTTATTGGAAACCACCAGCGTGCCCGGACAGTTAAAAGTCAATGTGGCGTTGTTGGTGACACTGCCCAAACCCAGCGAACCACCAGTGCTGCCATTGCCAATCTGCATGGTGCCGGCACTAATGGTGGTCCAGCCGTAGCTGTTGTTGCCCGTGAACGTCCGCGTATCGCCGTCACCCGTAACAGTCAGTCCGCCACCGCCGGTGATATTGCCGCTTAAAGTGGCGTTGCCATAGCCCCCGCCGTTAAAATTGATCGTGCTGTTGCTGTTCACCAAAATCGGGCAGGCAAAAGTGGCCCCGTCTGGGCCAGGCCAAGTGCTGCTGAGCGTGCCGCCATTCAACACCACCGGCATGGTCAGCGTAAGCGTCGGCCCCCATTTTGAGGTGGTCACCGTGGCCCCGGCATTAACCGTCAAATTTCCGCTGCCAGCCAGGGTGGTCGCCTGCTGATTGTTGCCGTAGGTATCCATGAGCTGCAGGGTTCCAGCGTTGACCGTAATGTTCCCGGGGGCGGACATGTTCACGCCATTCAAGACCAGGGTTCCGCCGCCCAAGGTGAGGGTGAAGCCATTGAGGTTCAGGATGCCATTCTGGGCATTCGTGCCGCCAACGAACAAGGTGCTGGAGCTGGCCATGGCAATGGTGGCGTTGGAACTCAATACCACGTCTTGAAGCTGCGCCCGGGCGGCGGAACTGTTGGTGAGCACCGTGACGCCCGTTCCCTGCCCCCCGATGGTGACCGGGTGATTGAACATGGACGCCGTAAAATCCCGACCGTTGAGATCGAGGGTGCCGGCGTTGGTCACCGTCGCGCTGGAACCAAAGGCGGCGTTGGTACTGAGCCGCAGCAGACCCGCGTTGATGTTGGCGACGCCGCTGAAGGTGTTGGCGCCATTCAACGTCGCCAAGCCGGAGCCATTTTTTACCAAACCGCCCGGGCCAGAAAGCGCGCCCAAAAGCAAATTGGTTCCCGGACCATCCAGTGTAAGGGTGAACCCGCCATTGGTCACCGGCCCGCTGACGATCAGTGTGCCATTGCTGCTGGCAAAGGTCTGCGCCGCCGCCAAGGTCGTACCGATGGCCCAAGTATTCGTCCCTGCTTGGTTGACCAAGCCCCAGAGCAAAGTCACCGGAGTGCCCGCCAGCGCGAACCCGCCATTGGCGAAGATGGCCTGACCCGCGGAGGCCAGCAGGTCGTTGGTATTGAGCGGCTGCGTAGTCCCTTGGAACGTCAGAAACTGCCCGTTAACCGGCAAGGTGCCGTTCCAGTTGCCCGCCGTGCTCCAGTTTCCATTCGTGCCGCCGCCGTTCCAAGCGCTGGAGCCGGTATTCGTCAAGATGACCAGCGTGCCGTTGGTGGACAACCCGGCGGTGTTCCAGAGCAAACCCACCGGCAAGGCGGGCAGGCTCAAACTGCTGAAATTCCCGGCATAGCTCGGAGCGCTGAAGAGGGTGAACGAATCGCCAACGGCAAACGCATTGGTGCCGACGCTGTTGATAACCAGGGCGCCGCCGTTGGTCAGCGTGCCGCTGGTCACCACCAGGGCGCTGTTGCTGACCGCGCCACCCTTGGCGAGCACCATCTGAATGGTACCAGCCAGCACCGGCGGTGTGGCAACAGCCAGGGTGCTGGGGCCGCCGAAGTTCAAGTTGGCGCCCGAGGCCACGTTGAGCGAGCCAATCGCTTGATTGAAGCCATTGAGCTGGAGGCTGGCCCCGCTGGAAACCGGCACCGAGGCATTGGCGCCGAGGCAGTTGTTCGTGCCGCAGACTACGATGCCGGCTTGCAGTTTAACCGCGGTGTTGGCGCTGGTGGCCACACCATTCAACACCAATGAACCCGCGCCGCGCTTGTAAAAGCCCAGGCTGGTGACATTCAGCGGGCCGTTGATGGTAAAATCGCCGGCGGCCGTGTTCGTTCCCGCGTCAATCTGAACCGACATGCCATAGCCATCGCTGACCATCTGGACATTGGTATCCGAGGCGGAGCCGGAGGCGGCGGCGGTGCACCAAAGGCCGGTGCCGTTGATGTCGAACGTGCCAAAGTTGGCGTAGCCGGAGCCGTATTGGTGGAGCGTAGTCGGGCTAGCCGTCAAGGCGATTTGCCCGCTCGCATTATACGTTTTGCCCCCCGCCAAATAGAACCCGCTGGGATCGGCAACGCCATTTCCGACGATCGTCATGGCCGTGCTGGCGTAGCCCCCGCCGGTGCTGTAGCCAATTTTCAAGGTGGCGCCCGCCGCGACCGTATAGGGTGTGTCGCCGGACTTGCTTTGCATTTCCACCGTGCCCGCGCTGACGTTGATGGTGCCGGTGATCGTGCTGGCGCCGCTCAGGGTCAGATAGCCGGGGCCGGTCTTGGTGAAGCCCTGCGTGCCTGCCAACACGGCGCTGATAATATTCGTGGCGCTGTTGACCCCGACGCCAGGCGTGCCGCTGCTCGCTGCCAGGGTCAGCGGTCCGCCAGAGCCCGTCGCCACTGTCCAGTTGTGGGCCACGGAAGGGTTCAAATCATTGAATACCAGCGTGCCGTTGGTGCGCGCGCCATCGAGCGTGACAGTGGGCGCCAGGCTCAGGTTCAACGTGCTGAAATCAGCGACGGCATCCAGGCCGCCAGCCGCCAATCCCCCGCTCCAATTATTGCTCATCCCCCACGAACCGCCGTTGAGATTGGTCCAGACCCCGGAGCCGGCTGGAGCCGAAATGAGCAGCAGCGCCGGCGCACTCGTGGTGTTGTTGGCGACGACGGTATAGGAGCCGGCATTGCCCGCATTGGCGCTGGCAATCGTGTAGCTGGCGCTGTTGGCGCCGGCGAGATTGGTGCCGTTCAACTGCCACTGGTAGCTGGCGGGCACCGGGCCGACCACCGTGGTTGTGAATGTCGCCGGCAAGCCACCCACCACCGCGTTGGTGGGCGGACTTACGGCGATGCTGGCCGGGCCGACCACATTGGTTCCGGTCAGGCTGAAGCTGTCGAGGCTGGCCAAATGCACGTTGGAGTTCATGGACTGGAGCACATGGATGAACACGCCGGCATAAATGGTGGAACCAAAGCTCGGCAGGTTGGTGACATTAACAATCGTCCAATTCACGCCATCCATCGAAACTGAACTGGTGAACGAGTCACCGGTGCGCTGCAGTTTGTACCATTTATTCCCGCCGCCGAGGTTGCCGGACCATGAGTTGGCATCCCCATTGCCCCCGCGCATGGTGTCGTTTTCAAAATACGTTCCGCCGCCGACCGAACTGAACAGCGCTGCAAACCGGGTCGTGCCGCCATCGCCGAGCGGCTGGCCAATCGTGGTGTTGGTCGTGCCGCGCAAAATGATGCCCGCCCGCCCGCTGCCGTCAGGGTAAATCCCGTCCGGCCCCGGCACGTTGGGCGTGATGCTGGCCAGCCGCGCGATCAAAGTGCAGTCGCCCGTGACTCGCCGGCTTAACATGTTCATGCCATCGCCCACCATCGTAAAGGTGTTGCCCTGCAGGCTCGCGCCGGAGGGATAATCATGCATTTCCAGCGGCGTCCAATACCAGGCGCCAAACGAGGAATTGGTCGTCACCATGCTGACCGGCGCGGAATCAATCGTGTTGGTGCCGTTATACACCAGCCGCGCCCGCACCAGATTCGTCGGCGCGGTCCAGATCATGGAATTGTACGTGAACGGCAGGCTGCTATCCTGGCCCACGCAATAGTCCACACCCGCGCTGGGCCGGAAGTAATAGGAGGAATAATCAGTCAGATAGAACCGCACGCTGTTGACCGTGGCGCCATTGTTGGTGACGCTGGCGCTCAAGCCGGGACTGGAGTTCAGCACGGTGGCATTGCTGGCCGGCGAGGCCATGGTGATGGCTGGCTCCCCGCTGGTGGGCACGCGCGAGTAAGCCGAGGCCGGCACGTCCGCCTTGGCGATGCCCGGTCCTTCCCACGCCAGTCCAAGACCATCCGTGTAAGCGGTCGAGTTGACCGGATTGGCCGCGCCCTTGAAAAACTGCACATTGAACGTGTGCGCGCCCGCGGCCAGCGCGATGCCGCCGCCCATGGACTGCGAGGAATCGTGCAGCCCGTCAAAAGCGATGACCGTGCTCCCGTCAATCGTCAGCGTGCTGCCGTCGCCCGAATGCAGGGTGAAGGCGTACAGACCGGCCGCCGGCGCATTAAGATAACCCAAATAATTGAAACCGTAATTCACCCGCTGCCGCCGGGGTGTGACGTCGGTGAAAGGCACCGCGCCCTGAAACACCGGCGTCAGGGAACTGAAATTCGGCAGGGTGGTCCACGTCGTCGAACTGGTATCGTAATATTGATAGTTCAGACCGTTGACGGTGCCCGAAACGCTCGTAGCCGGGCTGGGCGCGGCGGTGGCGGGGGTGATGAGAATGGGGGTGTTGGTCTGGAAGAAAATGTCCGCAATGGTCAGCCGGACGTAGGGCGTCGCCACGCCGGAGATGTTCAGGAGCTTTTGCCGCGCTTCGGGATCGTTGTCCGTGAATGACACCGCCGCCGAACCGGTATAGCTGGAGTTGTTGAACACCTCGACCAGATAGGAAAGCTGCGGGGAACTGGACAACGGCATCTGCCATTGCACCAGCAACTGCGTGCTCATGACGCTGGCCGTGGCATTGCTGACCACAATGGGATCAAACGTCGGCAGGGCCGGCTGCCCGCTGACGGTCAGAGTCACGGAACTGGACGGGGTGACATTGTACAGGCTGGTGTAATCGGGGCCGCACGCTGATTCGGTGGCCGTGTTGTTGTTAATCAGATAGACGTCGCCGTGCGCCGTGTATTGGATCTGGTTGGCCATCTGCCAGGAGCCGCTTTTATGATAATAGCCGTTGGCGTGGTCCACGATATAATCGCCGGTGTAGCCGGAAAAGTTCTCCTGCCAGCCGCCAATGCCCGTGACGCCCGTGATGGCGAACGGATATTTGAACGTCGTCACGTGATACCAATTGCCGCTCACCGGCTCCTTGATCCACATGCCCTGATACCCGACGTGTGGCGTCCCGTCCGCCGGCAGCCAGTAACGCACCACTTCCCGCGTCCACAGAGTGCTCGTGAATTGCGGCCAAAAGCCCTTGATGGCGCAACTGCTGCCCTCGCCGATTTGCGGGTAGCCCACCATGTTCGTGCCGGCGAAAAAAGGAATTTGTTGCGAATAGGAAAACGGATAGCCGCCGCTGGCCGGCCAGCAGACGTACTGCACCAGCGACATCGGCGTGCCGTTGACGTTGTTTTGGTGGGTGAAACCGCCATAGAAATACCCCGAGCCGCCGTCGGAACTGGTCGCATAATCCTGATGGATGGCGTCGTAGATCCCCGACGGCACATTCGCCGACCGATAATCCTGCATGATGCAGTCCGAGCCGCTGGCGATGTTGAAATAATCGTATTGGGCGAGGGCTGGCAGCGCGGCCAGACTGACGGCTCCAAGAAACAAGCTGCGACGGCAAGATTTCAACAGGGCCAGAATTTGGGGGCGATTCATCATTTTGTTCGTGTTTTTTTGGGGTTCAGGCAACGCAATTTTACAAGATACCTCACGCTGACCGGCGAGCCATACCACATTCGGGGGAGAGGTATCCGTCGCGCTCGAGCTTCAGCATCACAGAAATTTGGCAGGGAATTTTTTCTTGGTTGTTCGACGTCAATAATGGCTGTTACGCCGCGAGACATTGCACTGAAGGCGCCCAACATGAAAGCCCAGGGCAACGCCCTGGGTCACGCGACCCCACTAATTCAAGCCCTGCAAGGGCGTTACCACACCAACCCCATACGTAACCTCCGGCCCATGGAACGCGGCGCATTCTGTCACGCCCTTGCAGGGCTCGGTGAATCGGTGCGATTCCAAACCCTGGGCGTTGCCCTGGGCTATCATATTTTGGGCTTTCAGCCCACGAGGACAGCGTCAACCGGCATAGGTACCCATTACAAACGTCGAGGAAGCAATGAAATTTATTTTTTGAGCGTGTTCTTCACGGATTGTTAGCGGCTAACACAAAACGACGCTGTTTTGCAATTTTGTGTTAGCCGCTTACACGGGGGCGCATTTTCTCAACCACGGATGGAACCGGATGACACGGATTTCTAAACCGCGAACGGAAGCAAATGGACGCCCATAATTAAGCACGGAACACGGGAAGCATGGCTAGATTTAGAGCCGCTTGCGCTGTCCCCTTTCCGCTTGCCATCCAGAGCAAGGGTTGTCAGGCTGGGTACTATCAACTGCAGATTTGTTGCCATGAGTGGTCGCGGCGGCTTGACTCAGTTCCAGATCTGTCCGGGAAATTGCCATTATGAAAAATACGAAACTGTCCCGCCCAAGGACTGCAGGCCACCGTGTCGCCCCGCCCACCCCAGCCCCGCTGCCAGAAACGTCCGGCCAATTCCCCGTTGTGGGCATCGGCGCGTCCGCCGGCGGCTTGGCGGCATTCGAGGCGTTCTTTTCGGGCCTGCCCGCCGAAACCGATCCGGGCATGGCCTTTGTGCTGGTGCAGCACCTCGACCCGAGCCACAAGAGCATCCTGACCGAACTGATCCAGCGCTACACGCGCATGCAGGTGTTTGAAGTCGAGGACGGAATGAAGGTTCACAACAACTGCGTGTACATCATCCCGCCCAACTGCGACCTGGCTTTTCTGAATGGCACGCTGCAAATCCTGGTCCCCACCGCCGCGCGCGGCCAGCGTCTGCCGATTGATTACTTCTTCCAAAGCCTGGCGCAAGACCTGCACGAGCGGGCCATCGGCATCATTCTCTCCGGCACTGGCAGCGACGGCACCCTGGGAGTGCGCGCCATCAAGGGCGAGGGCGGACTGGTGCTGGCGCAGAAACCCGAATCCGCGGAATACGACGGCATGCCGCGCAGTGTCATCGCCACCGGGCTGGTGGACTTTGAGCTGGCGCCGGCGGAAATGCCCGCCCGGATCATCGCCTATGTAGCCCATGCCTTGAGCGATCCTGCCGTGCCCGTGGCACCCGCCCTGCTGTCCAAGACCGGATCCGCCATGAAAAAAGCGTTCGTCCTTCTGCGCGCCCAGACCGGCCACGATTTTTCCCAATACAAGCCCAGCACCATCCAGCGCCGGATCGAGCGGCGCATGGCCGTCCACCAGATCAAAAGGATGGACGCATACGTCGCATATTTGCAGCAGACCCCGGCGGAAGTGGAAGCTCTCTTCCGCGACCTGCTCATCGGGGTGACCAGTTTTTTTCGCGACCCGGAGACCTTCGAAACGCTCGATAATCTGGTCCTGCCGAAGCTGCTGGCCGGCCGGACCGCCAATGGCGTATTCCGCATCTGGGTGCCCGCCTGCTCGACGGGCGAGGAAGCCTATTCCCTGGCCATGCTCCTGCTGGAACAGATGGAGCATTTGAAGCTGGGTTACCGCCTGCAGATTTTTGCCACCGACCTGGACAGCCGCGCGATTGCGACGGCGCGCGCGGGCATCTACCCGGCCAGCATCGCGACGAATCTCTCGCCGGAACGGCTGGCGCGCTTTTTCGTGCCGGAGCCAGGCGGCAGCACCTACCGCGTTCACAAAGCCATCCGCGACCTGATCGTTTTTTCCGAACAGGATGTCATCAAGGATCCGCCCTTTTCGAAGGTGGACCTGATCAGTTGCCGCAACCTGCTGATTTACCTGAGCGCCGACTTGCAAAAGAAGCTCATGCCCTTGTTTCACTATGCGTTGAACCCGGGCGGCTTTCTCTTCTTAGGCGCCTCGGAGACCCCCGGCGATCCCGGCGATTTATTTACCACGCTGGACCGCAAGGCGAAGCTGTATCAGCGCAAAGAGGCGGCACCGGGAACGTACCGCGCGCTGGCGCCCCGATCCCTCCCGGCCCTGCCGCCGCTCGAAGCCGCCGGCCCGCCGCTGGCGCCGGTGAAACTCTCGCCGCGGGAACTGACCGAAAAATGCCTGCTGCGCCAGTTGGTGCAAGCGGGCGCGCTGGTCAACGCGCAGGGGGATATCCTCTACATTCACGGGCGCACGGGGATGTATCTGGAGCTGGCGCCGGGCGAAGCAGGCGTCAACAATATCCTGAAGACGGCACGCCAAGGCTTGCAGCGCGAACTCGCCATCGCCCTGCGCAAAGCCGTGGCCACCGGGGAGACCGTGCGCCATCCGGAACTGCGGGTCAAGACCAACGGGCACTTCACCGTCGTCAACCTGACCATCTGCCCGACGGCGTCCAGCCCGGCGGCGAACAGCCTGACGCCGGCGCTTTATCTGGTCATCCTGGAAGAATCGGCTGTCAAGCCCGAGGTCGGAGGTCAGAGGTCAGAGGTCGGCCAGAAGGCGGCGAAGGCCGGGACCGACGCCGCCCGGCGCATCACGGCGCTGACCAAGGAACTGCGCGCCAAGGAGGAATATCTGCAAAGCACCCAGGAAGAACTGGAAACCTCCACGGAAGAGCTCAAATCCTCCAACGAGGAAATGCAGTCCATGAACGAAGAACTGCAGTCGAGCAACGAGGAGCTGGAGACGTCCAAGGAGGAATTGCAATCCATCAATGAGGAGCTGGCCACGGTCAACACCGAGCTGCAAGCCAAGGTGGCGGATCTCGCATGCGCCAACAACGACATGACCAACCTGCTGGCTGGCACGGGCATCGCCACCGTGTTTGTGGACCAGCAACTGCGCATCTTGCGCTTCACCCCGGCCGCCACCCGGATGATCAACCTCATCCAAAGCGACATCGGTCGGCCCATCGGCCACCTCGCCTCCAACCTGGCCAGCTACACCACTCTGGCGGCGGATGCCAAGAGCGTGCTGGACACGCTGATTCCCAAGGAGGTGGAGGCGCAGACTCCGGATGGCAAGTGGTGCATCGCACACCTCATCCCCTACCGCACGCTGGACAACGTGATTGAAGGCGTGGTGATCACCTTTGTGGATATCAACAATTATAAGAAAGTGGAACAGGCCGCCAGCCGGCTGGCGGCGATGATCGCCTCCTGGGACGACTGCATTATTGGCGAAGCGCTTGACCGCACCATCACCGCCTGGAGCCATGGGGCGGAGCTCCGGTTCGGCTACACCGCCAGCGAGATGGTCGGAACCTCGAGCCTGCGCTTGATCCCCGCGGACCGGCAGGCGAAAGAGACGGAAATTCTGGAGCGGATCAAACAGGGCGAACGGGTGGCAGCTTTTGAAACCTCGCGGCAGGCAAAAGACGGACGGCTGATTCCAGTTTCGCTCACGATCTCCCCGATCAAGGATGCCGGCGGCCAGGTTGTAGGGGTGTCGCAAGTGGCGCGGGACTTGAGCGCGCGCGCGAGCGCAGGCAGCGCTGCGGGAAAGTGAGCAGAAATACCGCCGGTTGTATGAGTCCAAGTAAGCAGACCAAGCATGAACGAACAACATTCACCTGATGCCGCCGGCTTGCGCCGCCACACCGAAGCACGGCTGCAAGCGCAGGCGCGAGTGGCCCCAGCCATAACCGGCCGTGAGCCAACGGATGACCGCCAGGCGCTCCACGAGCTGCAGGTCCATCAGATCGAGCTGGAAATGCAAAACGAGGAACTGCGACGGACCCAGGTGGAACTGGATGCCGCGCGCGCGCGGTATTTCGAGCTCTATGACTTAGCCCCCGTAAGCTACCTCACCCTTAGCGAGCCGGGGCTGATCCTGGAGGCCAACCTCACCGCCGCCACCCTTTTGGGGACACCCCGGAGCGCGCTGGTCGAACGACCGCTCTCCCAGTTCATCGCTTCGGAAGACGCGAACCTGTTTCACCTGCACCGCAAAAAACTTTTCAAGACCGGCCGGCCGGAAGCATGCGAACTGCGGTTGGTAAAAAAAGACGGCACCCGGTTATGGGCCTGCCTGACGGGGACCGCCGCCCAAGATGGCCAAGGACTGCCAGTGTGCCACCTCGCACTGACGGATATCACCCAGCAAAAAGAGGCGGCGGCGGATCTGCTCGACACCCAGGAAAACCTGCTCACGCTGATTAACGCCCTGCCGGATACTGTCATTTTCAAGGATGGTGCCGGGCGCTGGCTGGTGGCCAACCCGTCGGCGGTGAAATTTTTCCAGCTGAAGGAGTTTCCGTGGATCGGAAAGACCGACGCGGAACTGGCCTTGGAAAGACCAGTGCTCAAGGAGTTCTTTGCGGCCTGCATCCGCAGTGACGAGGCTAGCTGGGCCGCCGGCAGGATCACCCGCGTCACGGAGCGCGGGCCGGGGGCGGACGGCGAGATGCGGGAACTCGAAGTCCACAAGGTGCCGCTGTTCCACGCGGAGGGCAGCCGGCACGCGCTGGTGGTCATCGGCCGCGATGTGACGGACCAGCGGCGGCAGGCGCAGGCGCTCAAAATGTCCGAGCTCATGGCCAGCCAGAGCCAGGACGTGCTGCTGCTCATCCGCTACCGCGACTTTCGGGTTATCACCGCCAACGCGGCGGCGGTGGAGTTTTATGGCTATGCTTACGCGGAGTTGCTGACGAAAACCATTTACGACCTGCGGCAGAACCATGACCCCAGACAGATCGCCAGCCAGATGACCGAGGCGTTTGCGCACGGCCTCCAGTTTGAAACCGTCCATGTCCGCAAGGACAACCAGCCGGTGTCGGTGGAGGTCAGCTCGCACGGGGCCAGCTTTGAGGGGGAGGAGTTTCTGGTCAGCTCCATCCGCGACATCACAAACCGCAAGCGGCAGGAGGAGCAGCTCCGCCAGGCGCAGAAGATGGAGTCCATCGGGATACTGGCGGGCGGCGTGGCACATGACTTCAACAACATCCTCGCATCGCAACTCTTGCAGTTGGATTTACTTCCCACGACCGGGCTGACGGCAGAGCTCCAGGACGGCCTGGCGCAAATCCGGGCCGATGCCCAGCGCGCCGCCAACCTGGTTCGTCAATTGCTACTCTATAGCCGCCGGCAGGTCATGCAGGCTGCCGATCTGGAGTTGCATGAGATCGTCACCCAGTTCAGCCGGATGCTCCAGCGCATTATTGGCGAGGACATCCAGTTGGAACTGCATCTCCATCACTCGCCGCTGAACCTCCACGCCGATTCCGGCATGATCGAGCAGGTGATCATGAACCTGGCCACGAACGCGCGCGATGCCATGCCCAAAGGCGGCCAGTTGGTGATCAAAACCTCGGCCACCACCCTGACCGAAGCGGCCGCCCAGCGTTTGAACGCGGAGGCCGGCGCCGGAATTTACGCCTGCCTGAGCGTCAGTGACACCGGCACGGGCATTCCGCCGGAAGTGTTGCCCAGAATATTTGAGCCGTTTTTCACCACCAAGGAGGTCGGCAAAGGCACGGGGCTGGGGCTGGCTTCTGTTTTTGGCATCATGAAGCAACATCATGGCGGGATTGAGGTGAATAACCGTCCGGGCAAGGGAGCCACCTTTAGCGTTTATTTCCCCGCCCTCGCCGCGCCGGTGGCCAAAGCCGTTTCGGCAGCGGAAAAGGCGCCCGTCCGGGGCGGCACGGAAACCCTCCTGCTGGTGGAGGACGAGCCGACGATGCGTAAACTGACACGCCGATTGATCGAACGGCAAGGCTACCGCGTGCTGGAGGCCGCCAACGGCCCGGAAGCTCTCGAGGTCTGGCAAAAGCATCGCGAAGCGGTGGCGCTGCTGCTGACGGATTTGGTCATGCCGGCGGGCCTGAGCGGTTTGGAACTGGCGAGCCGCTTGCTGACGGAGAAGCCCGGGCTCAAGGTTAT
>Ga0316231_1003114_pt1 | contig 14959 bp, 8 predicted proteins | sample TBH18027metaG_FD_206002 | JGI IMG/M metagenome (GOLD analysis project Ga0316231, IMG submission 206002) | Freshwater microbial communities from Trout Bog Lake, Wisconsin, USA - TBH18027 | ecosystem: Environmental > Aquatic > Freshwater > Lake > Hypolimnion/Profundal zone | place: USA: Wisconsin...
CTGCATCTGCCTCAGTGATAGCGGCGACAAACGGCGGCAGATAGATTTCATGCAGCGCGCGTTCGCTCACGGTGATATTCGCCACATGGCGCACAGCCTCCTGATCGTTGCCGATGAAGTGCTTGACGGTGGCAATGGTGTTCAGGCTTTGCAGCCCCTCGACATAATTGACGACCATGCGAGAAGCCAGAAAGGGGTCTTCACCGAGATACTCGAAATTGCGCCCGCCTGCGGAATGGCGATACAGGTTGATGCCAGGACCTTCGAGAATGTCCACGTAAAGCGCGCGGCATTCCTCGCCGATGGCGCGACCATAATCTTTCGCCAACGAATCATCCCACGTGGCCGCAAGCATGAGTGTGCAGGGGAAGGCCGTGGACTTTTCCCGTTTGGCCAGTTGTGCCGGCTCCAATTCAGTGCATACGCCCTGCGAAGCGTTTTGCATATGCACCGTTCGCAAACCCAAACGCTCAACGCCCGGATAACACCGACTGCCCGTGCCGCCCGTCATTTCAAGTTTTTCCTCAAAGGTCATGTGTTGCACCGCGTCCTTGGCCCGCGCCTCGGGCGTCGCCTTGGGATCGGTGTAAATTGCGCCGGCCGGCAAATGGGGATGCTCGGACAGGGCCCGGGTATCCAGATGATTGATCGCGCCATCGCTTTTGGCGTTGGGCGCGAGGTCCACGCGATCAATCCCCGCGTCTATCGGGTCGGCGGCCAACGCCGTCCAAACTGGCGTGGTCATGACGAGTAAGGTGGCAATAAAATGAGGTCGTCTTGTCATAGATTCTTTGCCGCAGAGGAAACGGCGAGGCCACCACCGAACAAAGTGGCAGCCTGGAGTAATTTGGTTGGCGATTTCATTAAGGATTGATATATCAGCCGGAGCCGGCGCGGCGCACCAGATAATAGGGGACGTTCGCAAGATCAGGAGCCAGCGGCGGAAAGAGCGTGACCTCCGTCGAGCTGGCATGGATCTCAAAGTAATACTGCAAGGCGTAGCGCCTGGCCGTGTAAGCCGCCGGAATTTCGCCCTGGAACGCATCGCTGCGGCGTGCGAGTTCAACCGATTGCCAGCGCTCGGCCTGGTTGACGTGACGGTAGCATAGCCGCACCCCGACCAGCGCGCTCGCCCCGCAATCCAAGGCCACCGCAAGGGCTTGTCCGGTGTGAAATTGTTCTGCCGGCGTGTGTCGCGCGGCAACGACGGAACGCACTGGCTTGGCGGCGGCCAGCTTCAACACGCGGGCAGCGACGGCGAAATCAAGCTTGGTTGCTGGGGCAGTGGGCTGGACAAGCCGCTGACGCAAATCGGCAATGTCTTCATCAAAAGCCGGGAGGCGGTCAACCCAATGCCCGTGCAACGCGCGGCTGCCACCGTAGGTGATGTTGGAACGATAAACGCCCTTGGCGCGACTGGCCATCATGGCCCAATGCTCGCGACCTTCCGCATAGCTGGCAATGGCCATTTCGCCAGCAGCTTGATTGCCGGTGAGCACGTAAAGGCGCCAGAGAACCGCGCTGCGCAATTTGCCCGCGAAGAAAAGCGCCAGTCCCCGCTGAATCAACACGTCTTCCTCGACGCGCCGGAAAGCCGGCGCGGAAGCCGCCACGCCAAGCAGCTCCCGCGCAGTGGCAATATTGGTGGCCACCGCTTCCGCCAGGTCAGCCAGCCATTGCGCCACTTCGAGCGGCGAATATTTACCGGTCACCAGGCCGCCAACGAGCCCATCGGCGCATTCATCCGGCGACTGGAATAGTTGCGGGTCGAACGGACTGACGTTGCCGAAAAGTTTTGGCGACCTCGTATCGTTGTATGGTTCGGGCAGCGTCGCGCTCGCCATCGGCATGTTCAGATACATCTCCGGCAAATAGCTGACGCAATCTGCTGACACTCCGTGCGCCAGCGTGAACAGCGGCAGCACGCGGCTCGCGGACGCCAGTGCGTTCTCAACCGCGGACGCGGCGGGACCAAAATCGCGACGCAGGCCACGACGCCAAATCTCCGGATTCGAGTCAGGGTTGTAGCCCAGCCGTCCCCACAAGCGATAGGTGTGCAGATATTTTTGAAAATCGAATTTTGGCGCAAGGGTCGCGTCGGCATAGGCACAGCGCCCGCCAGCCTGACCACTGCCCTGCCGGCCTTTGAAATGCAGCGGCTCGCTCAGCTCAATTCCCGCCGCGCCGCAGAACGCAGCATTGCGTCCGTAACCCGCAAAAAGTGCCGGATCACCGTTGAGCAAGAACCGCTGCGTGCCCGGCCAGATGCGAAACACCACGTCCCACGTGCGGTTTTCCGCCAGCGTGTCCGCGTATCCGTAGCGGGTGAATTTGCGGTTGCCGATCAACACGTTCTTGCCGGTGTCGGCGAGCGAACCTTCAGGCGACATTTCGAGCTCGCGGATCGCCGACGGATGATAGGGCAGGCCAAGATGCTCGCCGCAATACTTTGGAGAGAGCACGACGGGCTGGCCGGTCGCCAGCGCGGTCGCCAACGTTTCCGGCGTCATGTTTTTCGCGTGCATGTCAATCTCGACGCGCCGGCCGCATTGGACGATGGCGCTGAATTGTATCTCCCAGAAGTTTTCCTGACCGCGCGGAATGCCGCTTTCCTCATGCACCCGAAAAGTAACCCCGGTGATCGCTGGCACTTCTTTGAGCAAAAGTGCCAGCGCGTCGCGACAATAGGTTGCGTGCGTGGCGTCGGTGAGTCCTTCCGTCACATAAGTGGCCTTGGGGCTGCCGGGCCATTGGTAAGCCAGCGTCCAGAGGCCGAGTTGAAAACGCAGACCGCGCCGGGCGCATTCTTCGCCGATGAATTTCAGCGTGGCCAGATTGCGGGCGCGCTCCTCGTCAGCAAGACCTTTTGCCCGCACCTCGAAACCCGGAACCGCGACCAAAAAAGGATAAGGAAAGACAAAATATCCATCTGTAACCCCATGGGCGCTGTTGTAGCCCATGCCCAAAGGCAGACTGAAACGATTCAAGCGCGAAGCAACGAGCGTGGTGAGGTAATGGCGCCAAAAATCCTGGTCATAGAACCAGACTTTGTCTTCCAGTTCGGAACAAAATCCGCGCATCACACTGCGCGTGCGGCTGGCCGGATGTTCGATGACCGGCTCGGCGAAATCCAGCGCCGCCCGTCCCGTGGCAAGACAAGTCACGCGGTCGGCCAGTTCGGTCAAGGCATAAACCAGTCCCAGTGCGTCCGTACCGGCCGCAAGCAAAACTGGCCGGCCTGTAACTTCGCATTGCACGAGGCATAGCGATTCGGCTTCGGTAGGCGCGGAAATCTTTTGCTGCCGAATGATTGATTGTGCCATTGGTGAATTGATGCTCCCCACCACGACACAAAATTCCCCGGCCACGGCGTCAGCAACTTTGGCGATGACACGCACCGTCGCGCCCTGCTCTTCCAGCGCGGTTTTCAATTCGCCCAACGCCCATGTCGGCGGAAGGGAAGTGGCGACGAAATCATCCGGCATAACCACCAGGGCAATGCCGCCTTTTTCGGTCAACACAGCGGCCAGACCGTGGCCAGCCGCAAGTGAACCCAGCGTCAGACACGCAGCCGCCTTCAGAAAACCGCGGCGGGAGCATGGGGCCGGATTGGAATGAATAGTCATGGTCATTTTAGTTCTCCGGTTGGTCTGGATTCTCGTTTGCACCCTGGCGTGGTGCTCGCGCAGCCCAGTTTGTCCGCCGTACGCAATGAACCACTGCACAGGCAAAGTGCGGATAAAGCCAATATGTATCTTGTCATAATGTTTTCCAAAGCCAGTTTATGGCATCAAATTGTCCAGTCCGTGCGATATTTCGCTTGAATGAATTTCTCCGCCTCCGGCGCATTTTCGGCGCGCATTTGCTCGCCGTTCCAATCCAGTGTTTTTTGCGTCCGCAGCGCGACCACGCCGGACAGCGCAATTTCCGTAAGGTGTCCGCCGATTTCAAAATTGGAAAACGGCGGCGGGCCGCCGGCACAGGCGTCCACCCATTCCGCGACATGGTTATGGATGCGCGGGAGGGATGCGGGAATGTCTTTGGTAGCTTCATGCTTTTGGATGCCGGAGATTTTCGTCTCATCCTTCAGCTTGATATAATCTGAGTTGGTGTGCCCCTCGCCGAAGGTCCAGCCGTTTTCGCCAAGGATCAAAACACCCGTGACTGGCAATTCACCGAGATGCGCAAGCAAATCTGCCGGAATCACGCCGTCCGCCGGTTTTGCACCCACGTCATACCAATGTATCGTCACGGGATCGAGATTCCCGCGCCGTTCAAACTCAAAGCGGATGTGATTTTTTCCGGAATAGGTCGGCAGGCCGGTCAGTTCGCCCGCGGCGGAAATTCGCCTGGCATAATCCAGTTTCAGCGCCCGGAATGGCAGGTTCAACCCGTGACAACCCCAGTCGCCCATGATGCCGCTGCCGAAATCATACCAGCCGCGCCACTTGGCCGGATGATAATAACCCTGTTTGTAGAGTCGCGTGGGGGCCACTCCCAGCCAGCCATCCCAGTGCAAGCCTTTCGGGATGGGATCGCCAACCGTTGGCGTCGCCAAACCGGGATGAACGCCACCGCCCGGCATCCAGCAATGCACCTCATGAATCTGACCCAGCGCGCCAGCTTGGATGACCTCAATGCCGCGCCGCAGATTGGGCGAGGCGCTGCCCTGATTGCCCATCTGCGTGACTTGTTTCGGATATCGCTTCACCAAATCGCGCACATTCCGCGCTTCGGCGATGCTGTGGGTCAGCGGCTTTTCGCAAAACACGTGCTTGCCCGCCGCGAGTGCGGCCGTGGTGATGGGTGCGTGCCAATGGTCAGGCGTGGTGATGACGACGCCATCCAAATCCTTTTCCTTGGCCAACATTTCGCGGAAATCCACATATTCCTTCGGCTGGAAAGGCACCTTCGCAATGATCTGCCGGGCGGCGGGAAATTGGTTCTCGTCCACGTCGCACAGGGCGATGATGTTCGCCTTGCAGCTTAGCATTTCCCTGAGCCGTCCTTTTCCCATGCCGCCGAACCCGATGTGCGCGACGTTGATCTTTTTACTGGTGTCGCCCGCGCGGAGCAGATTGGGAAAACCCAAAGCGGCGGCACCGGTGGCCAAAGCCGTGGTTTGCAAAAAAATCCGGCGCGAGGAGTTGCCGCCAGAGATGTTAAAGGATGACTTACTCGTGTGTTGTTGTTTCATATTATCTTTGAGTTGGAGTTTCAGGGTTGGGCGCCAGTTTCACCCGCCATAAACCAGATGTTGCGAAAGCGGACGGGATTCAGATGGTCCTGGAGCCGCAGCGTGCTCGCCTGGACGGAACCGGGAAAAGTGACATGGTCCTGCACCAAAACGTGGTTGTGATAAACGGTGATGACACTCGATTGAAGGACGTTTCCATCCGCGATCCTGGCGCGCTGCAGGTAGATGTCGTAACACTGCCAGAGACCGGGGCCGCGGCAGGCGTTCACCAACGGCGGACGATGTTTGTAAAAAGCGGCGGCTTGGCCGTCGAAATACGTCGGGTTATTGAAGGAGTCGAGCACCTGCAATTCAGGAAAGCCTTCGATGAAAACGCCACTGTTGCCCCGCCCCTGACCGCTGCCTTTCACTTCGGCGGGCGTGGCCCACTCGATGTGCAGATGACCGCTGGTGATGAGGCTTTCCTTGGTGCCGACCAGTCGCTGCTGGAGGGCTCCCTGCGGAGTGACCACTTCCATGTAACCGTTTTGGACCTTCCAGATAAACTCGCGGCTCTGGTTGGTGTCCTTGCTAGTTGGGATGGCCACCCAGCCACTGGCGTTCTGACCATCAAAAAGAACAACGGCTCCCCGCGGCGGCGGAATGAGCGTGCCATCATATTTTGGCTCGACCACGGGCGGTTCCGACCAATGTTGGTCTTGGCCTTCCGCCGCCATGAGCTGAGCGCCAAGGAGGCCAAGCAAAGTGAGAATGAGGTTCAGTTCTTTCATCTATCAGTTGGTGTAAGGTGCCGTGCCGTTGGCGTCCACCTGGTAGCCCCATTTCTTGATATAGTCTGCTGCGGGCAAAAATTCATCGCCCTGTTCCTTGAGCTTGCGTGTCAGCGTCCCTTCCAGTTCCGCCTGCAATTTGGCGCTGCCCGGCTGGTTGACCAGATTGTTGGTTTGGTAAGGATCACTTTGATCATCAAACAACAGCCAAGGTCCTTTCAAGTCCCGGACATACGTGTAGCGCTGGGCGCGCACCCCACGGTACTCCCGACCGCCTCGATCGCGCGTCCACTGACCAAACGGCGCAGGACTGGAAATGACGGTGGCATCGTCGGATGGATTCTTGCCACCGTGCAAATAACCGCTGTAATCCAATCCTTCCACCGTTTTTGGAATCGGCACCAGGCATAGTCCCAGCAGCGTGGGCATGATGTCCTCCGAATTGATCAGGGCATCGAGTGAACGCCCGTTGTGGCCAAAACCCCCGGGCCAGTGCAGAAGCAGCGGCACCCGGATGGATTCATCATACGGCTGTTGCTTGTTAAAGGCCTCATGCGAGCCCAGCAAATCGCCATGATCGGCAGTGAAAATGACAATCGTATTGCTGGCTAGGCCGTTGTCGCGCAAAGTTTGCATCAGCCCGCCCATGCAGTCATCCAACGCGGTGCAGTTGGCGTAGTAACCCGCTTGCGCAATCCGTGCCTTTTGACTGATGGATTCCGGGACATTGGGCCGCAGCTTGATTTCGCCAGCCTTGTATTTGGCGCGATACTTTTCCGGGGCAAGCTGATAAGGATCGTGCGGCGGTCCCCAGCCGAGCACCAGCAGAAACGGCTGGGCTGACTTGGCATGGTCACGCAAATAATCTTCGGCATCCCTGGCCTGCGCAATGGCATCGTACCCCTTCCACTCCAGTTTCTCCGGCCCGTCGGCATAGTAGTAAGATTGGTTGTAGTTATGCGTGCATTCCAAAGCTTTCCAATACTCAAAACCTTGCCGTCGTTCGCGGGGAATGAATTCGGAGCGCCCGTCGCCATTGAGATGCCACTTGCCGATGTAACCGGTGGCGTAGCCGGCCTGCTTCAACACTTTGGCAAGCGTGACAGCGTTCGGGTTCAGCGGCACATCATTCAAAAAAACGCCGTGGGTCAGCGCCCGCTGGCCGGTCATCAACGAGGCCCGGGCCGGACAACAGACGGACACGCCGGAAATCGCTTTGACACAGTCAAGGCTTTCCTGTCGCAGCGCATCGAGGTGCGGGGTTTGCACATTCGGATCGCCCGCAAAGCCGAACGCCTGCGCGCGCCATTGATCGGCGATGACGAACAGGATGTTGGGTTTATCCGCCGCTCGCAAATGGGCGTGGAGCAGACAGAATGAAACGAGGAAGATAATATGTTTTTTCATGCTAGGTCAGTTGGGGCTTTCCGTCGGCGGGGTGGCTGGCGGCTGCACGGCGGGATCCTGGGTGTCTTTGACCCACTCGCGCAAAGCCGCGTAAAGCCGATTCAATTCGGCGCGCGAAGTGCCGTCACCCGCCAAATCGTGCATCTCATCGGGATCAGACCGCACATCGTAAAGTTCAAGGGGGCGGACTTTGCCGCCCAGACTCTGCGGGTCCATCGCGGCGAGGATTTGGTACTGCACGGGAAACTTGTCTTTGAACTTCACCGTTTCGTCGTAAGTGCGATTGCGCCAGACTTTCCAGAACTTGCTGTCCGCCTGCACCTGACGCCACGGCGGCGCCAACTTTTCACGATAAATCAAATGCCAGCGTCCGTCGAATACGCTGCGCTCCTGCATGCCGTTGTTCGGCAACGGACCTTTGTCGGAGATTTCGGCAAAAATATATTTATGCGCCGAAGCCGTCTTGGGAGTTTGGAAGACCGGCCGCAAAGAAACTCCATCAGTTTTTGGCAACGGAGGCAGACCAAGCAGATCCAAAAGCGTCGGCGCAAAATCCAGTTCGCTGACGAGCGCATCGCTGATGGCGGGATGCGTCAACCCCGGCCAGTTGATGCTCATGGTCACGCGCAAACCGAAATCGTAGAGCGTCATCTTGCCGTGCGGAAACGCCGCGCCGTGATCGCCCGCCATGCAGATGACGATGGTGTTGGACTCCTGCCCGGACGCGCGCAAAGCATCCAAAGCTTCGCCGACAAACTTATCGGCGTTCTCAATTGCATCCAAATATTCCGCCCAGTCTTGGCGCACCTTGGGTGTATCCGCGAGAAACGCCGGGAGTTTCACATTCGTTGGATTGCCGTCAATTCTTTGCCGATCACTATCTGTGAACGGCCGGTGTGAAATTTCAACATTGTCAAACAAATGCCAAGGCTTTCCCGTCTGCCGCGCGCGCGCGATGAATCCGGCCACCGCCGCGCCATTGTAAGTTGTGCTGTATTCATCGTAGGGAAATTTTTCCAGCGGCGCGACATGCAGCTTGCCAGCAATACCTTGATAATAACCCGCGTCGTGAAGTCGTTCGACCAGCGTGGGAATGTCCTCGTGGATTCGGTTTTTGACGTAGATGGGATCGTTGCGCTGGGCGTCGGTGAGTTCAGACGCCGGCTTAAAATAGTTCTGCGTGTTATTCAAGATGCCGCTCTCGTGATTGTGCAATCCGGTGTAGATGCAGGCTTTCGAGGGCGAACACACCGGATAAGCCACAAAAAAGTTTTTGAAATAGACTCCCGAACGCGCCAGCGAATCCATAGCCGGCGTCTGCAAACCAGGCGTGCCGAGAAAACTTAAATTTCCCGAATCTTCGGTGAGAATGAACAGAATGTTCGGACGCGAATCCGCCGCGTAAACAAATTCCGTTTGGAGGCTCAAAAAAACCACCAAGAAGGCGGCCAAACAGAAAATCTGTTTTGGCACGAATTTTACAGGGAGTATCATTTCTGTTTAACAAAGTTTCGTCGGTCGGTTCAAGGACGTATTCCCAGCGTCGCATTCCGGTAACTTGGCTGGCTTGATAGACGCCAGTCCACTTCCAAGGTTTCATCAAGTTTCAACACGGCGTCTTGCGCCGTGAACTCCAAAACATGGCCGCCTCCCTGCCCATCCCTCGTCAGAAAATGGAGATGCCAGCCCGCCAGTCCGATGCCTTTCATAGAAGGCGGCGTCCAGAAACCCACCATTGTGCCGGCGACATCCTGAAACTCAAACGTCGGCTGCGTCTTCACGAGTTCCGCCATGACCTTGTAAGGTTTCGTCTGCGGAAACATGCTGCGGGTTTTGACATGGTGAAAAGAGCCTTCGAGCCGAATCGCATAAACAAGGTTCAGGCTGGGCAGATATATTTCCGGCTTTTGTTTCAACTGGTCGTAAGTTGTGCCAGCCGCCAGATTCGTCCGCGATGTTTCCTCAAACCACGTGACCGCCATGAACGGCGTGGTGACATTCAAATCCGTAACCGGCTGCACTGAACCGGTGCCGGTGATGAGATGATATTTTCCATCCAGCAAAACCACTTCGCCGTTCCAGCGATCCAAAGTGCCTAAACCCAAATTGCCGCAGCCATCCAAATCTTTGAGCGGCGCGACACCGTCGTAAAGTCCGGCAAACAGCGCGTCGTAGGTGGAAATTTGCGTCAGTGCATGTCGGCGTGATGCGGCGTTTTCATGCGTGACACAGCCGGTAAACAGGGCCAGGGCGACAGCAAAGGTAAGCGGTGTTTTAGTTTTCATCATTTGATAAAGCAGATGGATTCACTGGCGAAAACCCGGTTCGGTGCGGGAGCGTTTGATTGTGGCCTCATTAATCGTGCCCGGCTTCCAGGAGCGCACTGTCGCCACGTCCCCGGCGACGGCGGTGGTTTCCTTCGGCAGATCCACCAACCCGGCGCGGTTGAAAAGCACGGGTTGCACGTATTGGCGGGTGTAGGCTGCAGCGTAATCCTCCCAATGCGTCAGCGCCGTTTCAAGATGTTTAACCGCGGACGATTGCGCTTGAGCGTCGCCGGTCTTGTCAAACAACGCAAGGTCGCACGCGCCACGAATCTTCTCCGCGTAGTAAAGTCCGAGATCCGCCATCGTCTCGATGTCGTTGAGCGTCGCGGTGTATTCGGTGGCGCTCGCCGTGGGCGTAACCGTGGCGCGGCGGAGTTCCGGCAAAGCCTTCAGCGACTGTGCCGCATTGGCTTCCAGCGTCGCGGCAATTTCCAGCGGCGTGATGCCGTTCATTTTTTCACCCGCCAGCAAAGCCTTTCGCCAATCCATAATGTTCAGCACGCCCGCGCCGGGCATGGTGTCGCCTTCAATAAAATTGCGCACCGTGTAAAACCCACCGAGGCGACGACAGGCTTCCGGGAACCATTTTACGTCAATGTCACCCCAAAAAAAACGGGTGATGTAGGGAAACGTCATCGAGGCCTTGCCCCACGCGGTCATGAGTTTCGGCGCGTCCGCACCGGGGAAGCGCGCGGCGACTTCGCGTGTGAAAACATCCGCCGAAAGATCGGGATCGTAGGCCAGCCGGCCCCAAAGATCAAATGTCAGCCATTGCTTCTGCATGAACGTCGAGCGCGGGCCGTCAAAATTCTTGGTGAGAAAATCCAAGCCCCAATGATAGCCGTCGGAACCCATGTTGAAGCCGGCAATCTTGTCCGACCCGGGAATCGCCTTGATAAAGTCGCGGGCGAAATCCACATCCGCCCATCGAAAACTGTGGAAGTCGTCGTTGCGGATTTCCAGCCAGGTGCGGAGGGCGGGGGATAGATGCGGCAGCACGGGCTTGATGAATGGCGGATTGGTGATGGAATACATGTGGGCGACCGCATATTTGAACGACATATCCAGCGAACATGGCAGTTCTTTGAAGGCGCTTCTAATCCCGGTTAAACTGGTCTGGTGAAACCGGTGGATGAGCCGGAAATTCCGGTCCGGCGTGGCTTTCAGACCGTCGCGAATGCCTTCGCCGTAGGTTTGCCAGAGCCAGTCTTCCTTGGAGATTTTTTTGAACTGCGCCTCCGGCATGTTCTCCCCGGCGGTGACGCCCAAGCCGGCCAGCAGCGGATAGGTCGTGACCATCTCGCGCGCGCTATCGCGGAAATACGCGATGGAATTGGAAGCAGTTTTGTTCAGCGTCAGGCCGTCCTTGCCGGTCGCCGGTTCGAGAAACACATTCCAGAGGATCCAATACACGTCCACGCCGCGATCCTTGCCCATTTGCATGACGTCGCGCCAGAACTGGATTTTTTCCGCCATGGTCATTTGCTTCACGACGACCGGCTGACCCGTCTGCACGTCCGTGGACTCGACATCTTCCAGAGCGACGTGCGGAAACTCCGGCACGTTCACGAGGCTGGGAAACGGATTGAGATTCCAAAAAAAGATGGCGTTGTAACGGTGACGCGCCATGTCGTCGAACATCGTGCGCCAGAAATCCCGATCCCACATGACTGGAACATTGAGCCGGGCGGAGTCCGGCCACTCGTTCTTATTGTAGGTGGGCGTGCGGACATCAAGGGGAATGTTGAACTTGATCGCACGCTGCGCAATGTGCGGCGCGTGGACGGAATCCGACAACGAGTCCAGCGTGCCGGTGCGGATCGCCTCGGCCACGTCCAGTCCACCATACATTGCGCCGACCATGTCGCCGCCGGTCACCGTCAGCTTCTGGTCGTTCCTCGCGATGCGGTAACCTTGAGGTGGCAGCTCTTCCGCCGCGACCTCAAGCGAAACCGAAAGTATTGGCAAAGTATTTTTTGCCGCGGCGGCCGTCTGAATTTCTTTGGCGGCGAAACCCAGCGGCGCGGAATTGGTGCCGCAAGTAACCGCCACCGTACCCGCACCTGCTGAAACTGCGAAAATCGCCAGCGTTATCGACAAATTGAACCAGTCTATTTTTAGTGTTTTCATTGGAGTAGTTGCCGGTCTTTATTTTTGTTCCGCAACCACCCGCTGCCAGTCCAGCGAAGTGGTGTGCGGTGAATACCATGCCTTGGCGTTTATTCTGCCTTTAGTGTGGTCACCCAAAATGCGAATCGTCTTTGTTTCGCCCGGCAGCAAGTCGAAATAGTTGTCTTCAAAAAACCAGCCGAAGGCATCGCCGCCGGCGTCGCCTTCCAGCGTGATGGCCCGGGCGAATTTATCGGTGGAAATGACCAGCGCGCCGGCTTTGACCTGAACCGTCAGTTTCGCATCGGGGAACGTTAGCCGGCGTTCGATGTCGGCGAAGGCGTTGGCCCGCGCCAGCACGGTTCCGGATTGGTCCGTCAGCGTGGCGAACAAAATGTGTTCCTTGCGGAAAGCGCGGATGCCAGCCTTGTCGAGTTGCACCACGACGACTGATTTGCCCGAAGCCACTGTGACCTCGCGCACGATCTCTTTTCGGAATTCATTTTTTTCGAGATGGTAAAGTTGAATCCGAACCATGCCGCTGACCGGCTCGATTCCGTCGTTGACCGCCCACAAATAAATAAAAGCGCCGATGTCAAACGACAGCAGCACGGGAGCATAAGCGCGGCGCAATTCGTAGTAGGCGTGATAAGGCTCCAGAAAATAATCCACCTTCGCGCCATAAACCTGCGGCCAGGAGTCGTTGTATTTCCAAACGAGGTAACCGCCGCAGCAACGGCGATCGCTTAGTTCGTCCGCCGGCCGGCCGCGCCGTTGCCGCTCAATGGTGTCATGGTAATAAAGCGCTTTGGCCATGCCCAGCCGGTAGACCAGCGCGCCGACATCCGCAGCGTCGTAAAACTGTTCGACCGGCCCGGTTTTTTTCCAGCTTTCCGTGGTGGTGTAAGGCAGCCAGCTTTCGGGATAGGGAAGATTTTTGCCGTTAAAAACAGCGGTGGAATAGCCAGTCGGCCAGAGGTCTTCCGGGGCCATAAACCGTTGCAAGCTATGCAGCACCGGCGCGGCGATGCGCGTATCTTCGCAGGCGAAATTCAGGTAATCGTAGCCCGGCACAAACCACATGTTGGTGTAGCCGTGCGTCTCGCCGCCGCGCGGGTCATTGGGATTCATGCCGTGCTCGTTGTAAGGTGAGCTGGGCTGATAATAGCGGTCGGGATCCAGTTGTTTGCAGATCGCGCCGACTTCTTCCGCCGCCTTCAAGCCCGGCCACGGGCCGTGGTCGGTGAAGTCCTTGTTGTAATCCTCGTGAAACCATTGAGCGGCTTCGTTGCAACCGCACCAACAAAGAATGGACGGATGATGCTTGAGCCGTTTGAGCTGTCGGGTGGCCCGCTCGCGGCAGCGCGCCCGGCTGGCCTCGTCCGGTTCCATCGGCAGCTGGGTGAATTCCTGCCATAGGAGAAAACCCCGGGCATCGGCCATTTCGTAGAAGTTGTCGTGCGGCGCCAAGGCCGGTCCCCAGATGCGGAAAATGTTAAAGTGTGCGTTCTCGGCCAGCGCGAAGAGTCGTTCCTCGCGCGCCTGATCCCACACGCGGCTGAACAAATTGGGCGTCACCCAATCGCCGCCGAGCAGCATGACCGGAACATTGTTGACCACGAAATGCAGATGCAACGGCATCGTGACGCGCCGGAATCCCACCGTCCGTTGCTGCGATTGCAATGCGCGATTCCCGGCCATCAGCGTGACTTGTACCTGGTAAAGCGGCTGGCTTCCGTAGCCGCGCGGCCACCACAACTGCGGACGATCCACATTCAACACCTGCTGGCCGGTGAAAACGCCTTCGGCCAGTTTGAGCGGAATTGCTCTTTCAGCCGCAACTCGGCCCGACGGATCCAGCAGCCGCACTTTCACGCTCACCGACGGCAGCCGGCTGAAGCCGTTCACGCTGACCGTCAAAATTCCTTTGTCCAGAGATTCGTTCAGTGAAGCGACGACCAGAACTCCGTCCAGCGTGTTGCCATTTGAAGTTTCAGCCAGCACCTGTTCGAAGACGCCAATGGACGCCAGTGCGGGATTCGGACCGAGATAACTACCCAAGGCATTCCGGTGTCCATTCTTCGCGCTCCAACCGGGGCTGGAATGAAAATGCAAAACCAAAGTGTTCTCCGCGCGCAGATCGCCGCCGACTTCGACCTCCAGCGTCGCAGTCAAATCCGAATGGGAAGCGATAAGTTTGCCGTTCAGATAAATCTCCGCCCTGCCTTCCAGCCCAAGAAAACGCAGCCGGTGTTTGCGGCCCGGAGGCGCGGCGAACCGCCCGGCATAAACCCAGTCCAATCCGCCCACCCAGAAACATTTCTCCGTTCCATGCGGCAGCCATGGCGGCTCGATTTTTCCGTGGGCCAACAGAATATTATTCACCATGGCCGGCATGGCGGCGATGGCTAGCCAGTCATCGGCAACGGCAGCGCGACTCGCTTCATGTAGAAAATCGGCGCTCAACTCGGCGCACGGCTTGATGGATTTGAGACTCCAGCCTTGCGACAGTTCAGTTACTTCAACACCTTCGCCAGATCCATCCGGTTGCGTCTGCCCGAACAAGCTCACAGGTGCCGCCAGCGCGCCGCCGACAATCGCGGTCTGCACCAAAAATTGCCGCCTTGTCAGAGTTTCTGCGGATAAATTATCTGAATTCATACAATTACCCAGGAAAACATTTCAGTCGGCCGTCAAATGGATCAATTCGATGCCATTTGGTTTGCCAAGGTTGCGCGAATACTTCATCTCCTTTGCATTATTCCAATGCTCGTGCACCCCGGAGGCTCGGTCGGACAACATTTTGTCCACGCTGGGCTGGTCAACGTTCTGATCTTCCCACCAGTGACCGGTCTGTCCGTCCCATTTCGTGGCTTTGAAATTCTGCGCCCAGACGACCCGCCCCGGGAAAATACCTTTACCTTCGCCCAGCGGATGGTTTACGCCCTCCGGCGCGGTGAAGATTTGCGGCTCGGTCGGAAAAGGCTTGCCGCTCTTGCCCTGGCCCAGCGTGTCGCTGTTGCAAACCAACACGGCTACCGCCACCGCCGACAGCAAGGCGGCAGCCGCACCGACATGCCGGCGGATGAAACGCAATCCGGCCATCGTCAGCAGCAGTCCGCCAAGATAAGCCAAAAAAACGGCGCCAA